>JACCDS010059443.1_pt1 | contig 153722 bp, 201 predicted proteins | sample 7446441 | NCBI WGS metagenome assembly JACCDS01 (sample SAMN15323445, study PRJNA562643) | freshwater metagenome | isolation source: river surface water | place: USA:Blue River Watershed | collected 2017-08-17
ACGTAAATTGTCTGCTCGCTGGACATTTGAAGCTGCACAAGATGCACAAGCCCAACAAGGCATTGACATCGAAGCAGAAATCATGGCTGCTCTTGCACAAGAGATCACAGCTGAAATCGATCAAGAGGTTCTACGCAGTCTAGGTACCTTAGCTGGTACTGCTGCTCTAACCTATGACCAGGCTGCTGTTTCTGGTACTGCTACATTCGTTGGTGATGAACACGCTGCTCTAGCTGTTCAAATCAATCGTGTTAGCAACTTGATTGCTCAGCGTACACGCCGTGGTGCAGGTAACTGGGCTGTTGTATCTCCAACAGTTCTAACACTGCTACAGAGCGCAACAACTTCTGCATTTGCTCGCACAACCGAAGGTACTTTCGAAGCTCCAACAAACACCAAGTTCGTTGGTACATTGAACAGTGCAATGAAAGTTTATGTAAACGGCTACGCAGAGAGCGATGATGTTCTAATCGGTTACAAAGGCTCTTCTGAGTCTGATGCAGCAGCATTCTACTGCCCATACATTCCATTGATGAGCAGCGGTGTTGTTCTTGACCCAGCAACATTTGAACCAGTAGTTAGCTTCATGACCAGATATGGTTATGTTGAGTTAACAAATACTGCTTCTTCTCTAGGTAATGCAGCTGACTACCTAGGCAAGGTTGCTGTAACATCTGCAAATCTACGCTTCGCTTAATCGACTGAACGATTATACAAGCGTTTCAAAAAGCCCCGAAAGGGGCTTTTTGTTTGACTTAAATAAATTTATGCAGATAGAAAGTGAACGAGATTTTCCAGAATTAAGAAAACAATTTATCGTTTGGCGTAAACGATTTCCTATGTTCTCTCACGATGTACATCAGATAGAAAATATCATAGAAAAACATATACAAAATTACAGTATAGCATTAGTTCATTACAGGCAAAGACACAGCACATCATATTTAGAAATAGCACAAAAAGAAATTGATGAAATCAATAGAGTTTTATCCACAGTTGGTAAGCTAGAGTTAATGGCTATGCTCAGCCAAAGATAAATACATTGTCGGATTGTACTATCAAAAGATAGGCTTATGCTGTACCCACAGCGTAGCAGCTAGAACCTGCATCGGACTTCTATTAAAGGAGAAAACAATGGGACGCCCATTAAGAAAAGATGTTAACGGTGTTGACGCAATTGGAACACCAGTAAGCAATACAGGAATAACCGTTGCATTTCATGACGGATCTTCACTGCGTACAGACGGTATCATTATCAAACAAAGAGGTGCCAAGACATTTCTTGTAGCCAGAGTAGGCACACCTGCTACACGTTTTACCTGCGTATTAAAAAACGGCACACCCAGTGCTGGTGGTGAAATGCAATTAACAGGTTCAACATCTGGTATGTTAGATGCCAATCTAGTAAATTGTGCTAAAATTACCAAACGTATTTTTACAGATTTTAGCGGTAACAAATATAAATGGTATTTAGAAAACGATTCTTCAGCAGATTACATTGTATTAACTGCTCTATAATTTAGGAAGATCTAATGGGACAGTTTTTACAGACCAACGGCGATTATAATATCAAAACTTCCGAAGGGGGAGTTATACGACTAGACACAGGACCAGGAACTGGTCGTGTTATAGTCACAGGCAATATTTTCGTCGGCGGTGATACAACAACTGTCAATGCAGAGCAATTAGAAGTTAAAGACAACGTAATCAGTTTGAATATTGGTGATCCGGGACCCGGAGTAACTCTTCGTTATTCCGGTTTTCGTGTAAACCGAGGTTCTTTAGTTTCAACTTCTTTGCTATACGACGAAAATGATGATACATGGAATTTTGTTTACGGAAGTCCAGAAGAAGGTATAGATTGGGATAACACCAAATTAAGAGTAAAAACAATTACTACAGATTCAGACACTGATCTCGGAGATCTCACCTTAATCGGTACGGGTTCGGGAGTAGTAAAAGTAGCAGGAACTGTAGATTACACCAGCGAAATATTATCTCGACAAGCCATAGACAATCTCAATGCTACAAATTTTGCAGAAGATATCTTAGTCAATAAGGGTTATGTTGATTTTGCAATTGTTAACCAACCTTCGTTTCAAATTACCAGCGACGATAGTCGCGTTATTTTAACAGATGCTGTAGGACCATCAGCAGCAGCTAATCTTGCCTATGTCGCAGGATTAGGATTTACTACCTATGGCGAATCCGCAGTTTCGGTCATATTAGATAATCAATTAGTTGCACAAGTTTTTAAAAGTCATCTAAGTGTGCCAAGAGTAGAGCTTGGAGTACCGGGACAATTAGGCCCATTTGAAATAACCACAAACGGTACTAATGATAACATCTACGTACGAACACAAGGTACTGGAAAATTACAAACTAATTATGGATTGCAGTTAGAAGAAAACAGTATAACGCCTGCGGCAGTCAGTGGATCAACCATACTTTATGCTGCTCAATATAATTCTGGAGCGTCTGGATTGTATTTTGTCAATGATAGTGCAGATACTGTAAATCAAACAGGCGAATTAATAAGTAAAAAAAGAGCTTTGCTTTTTAGTATGATTTTTTAAAGAGACAGATATGATAACAAGCACACTGGTAAATTCAGCATCCTTAGGAACTCCGGTTAGAGTTTTTGTAAGCTCTACCACAGGAGCCGCCATAGGATCAGTATCAGCAGGACCACCAGCCGTACCAGCCGGACAGGTCAATGCAATAACCTCAATGGTATTATGTAATAATTTTACACCTATATCGTTGACCAACGAGGATACCGGAACTTGCAGTGTAAATCTGTATCTAGTTAAGTTTGGTGGATCGGCTTCAACTTCAAATATTATTATCAGCAACTTGATTATACCAGCAGGTGAAACTGTATTTCTAAGTGAAGAAAGAATTGTTTTAGATTCCGGAGACGAAATTTGGGTTTCTAGCACAGTGGCAAATAGAATAACATTTACAGTGAGCACATTACCAGTATGAGATTTTTAAAAAATCAAAACATCAACAGATTTACCATAAACGATCAAACGTTTATGACAAATCCATTTGGTAAAGCTGTTTTAGGCATTACTGGTGGTCTAAGATTACCTCAAGGAACCACAGCAGAAAGACCAGATCCTGCACAGGGCAGATGGCCAGGAATTACCGCCACCCAAACAAACCTGCAATACGCCGATGGAACTATTAGATATAACACAACTGTAGATCCATTAACCTCTAAAGCCATAGGACTAGAGTGTTTAATCGATGGGGTTTGGGAAGTGGTCAGGGCGCCTGGAAGCACAACAATTTACAAACAGACTTTAGGTCCGGGAGATGCAGTCACCACAGACTTTGGTCCTCTAGATAGAGATCCGGTAGCAGATGATAACATTATAGTTTTAGTTGAAAACGTAATGCAGATTTCAGTGACTAACTTTACCATAGACTACAATTATGGAGGCAGCGGAGATCAATGGATTATTTTCGAAAGCCCTCCGCCCATAGGAAAATATATCACGATCTATTTTGGTTTCGTGAATTAACGGAGCGATATTATGCCAGATCCAGATCCATTTCTAGTTAAAAGTTTGGGTCGAATCAGTGGCACCATGCTCACTGATAATCTTTTAAGACAGGGTGTCGACCTTGCCTTTGATACTGACCTACTTTATCTTAAAGTTTCTCCGGAGACCGCCGGAACAAACATTAACGAAGACGGAGATCCTAACTGGCCATCTGGATCTGCTGGATCGGGTGCCGGTATCAACGAAGAAAACCCTATCTATGATCTAGATATCACAGGAACCAGCAATTTTAATGCTGGTCAAGTAACATCGATAGCTACTATAGACAATATTATCTTCAACGGAAGTGGAACTATTACTTCAACCGTAGGAGAAATTAATGTCATGCCAATGGGGGCTAATCCTATAATTTTTCATGACAAAGTAATTACTGCTAATTTAGAAATAAACGATAATTATATTTCTAGTTTTTCAAATTCGAATATAGTATTCGATCCATCTGGCAGCGGCCAAATTAATTTATTAGCAACTACTAATGTCACAGGAGATGTAAATGTTACCGGAAATATACAAATGGATGGTAACCTTTCTAAACAAGGAAATATTATAATTGGTAATGACGTTTTTATTGCTGACGGAATATCAGACGATACAGTTACTATAAACACCGATTTTACTCAAGATATTATACCAGGAACTAATAATACCTATGATCTTGGAAGATTAGATAAAAAATGGGCCGAAGTTCATGTTCCAGACATCAGCAATGTTGACAATGAATTTATCAGCAATGCAATAATTGGAACACAACTACAAATTAACGGCACAGCAAGGACTATGTTTGCCATGCAATCTAACGACGATGCATTTATAACTCCAGATACTGGAATTACATTCATAGAAGATTTAAAATTTCAAGATGATACTATATCTAATCTATTAAACACTCCTTTTCTTTTCTCGACTACCGGAACGGGCTATTTAAAATTCACCGGAGAAAATGGTGTTGTGGTTCCTGTAGGCACTACCGGAGAAAGACCTCTAAGTCCAGAATTGGGCGACACAAGATGGAACACTACAAGAGGACTTTTAGAATGTTTTGACGGCACAGTATACCAAGTGGCAACTGGTGGCGGTGAAACAGTCGACGAAGACCTCATGGAAGATTTCGGACACATTTATACGCTCATGTGGGGATAATTATCCATTCTGACTAAATACTACTAATCGCAGGAAACGACCAATTTCTTGCGTGATTAAACTGTGGTAAACCCGCAATGTAAGGTGGTTAACCGTGAAACACGGGGTATTTAGGAGAGCGCATGGGAACCCTTGGTCGTATTTCGGGACCGCTCTTAAAGTCCAACCTCGTCAGAGATGGCGTTGACTTGGCCTTCGAGACGGACCTACTTAAACTTGATGTAACCAACCGACGCATTGGTATTAAAACTGCGGCTCCTGCATACGAATTAGATGTCAACGGAACAACAAATACTTCTAACCTAATTGTTGACACAACACTAACTATTGGCAATTTTACCGTTTCGGGTAACACTATTGCCAGCAATCAAAGCACTATTACATTCAGCCCGTCCGGCGGCGACCCAACAATCTATCATGCTAAACTTGATGTAGATGATATACGCATCACTGCTAACACGATTTCTTCAACAACATCAAATACCAGCATAGATATTCAGCCTAACGGTACAGGACAAATAAATTTACAAGCTACTACAAATGTTACAGGAAATTTATTTGTAACAGGGAATGTCAACGCAACAGGAAATGTCACAATAGGCGGTAATATAACCATCGGTGACAATATCACTGACACAATTACAATCAACGCTGCAATTAAAAGCGATCTAATACCAGAAACTTCCGGAGCTTATGATTTAGGCTCAGCAGCTTTTAAATGGAGAGCATTGTACGCTAATAATTTTTATGCAGATGTTTTAAACACTTCCGCTTTAAACATAGGAAGTTTAGTATTTTACGATAATGTAATTACTACCACAGCAGGACAAGATCTTTATATAGATGGCAATGCTGCCGGCGGTGTTCGATTAGGTAATTTTAGAATATCTGATAATACTATTACTAATCTTATTAGCGGAGCAATTTCAAATCTTTCACAGCTAGGCACAGGATATTTTAAAATTGTAGGTACTAATGGTTTTGTTCCTCCTAAAGGGACAGAATTACAAAGACCATTAGTTGTTGAAATAGGAATGACTAGATATAATACAGAAACTAAAGCTCTAGAAGTTTGGGATGGATCTGTATGGGCAAGCCCCGCAGGTACATCTGGTGCAGTTTCTGAAATACAAGCCAATGATATCGCAGCAGCTTACGCTTTAATGTTAGGATAATAAAATGCCAACCTTTTTTAGACATTCAGTAGAAACAGGAGTAGGAACAACACCGGTAGATCTAGTTTCTATTCCGGACGGTGTTCGTGCAACTGTGATAGGTTGCAATTTAGTAAATGTAACAGAAGATGTAATTACTACCAATTTATATGTTGTAGATTCGGCATCTACACAGGCTTATTATGTTAAAGAAGCAATCATTGCTCCTAACACAGCATTAAAAGTAATCACACAAGGAGAAAAATTAATTCTTCCTACAGGAGCAATATTACGCTGCGAAAGTAGCGCAGCAGACAGCATTGATGCCACAGTGAGTTACGTTGAGATTACAATTTAAGGATAATTTATGAGCAACTATTATCTAGGAACATCACCAGATCAAGTATTAGGAAATACTCCTAGATACTTCTATGCTTTAAGAAAAAACGAAAACGGCAGTATGTATTTTGTAAAAAATGATAACATTAAAGACGGACAAAGTATCGATATTAATAATCCAGGTCCGGTAGAAGAAAATTATAATGGATTTGAAGTTGGTGTAGATTTTTATGAAGGAATAGATGTGTATCATCGAGCAGAATTTGACAATCTTAAGTATCCTCAATATCGATGGGATGAAAGATCTATTCTTTATTATATTAATGCAGAAGGCGAATTAGTTGCAAGAGTTAATCAGGGCTACACCTATACAACTGGTGTATCAGAGGAATAAAAATGTCTGATTTTAGAATATCAAGATTCAAATATAATTGGCGAAGTGTATGGAACAACGGTACGGTATATAATCCAGATGATGTTGTTTCGGTTGGTGGAAAGGTCTATACTTGTTTAATTAGACACACATCTGATGCTAATTTTTATAACGATTTAAATTATTTCAATAATAATGTTCCGCCTGCTGCGGAACCCAAATGGGAATTAATGTCTGATGGAGTTTCTTGGTTAGGAGAATGGCAATCGGAAACTTACTATCGAATTGGAGACATTGTAAAATTTGGTGGTAATAACTATATTTGTTTGTTAGATCATACCTCTGTTTCATCAGCATCAAATTTTTCTACTGACTTTATAACAAACAATCGATGGGCTTCTTTAAGCAATTATAATTCTTGGGAAGATGACTGGACACCAGCAACCTACTATCCATTAGGTAGCATAGTAAAATATTCTGGAAATTTGTATAAGTGTATACTTGCACATACTTCAACTACAGAACCTTCTCAGCTAAGCCAAGACATTAGCAATTGGCAATTATACTTGTACGGAACCCACTGGAGACAAGAGTGGACTACCAGTACATTATATTATGTTGACGACATAGTCAGTTATGGCGGTATAGTTTACAAATGTATAGGACAGCATATCTCGTCAGATACAGTTGCCAGTGGATTAGAACTGAATTCCCCATCTTGGGATGAACTAGTGGTTGGAGTATTATATAGAGGCAATTGGGCCAGTTCGGTAAGATATAGACGAAACGATATCGTAAAATATGGTGCATACACTTATATCTGCACAGACTATCATAGCTCTACCACTTCTTTTGATCCTAGCAAATGGAGTATATTTTGTCCCGGACAAGAGTTTGAATCTAACTGGAATTCCAGCACTGTTTACAATCCCGGAGATGTGGTATTAAATGGCGGGTATCTTTTTGTATCAACTTCGACTAACGTTAATTCCAGACCAACATTTGATCAAAATGCAACTAACAGTGACTGGCAATTATTATTCGAGGGAACTAAAGTTAGGGGAGCATGGTCATCAACAACTACGTATCTCACCGGCGATGTTGTAAGAAGAAATGGACAGCTCTATATTGCTAAACAAAACATTGCTGCAGGTATCGATGTAGATGTAATCAACGATGGTAGTTCAATTAATGAACCTTATTGGGATTTATTTGTTCCTGGTGTGAACTGGATCGGAGGTTGGTTATTATCAACAACTTATCTAATTGGAGATTTGGTTTCGTGGCGAGGCGGTACTTATCGTTGTTTACAAAAACATATTTCCAATAACGATAATAGACCAGATCAAGATGTATCAAATAGTTTCTGGATTTCATATACCTACGGAGATCCAACAAACGTACTATCATTCCTTGGCGATCTCAAAACTTTCGGTGTAAAAGAAGATGGCAGCACCATAGGAGCAACAAATCTTTCAATTGGAACTGAAGAACAGACTCTAAGAGCAGGTAGTCAAGAAATCGACTGGGCAGATTTTAATCAATCAGATAAAGTTTATTATGTAAGCCTTAATGGTAAAGACGGCAGAAATAGAGGAACCACGCAAAATGCTCCTTGGAGAACAGTAAGATATGCTTTAGAAAATATCACAGGCCCTGCTACAGTATTTGTAAAAACCGGTTATTTCGAAGAAATATTACCTTTAACAGTGCCAGCTAATGTTGCTGTCGTGGGCGATGAATTGCGAGGAACTGTAATAGCTCCGGCAATAGAATGGTATACTTCAACCGATATTACCAATTATCGAAATATTTTTCTGCACCTATCGCAGGTAATATCTTTTGTAGTAAGAAATTTTGAAATAGGAACTACTGACCCCGCATCGCCGGCATTCGGAAGTATTAAGTATTCTATGATTGATCAGGACCTAACAGGGACAGCAACCAGTATTACTGAAGTAGCTACCTTGCAGGTATTATTAGAAACCTTAGATGATTATACCGATACAGGACTAGGCAGCTCAATAATTGGAACTAATGCATTAACTGGAGATTCAGATAAACTTAATGCTGCTGAAAAATTACTTGATAATCTTGATTTTATAATTTCACAGGTTAAAGGTTATACTGATGCGCAATTACCTTCGTATGATTATACCGAATGGCAGTTATCAGTTGACGTAGAAAGAATAATCAAAGCATTTATTCATGATTTGAAATATCCCGGAAACTTTAAAACTGCTAATCTAGGCAAATATTTTTATAATGGGGCTAATCCTGTAACTAATAAAAAGACGGACATGTTCCGTTTAAGAGACGGAACTGGTCTAAGAAATTGCACACTTGTCGGACTTGAAGGGCAGTTAGGAAATCTAAACATCTATCTGACCAGAAGGCCGAACGCAGGAGCATATGCTTCTCTCGACCCCGGCTGGGGCACCACAGACTCAAATACATGGATCGTTAATAGATCTCCATATGTTCAAAACGTAACAACATTTGGTTCAGGATGCTTAGGATTAAAGATTGACGGAACATTACACACCGGCGGCAATAAAACTATAGTTGCCAACGACTTTACACAGATATTGTCAGATGGTATTGGTGTGTGGGCCAATGGAGACGGTAAAACTGAAGTAGTTTCTGTGTTTACATATTATAATCATATAGGCTATCTATGTACAGATGGCGGAAAAATTCGTGGGACTAACGGAAACTGTTCGTACGGAGAATATGGTGCTGTAGCTGAAGGATTTGATTTAACTGAAACTCCGATTACTGCTACTGTTAATAATCGCTATTATGATGCTACAGTTGACGAAGTTTTTACAGTTAACGGTGAAATAGTAAGATTATTTTTTGATCATGCAGGCGAGCAGTATACATCAGCAACCTATACAGCATCTGGCGCGGGAATTAACAGTTCTTTCCTTGCAGACGAATTTAGAAATTTCAGTATATATCAGGCAAGACTTTTAGATCCGGGTGATTCTTCTACACCTGGCGGTAGCGGCTATACACTAGCGTTAAATGCTGCACAATCGGGAGGTCTTTACACCATAGTTTTAGCAGCATCCGATCAAGCTACCGCTGCCGAATATAGAACACTAAGAATAGTTATCAACACAGGCACAGGTGCAGGACAATACGGATATATTGCAGATTATGATGCAGCATCTAAAACAGTCTATGTGGCCAGAGAATTTTATTATGAAGCTGGACATACTAATACCGTAGGATATACTGCAACCAACACCACAGTGACTACTAATAGAATAACTTTAAGTTCAGTTAACGGATTAACTGTTGATGATGCAGTTTGGTTTACCGGCACAACCTACGGTAATATCTTAACCAAAACTCTGTACTACATTACATCCATTAACTCAAATCAGATCACAGTTAGTCTTTCACAAGGCGGCTCCGACGAAACGCTAACTACTGCTGCTGGCACAATGATACTTCATAAAGCGGGTTGGGAGCATTTTCAAGCAGGAAGAGCAATACAGAGTGTATTAGATACTACTTCTGGATATTCTGTTGAACCCAGGGTAATTGTTCAACACCCGACATTACAAATTAATTCAAGAAATATCCCATTGTCCAGCACATGGAAAACTGTTGGTTACGGTAATGATACTTGGGTCATGCTAGCAGACGGCAACGGTGCCGGATCAACAGCCGCGGTATATTCTACAGATGCAACAACATGGATCAGTGGAGGAATCTCAGCAGGAGTATGGAGTGATATAGCACACGGAAATAATACGTTTGTTGCTGTCGCTAAAGATGGAAAAGCCGCAACTTCTGTCAACGGATCTACTTGGACCTTAAGAACAATCCCCAGCGGAGAATATAATTCTGTAGCATTCGGCAACGGAGTATTTGTAGCAGTGGCTGGAGGTGGTACCCGAGTTGCAAGATCTACTGACAACGGTGTTAATTGGAGCGCAGCAACTTTACCGGAAGGTGCAGATTGGTCCAGCGTTACCTACGGAAAAGGAATTTTCGTAGCTGTAGCACAGAGCGATAGTACCGTGACTCAGACAGCTTATAGTACCGACAACGGTCAAACTTGGACTTCTGGATCATTTGCAGGCGGTTGTAAATCTATTATCTACGGAAATAATCGGTTTGTTGCAATTTCGGGTGGCTATGCAGGTGCTCAAAATACGTTCATCAGTTTTGATGGAATAACTTGGTCCAGCGGAAAACTGCCATTCTCAGCAAATTGGCAATCCATAGCCTACGGACAAGGACAATTTTTAGCCATAGCTAATAACGAATCTAGAGCAGCCTATTCCTATGATGGAATTAATTGGAAAACTATAACATTGTCATTTGGTGATTCTTTTGTTGATGTTGGATTTGGTCTTGTAACTAATAATCCAACTTTTGTTAACATAGCATCTGGCAGTAACTCTGCCGAAGTAGTACAGCTCGGAGCTCGTGCATTGGCCAGAGTAAATCTAGCATCTAACAGAATTTCTTCAATTAATTTCTGGGAAAACGGATCTAACTATACTTCTGTGCCATCGATCAGTGTAATCGATCCAAACAATAGTTCTAATGCAGTAGCAGAAATAAGAATAGCCAACGGAGTACTTGGCAATCCGTCTATTGTAAATCCTGGAGCAGGATACACAAATACTTCGACTAGAATGTCAGTATCTGGAGACGGATTTACCGATTTATTCCAGATTGGAAGATTCTTAATAGTGGATGACGCTGATAGAATTCCGGGCCCTGGCGATAACTTGGCTATCAATGGTATCGATGATTACATTTACAAAATATTAGAAGCAGAAGTTTTATCAGGTGGACCAGGCAACTATAGACTATTATTGTCAATAGCGAAAAATATGGGGGTTACTGAATCTCCCGCTCACGGAACTGCGGTAACAATTAGACAGAATTACAGTCAGGTTCGATTAACCAATCACGACTTTTTAGATATCGGCCTTGGCAATTTTGTCCAAACAAATTATCCTAATACTTTATTCCCTGTAGGAACTGTATTAGCTCCTGAAGACGAAATTAAAGAAGCTGGTGGTGGACGAGTATTCTATACCAGCACTGACCAGGACGGTAATTTCCGCTGCGGAGAATTGTTTGCAGTAGAACAGGCCACAGGAACAGTGACAATCAGCGCCGATTTCTTCCAATTAGAAGGTTTGGAAGAATTGGCACTCGGTGGAGTTACAGTTGGTGGATCTGGGGTTGTAATTCGTGAATTTTCTACCGATCCATTTTTTGTAGCAGATTCAAACAATATAGTACCAACACAAAAAGCTATTAAAGAGTATCTTGCAAGACGTATTTCAGGCGGCGGAGCCGATGCTTTTACTGGACAATTCACTGCTGGCGTAGTTAGAGTAGGACCTACTAGTATAACTACCACAACAGGGGATAGAATAGATATACCTGTTCCGGTAAAGTTTAACGGACCCTTAGATGGATCAATGTTGTATTACACTTATTTTCTAGCTGGCGAAACCCTTGACGATTAATAGAAAATAAATAACATATATTTGGAGCATTAAATGGCTGAGTTTAAATTAGGTAGAATTAAATTTGTATGGAAAGGTGCTTGGGCAGGCGGCACAACCTATTATGTTGACGACGTAATAAGATACGGCGGCAAAACATTCATATGTGTGCAAGGTCACACTGCGGCCGCAGGATTTTATACTGATCTCAATAATATTCCTACCAAATGGAATCAATTCACCGACGGGCAAGATTGGAAAGGTAATTGGTCAGGAACTACACTGTATAAAATCAACGACATAGTCAAATACGGCGGCTATGTTTACATCTGTAATACCGGCCATACATCTGCATCTACTCTAGAAGCAGATCAAGGTAAATGGACTCTGTTTGCTGAAGGCTTTGATTGGAAAGGCGACTGGACTACCAGTACAGCATACAAAGTAAACGACATAGTCAAATACGGCGGAAACGTTTATCTATGTAATGCAGCCCATACTTCTGATCCTTCTACTTCTTTAGGCCTTGAACAAAACAGCATCAGCTGGGATCTATTCAACGAAGGGCTTGATTGGAAAGGCGATTGGGCCATATCTACAAGATACAAAGTCAACGATGTTGTAAAATACGGCGGACAAGTTTATCTATGTAATAATCCTCATACTTCTGCGGCCACAGTAGCCTCAGGATTAGAAGCCGATCAAGCCAGTTGGGATTATTTTAACAAAGGATTAGAATATAAGGGTACATGGAGTGCTGCCAGTGTTAGATATAAAGTTAACGATCTAGTAAAATACGGTGCAGGTGTTTGGATCTGTACTGGTGCTCATACCTCATCTGCTTCTTTCGATATTGCAAATTTTGCACAATTTATCGAAGGGTTTGAATATGAAAATATCTATAGCGGCGCAACTACCTATCAGCCCGGCGATGTGGTTAGATACGGTGGTAACAGCTATATTGCCAAGGCAGTTAGTTTTGGAGTATTGCCTACAGTAACCGCTAATTGGGATTTATTTACAACTAATTTTAACTTCGTTGGAGACTATAGCGCAGTCACTGCCTACAAAATAGGAGAAGTAATTAGACACGGTGGATACACCTACGTAGCCACAGCAGACAGCACAGGACAAACACCACCCAATCTAGCATTTTGGGAAAGATTAAACAGCGGTCTAAGATGGAGAGGTACTTGGGAAAATAGTACCAGCTACATATTAGGCGATATTGTATTATTCGGACAATTCAGTTATATCTGCGTACAAGCACATACTTCTGATGACGACGACAGTACTATTACTCCGACAATCAACAGCCCCGGAAAAGATGTCGCAGGTTCATTCTGGAACTTACTAACTTCCGGTCTAGAAGAAAGTGTGTTAACTACCACAGGAGATTTAGTATATTTCTCTGAAGCTGGTGTAACTAGACTACCAATTGGTGAAGAAGGACAAGTACTGGTTGTCGAAAATGGAATTCCTTCTTGGAAAAATTGGGGTATTGTAGAACAGGTTTACTATGTTGCTACTCATGGTGTGGACGAACCTGCTCCGATTTACGGAACAACCGTAGATAGACCTTGGAGAACTGTGAGATATGCTACAGAACAGGTCGATAAAGGCACACACAGCCCCGACGCTGTTTATCTACTAAAACAAAACAGAACGTTTATTCAGAAAGAAATAGTAGAATGGACTGATTATCAAATAGCAAATAATATTGCCCCATTTACCGGAGCATTTACTTATAATAAAGCCAAATGTCAACGTGATATGGGATTATTATTAGACGCCCTAACTTGGGATTTGGCTCACGGAGGAAATGTTGAAGCTATTGATGTTGCTAGATCATATTTTACTCCACTGGGAGCATCGTATATTGCCGGTCAAGAAGACGAGACCGTGGCTTCGATTAATTATGGTCTACAATTAATTGAAGATATTTTAACCAATCAAGCACCCGCAGCAAATTATCAGGCACTGAACGGTATAGGTGCTGGAAGTAGAATCAAACAAATAATCGATTTTAATTATGATTCTGAAACTGGAACTTATGAACTGTTACAAAGTTTAACAGAAATAATTACCTCAGCAATTACAGCAGGTAATTTAAATTCATTACCAACCACAGTTACTCCGGGTTATACAATTTTTGTAAAAACTGGTTTGTTTGAAGAAGTATTACCAATCAAAGTTCCAGCTAATACAGCTATTGTGGGAGATGAACTACGAAGCACTAAGGTAAGCCCAGCTGGAAAATTAATTGCATCGGCTGATAAAACTAAATCTTTAGCAACACTAGCCCATCTAAGAACAATCACAGACGATGTAATACAAAATACTCCTGTAGTAGTAACTACTGGCAATACTGCCACACAGGATACAACTAGTCAGAAAGCAGGTGATGTTGGTAGCACTACAGCTCTTAACTCTGTGATTGCTAATGCAGCAGAAATCAAAGACATTATTACAAATAATACACCAAATGCCTATGTATATCCTGCGCCAACAAATTGGGGCACAAGTTTAGTTAACACAGCCTATGCAGCAACCAGCTATCCAACAGGTAATACTTCTGGATTTGACGACGGTAGAAGATTGTTATTGGCTAACAAAGCGTTCTTACAAGCTGAAGTCAGTGCATGGATACTGGCACAGATAGCCGGTGCGGTAGCACCGTTCGTAGGATTTACTTACAGTGGTACTAGACAGACCAAATGTGAGCGAGATGTTGGATTAATTGTTGATGCTATAGCCTACGACATGACCTATGGCGGTAATCTAGCAACACAAATCGCTGCCAGATCATATTATAGCCTAGGAGCATTTGTTGAACCAGCTGAAGAAAAAGCCCCTGCGTTAGCAGTACAATTAAGAATTAAAGATATTATCGACAATATCTGTACTGGAAATACTGCAGGTTGGACCAAAACTACTGTACTAATACAAGATACTAGCGGCACCCCCGGTTCTGCAGACGCAGGCGCATTTGCGCAAGATAGAATTCAACAGATCTATGACACTATTAATACAGGAACAGAGCCAACAACATCTGCTCCTTATACCGCATGGGTAACTGCTGCACTAGTAGCTGCAAGAACAGCAATTAATGATAATAAAGCAGAAATACAGTCAGATGCTGTTCAATATATTAAGAGAACTTTCCCAACTTTAGTATTCGACGAAGTTTTATGTTCTAGAGATGTGGGATACATTGTAGATGCTCTAGGCTACGATTTGATGTTTGGCGCTAATTTCTTAAGTATTCAAAACGGATTATCTTACAGAAGAGGAACTACATCTACACAGGTTGTTCTAACACAACAATTAGCGGCACAACAGGCTATTATTGATTTCATTAGCTTAAAAGTTTCTGAAATCGCAACTAGCGGTGCTGTAGTATTTGCAGATCTATTATGGTCATACATCATCGGTATTGTAACAGCAGAAGCACTGCCAGTTAACACAGGAAGAAATACACCAACAACTAATCTTGATATGATTAACGGTGCTAATATTCTTCGACTAAATGCAGATTTCTTCGCAGCAGAAGCAACTGCCTATGCTAACGATACATTCAAAGCAACTGTAACATCATCAGACGGACCATCAGATACATTTACCTGCGGATCACAAACATGGATGGTAGCTGGTGATACTGTGAGATTTAGCGGAACAACATTTGGCGGCGTTAATACCACAACTACTTACTACATTTTGTCTAGCGGATTGACCGCAACTACATTTAAAGTCAGTCTAACACCAGGCGGAACAGCAGTTGATTTATCGGCCGCGTCCGGCAGTATGACTGTTACATGGTACTATGATTCAGCAAGATGCCAAAACGATGTAAGAAGTTATATCAATGCGATTGCCGATGATATGATTTACACTGGCAATTATTATGTAACCTACGCAAGTCGTTACTATCTAAGAGCACTAAGAGGTTCTAAGCTAGAAGACATGTATTATGTAAGAAATGGCTGCGGTATTCGTAATCAAACCTTATTAGGATTGGACGGCAGCTCCGATGGCGATGCTACCGGAGTACAAAATGCTCTAACACCAGCCAATGAATTTGGAACAAGAAGACCAAATGCAGGCTCTTACGTTTCGTTAGATCCAGGGTGGGGTCCAAACGATACTAGAGTTTGGGTAACTAACAAATCTACCTACGTACAAAACGTAACAACATTCGGTATCGGAGCAACAGGTCAAAAAATTGACGGATCGTTACATGCAGGAGGTAACGATTCTATCGTTTCTAACGACTTTACACAGGTCATTTCAGACGGTATTGGTGCATGGGTAACTAATCTAGGACGAGCAGAACTAGTTTCTGTGTTCTCATACTATGCACACATTGGTTATCTAGCAGAAAACGGTGGTAAGATTCGTGCTACCAACGGTAACAACTCCTACGGTGACTTTGGTTCTGTTTCAGAGGGAGTAGATCCAACAGAAACACCTACAACTGCAACAGTTAATAATAGGGGTAATGAAGCCAATGTTCAAAACGTTTTTACCAACGGTACTAATGTACAGTTATTAGAGTACGGAAATGCTGGTATCAACTACAGTACAGCAAGCTATACTATATCGGGTTCTGGACTTAATGCTGCTGCTACAGGAAACGAAATTAGAGACGGCGGTGTATATCAGGTAAGATTAACTGATCCGGGCGATAGTTCAGGACCTGGCGGCGCAGGCTATATTTCATCTTCTAACAATGCACAAACAGGAACTACCACTCAGATAACATTGTCTGCTACTGACACTGCGCTGAGCACAGCATATGTAGGAATGTCGATTTATATCACAGCAGGAACAGGTGCAGGACAGTACGGTTATATTAACACTTATAACTCGGGCAGTAAAGTAGCAACTATTAGAAAAGAAAGTGATGGAACATCTGGATGGGATCATGTTATCCCTGGAACTGCTATTGCAGGAGCACTAGATCTTACAACACAGTATACTATCACTCCGAGAATTACTTTCGCAGAACCTCCATTTACCAAAACAGTCAGACCAGGTTTGACTAACCTAGCCTGGGATGATCTAGTATTTGGAGCAGCTAATGGCAGCTATTCATCAGTGGCTGCTACAGGCGGTGCAGGCAGTTCTGCAACATTTAATGTAACTAGACTCAAAGGTGTTTATACAGTTACAATTTCGGCAGCTGGTTTTAATTACGATCAAGACGATACGTTAACTATAGCAGGAACGCTATTAGGAGGAACATCACCGGCGAACGATATTACAATAACTGCAGATGTAGTAGATGACGACACCGGTGGAATATTGGAAATTTCTTATACTGGTACCGCGATCAGTCAACAATGGGTGGCTATTGCTTCGGGAACAGATCAAGCCTACAGCTCACCAGACGGTATCACATGGACTGCTAGAACATTGCCAGCATCTGCTGCATGGAGCTCAATAACCTACGGTGTAGTCAATAATATAGGATATTGGGTAGCGGTAGCTAGAAATGCCAGTGCATTTGCATATTCTACAAATGGTACATCATGGACTGCTTCCGGCAGCGTAGATTCGGGCGAACCTTGGGATTGGTGTGATGTGGCATTCGGCAACGGCAGATTTGTTGCTGTAGCCGAAAGCGATTCTAGTTCTACAAGAAGAGCAGTATCAACTGACGGCGGAATCACATGGACTGCTGGCAATATATCCAGCGGTGCTGTAGCTATTGCCTACGGCGGTACAAGATTCGTTGTAGTTGAAGGAAACTTTAGTAATGCCGCAGCATATTCAACTGATGGTGTTACATGGACCACAGCAACTTTACCTGCCAACGCTGATTCTACAGAATCAGATTGGAGAGATGTTGCATTTGGAAATAATAGATTTGTTGCAATCGCAGACAATGCTGCTCAAGTGGCAATAAGTCTAAACGGTATTACTTGGTCATCGGCACAATTACCAATAAGTGCAGACTGGAGACGAGTAACCTACGGTAACGGTCTGTTCGTCGCTCTAGCAGAAAACAATGTAGCTGCAAGTTCTCCAGACGGTATTACCTGGACTGAAAGAAATATCTATGCAACAAGCATAGATGTTCTAGAAACTTCTAAAGATACAGTTGTAGATTGGGCAGCAGGAACTGCTACTTCGGCAGGCCTATGGAGAGCAATAGCTCACAATGGTTCTAATAGATATGTAATGGTAGGAGGCGACGGATCAACTGGCCTAGCATCTTATAGCTCTAACGGAATTAGTTGGACCGCAGGAACTATGCCTGTGGGAGGCGACGGACCTTATGCTGTGGCATTTGGTAGCGGATTATGGGTAGCCCCTTATTCGGGCAGTAATGACGTTGCTACTTCGTCAGACGGTATTACATTTAGCTTCCAAAGTAACGTACTGCCAGCTACTAGAGATTGGAGAGCTATTGCATTTGGTAACGGAACATTTGTAATCGTAGATTCTAGTGGAACAACTGGCGCAGCTACATCTACCAACGGTACAACATGGACCAGCAGAACACTAAGCGCATCTGCGGAATGGAGTTCTGTAGCATTTGGTACTATCGGTGCTACAAATTATTTTGTAGCAGTTTCCGGTATTACTGGAAATTCAAATGCTGGAAGTTATTCAACAGATAACGGTGCAACATGGTCTGCATCAACATTGCCATCATCAACTCGTTGGAGTTCTGTGGCATTTGGTAACGGCAGATTTGTTGCAGTATCTGGAAACAGCGGCACAACATCTACAGCAGCAGCCTACAGCACTAATGGAACAACTTGGACCAGTTCTACTTTACCAGGATCAGCCGCAGGATGGGATAATGTTTCATGGAACGGTAGTGTGTTTATAGCAACAGCTTATAATACCAGCAGATCAGCAATATCTGAAGATGGTATAACATGGACTGAAAGAGCTATGGGCGCCACAGCTAATTGGATAGCATCGGCAGCCGATGTGACTAATTTTGAACTAGTTGTAGTAGCTACCAGCAGTACTTCGATAAGAGAAATTCGATATCAAGCAAATACCAATAGACTAACTGTTGATAGCACAACTAATCTATCAGTAGATGATACAATTATAGTCCCAGGCGATTCTGCAGGCATAGAAATTTTTGGAGGTTTAACTAGAGATATTACTTATTATGTAACCAGCATAGTTAATTCTACTCAATTTACTATTTCGGCAACCAGAGGAGGATCTAATCTAGTTCTTTCAACAGGCAGCGGATCAATGTATGCCCTTGTTGGCAAAGTTTATTCGGCTATTGCCTACGGTAGTGGCAGCGGAAACAGTGGATTCATTGCTCTAGGCGATAATAATAGAAATGCAGTTAATGTCTATGTCGGAGCCAGAGCTAGAGGTCGTGCTTATATTGTAAACAATCAGCTTGATGAAATATGGATGCACGAACCCGGTTCAAATTACAGCAGCAGTAATCCTCCAGTTATGACCATTGTTGATCCAAATAACACAGGTGCTGATGCTACTCATGAAGTTAGAGTAGGCAATGGTGTACTAGGACAACCTACATTTACCAACAGAGGTACAGGATATACTTCTTCTGCTGCAACAATTGTAGGCGACGGGGTAGCTGATAATTATCAAACTGGCGGATTCGTAAATTTTGAAAATCTATCAGCAGTACCGGTAGGCGGATCAAACTTAGTTATCAGTGGCATTGATGATGTTTACTATAAGATAGTTACAGTAAGAAACCTATCAGGTAGCGGTCCTTACAGTGCTCAGATACAGATCAGCCCTGTTATAGGAGATCTAGAAGCACCAGAACACGGAACTGCTGTGACTATTAGACGTAGATACAGTCAAGTTCGATTAACAGGACACGATTTCTTAGATATAGGTACTGGTAATGAAACAGAAACCAATTATCCAGGTCTTCCGACCCAGGATCCGATACCGTCTAATGAAACTGTACAGGCAGGCGGAGGTCGAGTATTCTGGACTTCAACAGACCAAGACGGTAATTTCCGAGTTGGCGGACTGTTCAACGTTGAACAGGCAACTGGTACTGCTACACTAAATGCTGAAGCGTTTAACCTAGCAGGACTTAACGAACTTAGCTTGGGTGCTGTAGCATTAGGCGGTGGTGGTGCGACAATTAATGAATTCAGCACAGATCCGTTCTTTACAGCAGATTCAGATGCTGTAGTACCAACACAAAGGGCTATTAAAGCATATATTAGCTCACAGATTGGTGGTGGTTCGGGTAGCTTGAACGTTAACACCATTACAGCAGGCGCAATTTACATAGCAGGACAAACAATTACTACGACTGGTAATGAAGTAATTAACATAAATACTACAGTTAACTTCACAGGCGGCGTAGATGGTTATCCTGTCGCACTGAACATGTTCTTACAAGCATAATGGAGAAATATAAATGGCAACAGGAAGATTAGGAGTAGCAAATTTAGCAGCAGCTACGCTGACCACAGTATACACAGTACCGTCTAGTACATTTGCGGTAGTGAGTGTGAATGTCTGTAATAGACATAATGTGGCACAAAACATTAGATTAGCTGTAGCTGCTGCAGATACACCGTTAGATTCGGAATACATCGAATATGACGTAGAGCTAGGCGCCAAGGGCGTACTAGAAAGAACCGGTATCATCATAGGCGCAGGACAGAAAATCGTAGCAAGAGCCAGCGGTGTAAATGTCAGTGTAGTGGTGTTCGGTATCGAAACTCCAACAACATAAATATTAACACTATAGAGGAACCAAAATGGGACGATATATTACTACAACAGGGACCGCCCTACCAGTACTGAGAGAAGTATCAACCGCCTATAACGCTGTGGTAGGTGATAGAATTCTCTGCAACAGCACATCTGCTGCATTTAACATCACACTACCACTAAACACAACGTTGGTAGTCGGAGATGTGATTCAGATTATCGATGCTACTGGAACGTTTGCAACAAATAACGTAACAGTGCAGAGAAACGGTGCTTTAATTCAAGGTACAACTGAAACACTAGTTTGTGACGTTGCTAACTCAGTGATCACATTATTGTTTACTGGTAACACATACGGTTGGGTTGTAACATCATCATAAAATAGGACAATAGAATGCCAGCGTTAACTACATTATTAAGAACAAGAGGTCTTGAGCTTGCATCTGTAGAAAACAATCTTGAACCCGGGCTAATTTATGCATTTGCCCCAGGTGTAGAGAATGCTTCCGGAGCAGGTACCAAGACATTCTGTTGGAGATCTCCAGGTACGGGTACCGTGGAAATAGAAATCTGGGGCGCAGCAGGTTCAGGAGCGAGAGTGTGTTGTTGCGGTGGCGGTGTTCCTGGAAATCCAGGAGCTTATGCTAGAAAAACTATCGCAGTAACAGGAACATCTTATGTCTGCGGAAACGTAGGTTTAGCCTGTAACAACCTCAGCACACAGTTTTACAGAGGCGTCAGCGAACCAACTTGCGTTTGTTGGGTATCAGGAGTAGTCACTGGCGCAATGTGCGCTCAAGGTGGCAACGGAGGATGCGGAACACAATTGGATGGAGCATCTATGTACTGCTGTCTACTGCAAGGCGGAGTTTGTGGAAGTAACTTTCCAGGAGGTAGCGCAGGCTGCGGAATACTCTGTAATTTCTGTTGTATAGCCACTGCTGTAGGCGGCGACATTAATTGTCCCGGTGGTTTTTCATGTATGTCAATTTATAACTGCAATCCCTGCTGTCTATGCAGTTGGTACTTCCATTTGACAACATCACCTAATTTATTTGCAGTAAACGGCGGACAAGTAACGTTTCCATTAGAAATGGATTCAGACTACGCTCATCCAGCAGGTCAAACTATGGTTTCCGCTATTGGAGCTATCAATGCACTGTCGAGATCTCCAAAAGTCGGTCAACATTGGACAGACTGCTGGACATCAAGAAGAGGATGTTCGTGTTATGATGATCAATTAACTGCTTCATTTATGCCTCCAGGAATTCCTGGACCGAGTGCTACACCTTGTCCCGGTGTAAGAGACCCAGGCATTAAAGGTGGCCCAGGATTCGTTAGAATAAGATACGTAGGAACATAATATGCCATCATTAAGCTCATTGATCACTACCAGAGCATCAAATCTTACAGCTACAGAAACTAACCTAGAACAGGGAAGAATATTTGTATTTCATGCTCCTAGTGAATATGCGGGTTTTAGGTGTACTTTCTGTTGGAATGCACCTTCGGCAGGTCGTGCTGTGATAGAAATTTGGGGTGCAGGTGGCAGTGGATCTCGTATGTGTTGTTGCGGTTCTGGCCTACCAGGACAATCGGGCGGCTACAGCAGAAGAACAGTATGTTTTAGAAATACTGGCGGATTTGTCACAGGCAATGTGGGTATCAGTTGCGGCAATGCTAGCGCACTAACTTTTAGAGGTTGCAGCGAAGCAACCTGTATGTTTTTATGCACAGGATCAGGTGCAGGCAATAGCTGTATCTGTATGTGTGCCCAGGGAGGCTACGGCGGAAACAGCTATTGTATAGATGGCGGACAATCATATTGGCGCTGTTATTGTAATGCTGGTTTTGATCGAGAAGAAATTGGCGGCGGTTGTGGAATTATTCGTTCAAATACTTCTGTACACAGTTGGGGTTGTGCCTGGGGCGGTGATGTAAATATCCAAGGAGGACACGGTTGCAAATGGTTCTATCATTGCAATGCCTGCTGTCAATGCTCATTTGTAGAGTGGATACCTATTCCTCCCGGTATAGTTTCTACCTGCGGAGCTTATATTCACGTCAACGGAGCCACAGATGGCGATGCCGTAGGTACAGGTATGACAGGATCGTTTGGTCAAGGTGTACAAGGACCACTAAATTCATTGATGCGTGATGGAGTTTATGGCAATTGGACCAACACCTGCTGGAATGGCGGTAGAACCTGTCAATGTTATGAACAACAGGGCTGTATCGTGCCATTTCCTTATGGAATGGGAGGTGCTGGTTCTAGTCCCTGCCCAGGTGTAAGAGATCATGGCTGGCGTGGTGGTAATGGCGCAGTACGTATTAAATTTTTAGGATAAACAAATGCCAGCATTAAGTTCATTGATCACTGCTAGAGCATCAAATCTTACAGCCACAGAAACTAATTTAGAGCAAGGCAGAATATTTGTATTTCACGCTCCCAGCGAGTATGCAGGATTTAGATGTAATTTCTGTTGGAACGCACCTTCAGCAGGTCGTGCTGTGATAGAAATTTGGGGTGCAGGTGGCAGTGGATCTCGCATGTGCTGCTGCGGATATGGATTTTCTGGACAGGCAGGTGGATACAGCAGAAGAACCGTATGTTTTAGAAATACCGGCGCATTTGTCACAGGCAATGTGGGAATCAGCTGCGGCAACGGCAGTGCATTAAATTTCAGAGGTTGCAGCGAAGCAACCTGCATATTTCTATGCACCGGATCAGGTGCAGGCAATAGCTGTATCTGTATGTGTTCTCAGGGAGGCTACGGCGGATATTCTTACTGTATAGATGGCGGTCAATCTTTTTGGCGATGTTTTTGCAATGCGGGTTGGGATCGAGAAGAGATCGGTGGCGGCTGTGGAATTATCAGAGACAATAACAGTTCTTGGGGTTGTGCCTATGGCGGCGACATAAACGTTACCGGCGGGCGTGCCTGTATGTGGATTTATCATTGCAATGCCTGCTGTGCCTGTGCAGTAGTACAGTGGATTCCGATTCCTCCTGGAATTGTGTCAACCTGCGGAGCTTATATTCACGTTAACGGAATGACTGACAGCGATATGACCCAAGGAATGACTGGATCATTTGGAGCTGCTGCACAAGGACCACTAAATTCATTGATGCGTGATGGAGTTTATGGCAATTGGACCAACACCTGCTGGAATGGTGGTAGAACCTGTCAGTGCTATGAACAACAAGGTTGTATTGTGCCATTTCCTTACGGAATGGGGGGCGCAGCATCAATGTCTTGCCCGGGTGTAAGAGATCATGGATATCGCGGCGGCAATGGCGCAGTACGTATTAAATTTTTAGGATAACAAGATGCCATCATTAAGCACATTAATACAAGGAAAAAGAACAAGTTTAGTTAATCTTACAGAGAGTAATCTCGAGAGAGGACTAATTCACATATTTCATCCAGGATATGAATACGAAGCATATCGCTGCGGATGGTGTTGGAAACCCTGCGGAACAGGCTGCGCTATCATTGAAGTGTGGGGAGCATCTGGTTCCGGTGGCAGACAATGCTGCTGTGCATTAGGATTGCCAGGAAATCCAGGAGCATATGCTCGAAGAACGATCTGCGTAACCACAGGTCAGTACATATGTTCAACCGGTGCACCATCGTGCCAATGGGGTATGAGCTGCGGTAATGCAGACGCTCTATGTTTCCGAGGTTGCAGTAATCCAACCGGAGTTTGCTGGTTCAGCACAACAACTAACGGTTGTATGTGCGCTGAGGGAGGTAGAGGAGGCGATGCTAGATGTGTAGCTTCTGCTAGTTTTAGTGCGTTCTGCTGTTTTGTTGCTCTAGGATACTGTAACACAAATATTGGCAGTGCAGGCTGCGGGTATATCTGTAACAAAGCCAGCGGTAATTGGGAACCACAGGCCTATGGTGGAGATATTAACTGCCCGGGCGGATTCTCTTGCTTGTTTGTAGGAGCCTGCGACCCTGCTTCAGTTTGCTGTCATAGATTCTATGTTAGAACCTCACCATATAAATTTGGTATTAATGGCGGTATAGCCGAAGTAAATATGCAGTGCGCCAGCTGCTATGCACAGTTCGCAGGAGGTCATACATTTGGCCCAATGTATTCGGCATTAGCCGGACTGTCACATTCACCAACCGCTGGAGCGATTTACATGGGCGGAGCTTGGAACGGCAATTCACCGTGCGGGTGCTACGAAGCGTGGGGCTGTATCCATAGATTACCAACCGGAGTTCCCGGACTTTCTGCAACAGTTTATCCAGATGTAAGAGATCAGGGTATGAGAGGCGGAAATGGTGCTGTTCGTATTACATTCTTCTGTACGCTATAAAGGACTAAAATGCTGAAAAAATTTCTTGTTAACATTCCAGATCAACCTTACAAAAGTAGTTTTGCATTGAACAAAAACTGTGAGGTGACATATTATGGACCTAGTTTTCTTGTGCTAGGAATATCTACAGTAGATAATAGAGTAAAGGGAGTAGACGGTTCATTTGAATCAATGGATGAAATTGATTTAAGTACATTTATTGATCATGAAACCTACTTTGTAATATTAAATGCATTTGACAATCCGTTCGAAGCTGCATATCTAACACATCAATATTCAAACGATGAACAAGAAACATACAAAGAAACTCTACCCACAGGTGAAGTTTATGAATATTTTTGGGAAAAAGATGCTATTATTGACGTGATCTATAGAACCTGTGACATGTACTATGATCCGATCAAGAAAACCTATACAACTCCAGGACTTATACCTCTGCCAATTTCTGAAGAACAATATAAAGAAGGAGTCGATCGCAAAATTAAAACTTTTGAAAAAGCATTAATCGATAATCCAACATGGTCAGAAGATGAAAAATCGCAGGTACAGACTGCAATTAATTGGTACAAAAATATGTGGAATGTATATCCGAACGTTGATTTTTTCAAAATTCCTGTTCCTACTTTCCCCCTACCGATATTTTAACCAGAATTTATTAGGCCTCTGATTGAAATTCTATAAGTAATCATATTACTTAATGGAGTTAGAATGCGATCAAAGGCCTTTTTTGTGAATGGCGGTTATGGAAGAATAGTCTGTTCAATCCCCGCTTTTGAATTTTATGCCAAAGAATCCGGAGATGATGATTTTATCATAGTCTGTGAAGGCGGTACTGATGCTTTTAAAGGACATCCGTTGTTAGACGATAGAACCTATGACGTCTGGCATAAAAATCTTTTCAAAGAAAAGTTAAAAACTAGAGATATAGTTACCACAGAACCCTATAGAGTTTGGGAATATTATAATCAAGAATGCAATCTATCGCAAGCGTTCGACATCCAGATCAATAACAAGGGAATCAGAGAACTACCTAAGCCTACACTACATCTTTCCAAAGAAGAATTAATTATAGGTAGAAAGTTAGTTTCGGATATCAAAGAAAAATTAAAAAAAGAAAAAACCATAGTCATACAGCCATTTGGTCGTGGTATGCAGTATATTGATAATTCTTTTGTTGATTCCACCGGACGCAGCATAGAATACAAAGATTTTAAAGAACTTATTAGAAAACTACAAGCAGAAAACTTTGCTGTGATCACATTCGCCGAAATAAAATTTGATTTTTCTAAAGAAAAATTCAAAGATGAAGTAGCCATGCCAGAAAATCTAACGTTACGCCAATGGGCTTCTGTGATAAAATACAGCGATCATTTTCTTGGCTGCGATTCTTCGGGTCAACACCTATCCTATATTTTTGGGACACCGACCACAGTGGTTGTGGGACCCACATTTCCTGTAAATATTTCTTACCCTAACTGCGAATATTTTAATATCGTTGATCTAGGAATGCACGATCGAGTTTACGATCCTATAAGAATCATGCCAGATGAAACCACAGCAAGACACAATGAAAATTTAATGACAATGAGTCCAGAAATACAACAATATGTTGTTGATAAAATTTTAGGGAAAGCAGAAGATGAGTAAAACAGGTTATATTGCCGGGATCACTAGAGGACACAATGCCGGTGTTTGTTTATTAAAAGATGGAAAAGTAGTATTCAGTGTTGAAGAAGAAAGAATTAGTCGCCAAAAATATGATGGTGGCCCATTCGCTTCTATGGTAAAAATATTAGAATATACAGATAAAATTGATTATCTAGTAGTGGCCCATACTCAGCCTCTGAATGAAACTGCTGGGCGAGTGGATTTTTCCGGCGACAACGTCTACACAGGAATGGCAAGAAAGCTAGGGTTGATCAGTAGAAAAGAAGATAACATGACACATCCACAGGTTATCGATCTCAGTCATATGCATCATAAATTACACGCTGCCTGTGCGTTCTATCGCAGCGGCTTCGACGATGCTGTGGCTGTAATTATCGACGGTGCAGGTACTTTCACTCAGGTTTCTGTAGGCGAAGAAATAACCATGGCGTTTGAAACCGAAACTATTCTAACCTGCGCATATCCGGACGAATTCATTACTGTTTATAAACATCTAGGCACCCGAGGACCAAATCCCGGTGCTATGGTCAAAGCCAAAGACGGAGAACATGAACACGATTGTTTAATTACAGAACGTGCAGGAATAGTCAAGGTATATGAAGCAGTGACGCAATACTGCGGATTCCAAGCAATTGAAGCAGGCAAAACTATGGGATTATTTCCCTACGGTAAACCTAACGAAAATATTCCAGCATTATTTGATTTTTCATCAACGTGGCCTTTGGCAAATCGAAACTTAGTAGTACCAACATATCCGAATGCTGGAGTTATTAATTCAGGATTATATTCTGAACTAGATCAGCACGAAGCTGAAGATATAACTACATTACAAAACAGAAGAGATTTGGCCTATGCCTGTCAAATAGAAACACAGCAACGAGCAGCCGATGTTATTAGAAAAGCTGTAGAAATGACCGGTAAAAAGAATGTAGTTATCAGCGGAGGCTACGGCTTAAACTGTGTAGCCAATTATTTTTACCTAGACGCTTTAAAAGATTTAGATCTCAATATTTACGTAGAACCAATTTCTAATGATGCTGGTACAGCTATGGGCGCCGCCATGATGGTTTATAGAACTATTTCTAAAGACAAAACCAACGACGGTAGAAAAGATGTACTGTACCTCGGACCAACATATCAATACAGCGAAAATCAAATTAGAACATTGGCTAAAAAGTATTCAGCTGAAATCGTCGACGCTGACAATGAAAAAATCGTAGATTTGCTTGTAGAAAAAAATATTGTAGCAATATTTCAAGGACAGTCAGAAAATGGTCCTAGAGCACTGGGAAATCGCAGTATACTTTTTGACCCAACATTTAAGGACGGCAAGGATTTTGTAAATCGAGTAAAACGTAGAGAATATTTCCGTCCTTTTGCAGGTAGTATTCTTGAAGAAGATGTTCATGATTGGTTCGATCTCAGAGGTATGGAATCTAGCCCAACTATGATGTATGCTGTAAATTGCCAACCGGGAATTGAAGAAAAGATTCCCAGTATCATACACGTAGATGGTACTTGCAGAATTCAAACAGTTAATAAAGAACAAAATCCTTTATATTACGATCTTATCAAAACTTTTAAAGATCGCAAAGGAATTCCTATAATATTCAACACTAGTTTTAATTTAGGCGGGGAACCTTTAGTAGAGACTTTAGAGGATGCTTTATGGACCCTAGAACAAAGCGAAATAGAGTATCTTTATCTGCCCGAATATCAAAAATTGGTATATATCAAAAACGCCTAAATACAGCAATTTGAGCTAGGACCCTCAACCGGATAAATAATATGAGTTGGGGGATCTAGATGAACTTTGCACAGTACTTTCTAAACGGACTTAAAGGAACACTTCGTTTTAACAACGGAAAAAATCTTTCCTATAAAGGTCCGTGGATTTCTGTTTTGCCAAACACTCTAGTTGACGAGTTTTTCGTGGGCGATTTTATGGCAGCTGAATACACTATTTCCGTAGATGCCGGTAATGTTGATAAAGAAATTATCAAGTGCTTGATAGTGGCAGGTCCCGACGAAGCTAAAATTTCAGTTTACGGCAGAACTTCTTTGAATAATCCTCTAATTACATTAAGTAGCACAGTTAACAGTTCTAGAGTTTCTCTGTTCGCATCTCCAATTGGTGCTGAAAATAAAAAACTGATCTTTAGTGCTAATTATTACTATACAATAAATGAGTTAACAAGTTAATATGGCAGCGACTTTCCAACCTTTAAAATCAGATTATGGCTTTGAAAGCCCCGGGTTTATAGTTTCTCCAACTGGTAATGTAACGATCAGCGGAGAAGTAACTATTCCTAATGAAATTTCTGTTCAGCAGGTATTTGTTCAAGGTATTCCTTTGTTAGAAAATGTTGATTCTACAGTAAGCCTTGCTAACGAAATTAAAAACAGCCAATTAACTGGATTAGGTGTATTAGAAAGATTAGAAGTAGACGGCGATGTTTATATTGGAGTTTCGTCTACGAATTTTATTACTATAGATAACGGTACAATTGTTGTTACCAGTTCCGAAACAGGAAGTTTAGACAACATGGAAGTGGGGTTGAATACTCCGGCCGCTGCTGCCTTTTTAGACGTAAACATCGGTACGTTATTTGAAAATAAAACACTATCATTATATGGTACAGCTAATATAAATGGTTCTGCTTCTATTACCACAGCTAATATTACAACAGGAACAGTAACAACATTAACTTCAACTACTGGTACAATTGATAATCTTTCTACAGAAGAAATCACAGCAGATGACATAACAATTAACAATGTGCCAGTAGAACTTAATCATGCCACTAGAAAAGATTACGTGGACAATAGAATAACTGCTTTTTCGATCGCATTTGGAGCATAAGGAATAAAACATGGCAAAAAAGAAAATTTCACAGTACGTATTTGAACCAGGTATAAGCAAAGATGCCAATCTTTTTCCTCATGCTGTCAACTTACTGGAACAAAACAAAGACTTTTTGCAGGCCATGGTTGTGGCTTTTATTAATAATCAGATAGCAAATAATATAGCACCATACGTAGGATACACCTATGCCTCGCAAAAATGCACAAGAGATATTGGTATTATCATTGATGCAATTGCACACGATCTAAGATATGGCGGCAATGTAAAGATTAGACAAATTTCAGATTACTTCCACATCGACGGAGAACCTATGATTAGGGGAGACGTCGCCCCTGAAACCACAGGTCAAGCCTATCTAAGAGACTTAATCAATAACTTTATTTTTACCAACACTCCAGTTACTCAACTGTACGGACAAACAACAGTTCCGCAGGTTTTAGATAGTTCAATGGCCGAGCAAGGTGCGGCGGCTAGAAATACTGCTCTTTGGAATATAGTTAGTTCTGTAATCACAAATGGACCTACAGCAATGCCTGCCAAGGTTCCTGGTGTAAGCTCTATTAGATTGATAGGAAATTATCAACATTCCGAAATACTATTAATTACAGATACAACAAATTCCAACATACTTTATAATTTCGCAGATCCTGCAAATTCGATGACCATAGAATATAAGCAAGGAAGAAGCAGTGGCGACAATGAATTATTAAGTGATCTAGATTTTGCAGCATGGTGGAGAACCAGCGATACAATATCAACTCTATATCTATCAGAAGATACATCAACATTAACATCAACAACAGATCTTCAAATATTTGTAGAAGAACCTTATCAGACCATTAAACCTTGGGAATTTGGAACAGATGCTATCGAACGTATGCGTGTGGCAATGCCGCAGGCCATGCTTGATGCTGACTTTGAATACGGATTACAGCCTACTAAATGGCAGGCTATAGGGCAGATTCGAGGATATCCTAGTTTGTATGAATTGCCAGGGACCGATTTAACTGTCAGTTCGATAACAACAGATGCTTCTGAAAGTATCGGTGGAACTGGATCTAGTTTTATCACAGTCGTAACCAACGGAGCACACGGACTAACCATAGGACAGCCAATTACAATTAAAGGATTGAATGCCAGCATTAACGGCTTCGCCAGAGCGGAAGGCAGTTTCTTAGTCAATAGAATCGACTCTTCGAACCAATTTGGATATTTTGCATCTGCTCGAGTAGGAACAGCATCGGGTCAAAGTTTATTAACCAGTTATGTTCAACTTAGACAAGCATCCTATTATACAGGTAGTGCTATTGGCAGACCAGTATTCACTGTGACAACAAATGGCTCGGCAGATGTTGTTACTGTATCGCTAACTGTACCTACAGGATCTTTTAATATTCCGTTTACTGGTACTGCTCCTAGTGTAGGCGAACCTATATTTGGTTCGGCTTCTATACCAACAGGGACTGTAGTTGCTGGTGTAATCGGATCAACATCTATAACAAGAAATGTCGCTATCACAACCAATGCTTCGGATACTGCAATTACACTGACCAGTGTGACCGGCGTTCAACAAAATCTAGCATTGAACAATGGTTCAAACGCTGCTATTTTCATCAATTCGATAGGGGGAAATACCCTATTGTTGTCAGGTGCCATCGGTCAAATTTTAAACGGTGCAAACGGATCTAATCCTGGTGTTACTGGTACACTAATTGAAAGTATTGGAACATCAGCACTGTGGAATGTGTCAGTAGACAACGATGTTTACACAGTGACTGATCCAGAAGACAGTACTCAGAACGGTGAAAACTATTTTGCCGGAGACCAAATTCGCTTATTAGGCACAGACCTAGGAGGAGTAAGTCCCGGAAACGACATCATCATTGATATTACTGGCGTCGACAGTGGCGGAGCAATTACATCCTTTACGTACAGCGGTTCTGGAACCGGTACAGCTACATTTACTTCTATCGTAGGATTTAATGAACCGATGAATGGACTCGGTTCAGCATTTACGATTAATCGAAATAACGGCTCGTATGCTGTGGGCGCAGTGACCAATGGCGGTACTAATTACAGAACCGGTAATAGATTAGTAATAGCAGGAAATGTGCTAGGCGGCGCAACTCCATTAAATGACGCTGTTCTTACTGTAACTGGGGCCAGCGGCGGAGCAATTACATCTGCGGTAATAGATGGTACTCCATATGCAGGTGATACTATAACAATATTCCCGGTAATCGCTATCAGCGAACCGCTGTCTAATACTTTAACAAATGGCAGCGTTTTAAATCTAGGAGCGATTGCTGAACTTGAAGTAAATTTTGAAACAGCTCACGGTATAGTTCCAGGAACGCCTGCGTTTAATTATATCACTTCTCAACCAACGCCAACATTTAGTTCAACTGCTAATGGTGCAGGATTACCAAATGGCGGAGGTGGGGGTCAAACCTGGACCGGAATAGCATTTGGAGACAGTACTTTTGTAGCCATAAGAACTAGTACTAATGAGTCTGCTAGAAGTACCAATGGTATTGCATGGACAGCCGGTGGAAGTTTGCCCGCGTCGGCTACATGGACTTCGATAGCTTTTGGTAGGATCGGTAGTTCGAATATTTTTGTAGCCATTGCCAGCGGTGGTACACAGGCAGCTTACTCTACCAATGCGGGATCAACTTGGACTACGGCCACCCTACCATCTTCGGGAACATGGACATCAGTTTGTTTCTTTGACAATCGATTTGTAGCAGTACGCAGTGGTTCTACAGCCAGTGCTTACTCTACAGATGGTATCAACTGGGTAGCAGGTGGAGCACTTTCAACTACTGCTTCTTGGACAGATGTAGTAGGAGGAATAATTGGAACTTCAACATACTTTGTTACGGTAGCATCTGGCGGTACTCTTGCAAATTACAGCGTTGACGGCGGAGTAAATTGGGTGGCGACCGGAGTTTTACCAACTAGTACAGATTGGAGATCCGTGACTTTTGGTAATTCTAGCTTCTTTGCAGTGGGTAGAGGATCATCAACCGCAGCATTGAGTACCAACGGTATTACCTGGACTTCGGTAACTTTACCTTCTGCATCTAACTGGAATCATACTATATATGGTAGAGAAAATTTCGTAGTAATCGCAGATGATAGCACCAATGTAATTGTTTCATTTACTGCAACAACTGGTAGCTGGACCGAACAGACAGGTGCAGCTTCTAGCGGCTGGGAAGAAACCGCGTGGGGAGCATTTTCGACTGATCCAAATGGTCTTTACATATCTGTTGGTACTAATCGCAATGTTCAGTCTACAACTTTAATTTCAGCCAATCATCAATTAGCAGCAGGGCCATTTGTTATCACCAGTGTGCCAACTCCAACAAGTTTAAGATATGCAGCTAGAGCTCAAGGATTTATCAATACATCAACTACACCATTAACTGGTACAATGTATGTTAGACCTGATGCATTCTTTGTGCATAGACCTTTTGACGGTGGTGTTCAATTAGGTACAGGTGGTCCGGCACACGGTGCTCAGGCCATACGTCAAAGTAAAAAATACATTCGTTATCAATCTGGTAAAGGTATGTTTTACAATACTGGTGCCTTATTTGCGCCAAGTTATAATATTGCCAGCGCCACAGCAACATCTACGGCTATTAATAGTTTAATTACGTTTACCACAGACGACAATGATCACGGATTGCAGCCAGGTGCCGTAGTAGAAATACAAGGAATGGTCAGCTTTGAATATAACGGAGAATATACAGTCGAAAATATTATCGATGCTAGACGATTTACTGCTAGATCACAGGTAGTATTATCTACATTATCAGCTGAATTGGGAGTAGACTGTAAAGTTGTTCTAAAACGTTGGCACGGCGCTACTGTGCGTGTTGGTACCTTTGATGAACAAAACGGCGTGTTCTACCAGTACGATGGTCAAAGAATGGCTGTAGTAAAAAGAAGTTCTACAAACCAGCTGACCGGAACAATAAGCATCAATACCGAAAGTAATCTAATTACTGGTTCAGGAACTAGATTTTTAGAACAATTAATAGTCGGAGATAAAATTGTTGTTCGAGGCATGAGTCATGTGGTTACCTCAATTACCAATAATACTACAATGACAGTTAATCCGGATTGGCGCGGTGCAAATAATGTTGTTGGAGTGAAAATAGCCAAAACCGAAGACGATATATTTTATCAAGAAAATTGGAATTTAGATCGATTAGATGGTACTGGGCCTAGCGGATACAACCTACTACCATGGAAGATGCAGATGATCGCTATACAGTACACTTGGTATGCTGTGGGTTTTATTGAGTTCCATCTGCGCGGTGCTGACGGAAAATTTGTGTTCTTCCATAGAATTAGAAATTCTAATGTAAACACCGAAGCATACATGAGAACCGCAAACTTGCCGGTGCGCTATGAAGTTGAAAATGCCAGTGCGAGAAGTAGGTTAAAAACAGGTATAAATTCTACTGCTACGGCTATGACCTTATACGATGCATCTCAATTTCCAACCAATGGAACTGTATATATCGACAATGAGTTAATTACCTATTCTGGTAAGTCTGGAAACAATCTAACTAATTTAACCAGAGCCGCTACAGTCAGCGCATTTGCCGCAGGACAAAATCGAGCATTTACTGGCGGAAGTGCAGCATCGCACACAGCTAATACTGGAGTAATTCTAGTCAGCAACACTGCAAGTCCAGCGATCAGTCACTGGGGTTCGGCAATTATCACCGACGGTCAATTCGATGAAGATCGAGGATATTTGTTTAGTTATACATCCTACGGAATTTCAACCAGCGGAAACAAACAAACCGCATTTATGATCCGTCTAGCTCCTAGCGTGTCCAATGCTATTGTTGGAGATTTGGGAGAAAGAGAATTACTAAATCGTGCGCAGATGTTATTGTCATCTATTGCTATTTCTATAGACCCAACAACATCCAATGGTGCAGTAATTGTTGAAGGAGTTTTGAATCCAAGAAATTATCCAGCGAATCCTGCAAACATTCAATGGACTGGTCTAAACAGCCAAGGTTCTGGAGGCCAACCTAGCTTTGCTCAGATCGCACTTGGCGGATCTATTAATTGGGGAGGTACGCCAATTACTACATCAACAGCAACAGTATCCGGAGCAGTTACACTTAATGTAACAGCCATTGGATTTAATACAGTAACCCAAAACGTTACTGCGATTTCTACACCCACTGGTCTATACGCATTTTCTAGAGCATTTGAAACCACTAGAAATTTCTTCGTTATAACCAATGCAGCCTATGATGCTATCACAGCAACGCCTCTGAGAGTGGGAGATGTAATTAGTCTTGCAGGAGTGGTAACCGGAAATCAGACCATTACCAGTATCGAAAGAGCAAAGAACGGTTCGATATACACTCAAATTAATATGAGTGCAAACGCTAATGCTAACAGCACAGTCAGTGTAAACCAAACTACTACTATTAGAAATTCTCTGGCCACGCTGTATGGTAGTGCATTCAGTACATCTAGAAATACATTTGTTTTAACTAATGCAGAAGTTACCAGTAGCAACATTCAAGTTGGCGACGCAGTAACTCAAGCCTCTTTCCTTTCAGGCGGAAGAAGTGTAAGTACTATTACAAGAAATGCATTTAGAATTAGCGGTGTTAATTATGATGTAATTACCATGAACACCAACGCCAGTGCGACATCGGCATTTGCTACTAATATTACTACTACATTGCAGATTCCTCAAACTGCTTCGGCTTATGCTGCAACAAACTTTGTATTCTTCACACAGGCAACATGGAATTCGAGCAATGCCGGGGTGGCCACAAGAGTCTCTCCAAGTTATACGAGCTTCCCTGCAGGCACAGCAGTAAGTGCAGTAGCAACCAGAACATTAGGAACTACCACTGTAGTAAGAGTTACCTTTACTCAGACTAATATTACAACTATTAATGCAGCTGGAACCGTTACATTTGAATTTGGTGACGTGCAATATGCTCAACCAGGAGAACAGGTATTTGCGTTCGTTGCTAATCCCGGAAACACAGTTGATTTAGATCTAGAAAAACTCAAAGAATTAACAACAACTGCTGTAGGGGGTCGAGGTGCTTTTCCAAATGGTCCTGATGTATTAGCTATTAATGTATTGAAGGTCGCAGGAACAGCAACACCGTCGACAATTATTTTAAGATGGGCGGAAGCTCAGGCTTAATTAGTAGATTTACTGGCACGATATTGAGCTAATCTGGTATCTAATTTTCTTTTAGAATTAGCCAGATTAGCTCGACTTTCTGCAATGGCGTCGGGCAGTCTTTTAGCTGTAAGTATAGCATCGTGATGAAAATCGATAGAGTGTACTCCGTCAACAAACTTAATCAATAAATCTGTGCATTCTTGTTTGACAGATTCGTCTGTGATCTCGGCAATACTTTTTTGATAATTTGCTAAATCTTCTTTAAATTTGGGACTATCTTTTAATTTTATCATAAATCTAACTCCAATACTGTTTCTATTTTTGCTCTAATAACTGAGTTATTTAACGTTGCCTTCAACCCATTATGTAATTGATTAGGCATGTTGTCTATATTGCACCAGGCCAATGTCGATACAGATTCTGTTAAAAATTCTTTATCTACCAAACAAATATAGGTTCCGTATTCGAAACCTTTGTCTTCGCTGAGATATAATTCTATAGGCAAAATTTTGCCGTTAGAATATTCAGACATTAAGTTTTGAGAATCTTCTAGCAATGTAGATTTTCTGATAAAAGTAGGAACAGTCCACTTATTATCGTTAAGAATCAAAAGAATTCTTTTGGTTGTTTTGGCTAGAAATAATAAACCGGCACGCTGTTGCATTAACGTACTTATGTCTAGTACGGATCGTTGAAATCAAATCTCCAATCATTAGGACCGTACTCCCCTTCAAAAGATTTCAACCATTCAGTTCCGGCCCATCTGTATTGTATCCCGGTCTTGAGATTCTGCACATACAGAACAATTTCCTCAAAATAGTCTGTATTTTCTTCGATTGGTTCTGTATTTTGTGAGTTTGTAATATTTTGTTTTACTTTAAATACTTTAGTTTCGTGTCTAAGAATCTGACCTTGAGAATAAATTACATTATTGTCCAACGGCCAGGTAGATACTGTCCAATCGTTTAAAATATTGACCCATTGAGTTCCAGTCCACTCTATAATTGTACTGGATTTTATCACAGGATCACTGCCATTTTTATTTTTCCAAGCGTCGGGGCCATCATAAGCATCTCCGGGAAATACCGTAGTTGATCCAACATTGGAACTAGAATTTACATCATCTAACATTAAATATCTTAAACCAATAGGAATACTATCATGATCTCCCCAGTTCTGAATTGGATTAAATCTAGTCGGATCAACTATAGCGTCAATTGTGCCTCTTGGAGATATTCCTATAACAGTGCTAGGTATCAGTGTGTTTGTAGGCACAGTGTCTGAGTCTAAATGAACAACTAAAATACTGGGGTCTATAGGATTAACAACAAACGTTCCTACAACATCATACCCGGATGATTGTTTAAATCGAATTAAACTTCCTGGTATGTAACCTCCATAAAGATCAATAATAGCAGACCAATCTATAGGCTCTCCAAGTTTTCTTTCTATTTTTTCTACCCCGATCTGCACAATGGCCTGATCAGGATTTACTATGGTAACATCATATTGATAATCATCATTGCTACCTGTATTTGACTTGAACAATAAAACCTTAAATGTATTTGTTGATATCTGAACTGTTCCTTGTCTTTGATTAAAAACTAGACTTTCTAAGTTAACAATGTCTCCTTCTTCGGTAAACACATTAGATATAATATTTTGCACTATGCCCAGTTTTTTAACTTTAGCGGGCTGCGTTATGTAAACAGGCATTTCAAATTCCAAACTGCAGATATCTATTTCACTTTCTGCACCTACAGGAATCGTTCTAGAACTGAAATTTACACTATTCAAATACATTGTAGTAAGACTGGTCCAATCGAGATAGTTGTCTGTAGTCTGTAATTCTAGGCTAGGATTGAACAATATTAAAATCTGTTCTAGTAATTGTAATTTTTGATCAGTGTTTGAAGTCCAAATGTCAGCTTTCATCGTGAGCTTCATTGGTGTTGGCATTAATCTTTCAACCGTGTAAGAATTACCCTGCACATTCAAGTATTCTCTTTCACCGGTAATAGGGTCGGTTTCATATTTCCTTTCTCTAATATTAACTTTGCTGACAAATGTAGCATCGCTTAATCTAGCAGTATCTAATTCGAGACCAGTAATATAACACGATATCTTTGGCACTGATACCATTTTATTTTCGCTGTTATCTTTGATAATAGCAGCTACCTGTCTAGTCATATCACCATACATGACCGGAACTTGGCGTTGTTCACCATCTCCGGCCTGATATTTAAAACCTATAAAAACACGCATAAATTGCGTGACATAGCGTCGTATCTGTCCGTCGTAAAAAAAGTCCATTAATTATCCGCCTGTGGTCTTAGAGCCTTTGAAAGACTCTGTTTTTCTGATATTGTGTTTCTATACAAACGATATTGTATACGATCAGTTGTATTGGCATATTTTGACATATTAATTAATGCCTTGCCAGCGACACCTGTTGTTACTGAAGAATTTACTTTAATTTCTCCTATGAAAACATCAGCGTACATTCCTGTAGAGAAATCAATATTAGTTTGTATTTTATTATCCCTAGTTTCTAGATATAGTATATCAAAAGACAATCGATCTTTTCCTGTAGCGTTACTATTATTGGTAAAGCTGGTTTTTTGTGTTTGTCTATTTTCTTTACCTTCAAATCTTTGGTCTTCTGCTATATCAGATTCTCCTAGATTATTCATAGTGTGCCTTAAGACATTTTCTACTTTTTGCCATCTAGAACCAGTAAATCTAAATAATCTATTGGGTAGATAATCTGTTCTCAAACAATATTGTCCAGTCACTGGACTCAGGGGAAATGCTATACCTGCTGTTAGTGGAGCACCATTTGCTGGAACACCGTCCTCTGTAAGATATCCTTGATAATCGTTATGATCCGGAGATTGGAACTGAGTGCTGGCTGTAGAACCTACATATATAGGATCACCATTCTCATCAGTTAACGGGTTACCGTCAATATCTGTGGCCTGTGTTTGCACACTGGCATCTATATTTGTATCGTCTACAGTAACTAATGCAGCATGTCCGGTAAGCTCATCTCGCTGTATTGTATAAAATTTTGTAGTGTCGTAGCCACTCTTAGGAGAATCTGCTTCTGCTTGGTCCAATACTGCCTGAGTAATCTGCATTTCTTTTTCATAGGTACTCATGATATCGCGCAGACTATCAGCGATCGCATAGTATTGACTGTTAGGAGGCTGCACACCTGCGACTTCTTGAGTTACCGTATATTTTACACCATCCGGTCCTATGACTATGTCTCCTGGATAGTAGGTAGCATCGCCGTTCCACGGTCCTACGATAGCATCTGTATTAACAACTTCGTCTAATATCTGCTTGAATTCTTGGCTATCAACTAGCGGTTTGCACTTGGCACGATATAAATGAGGGTACCAAGTTACAGAATATCCTTCTGCTGCACGAGTGACTTCTTCTATGACATAGAATCGTTTTAAAGCAAATTGCAAATCATTGAGAGCAAACTCATCTTTGAGATGGGGTAGTTCTATGACATCTCCAGACATCAATTTTCTACCAATTTTTTCAACTGTGTCATTGATATGGAATGTGATAAAAATCGTATCGTTTTGTAAAAATAAACCAAACTGGCTTAGGTTGAAATCTGTGTCCTGTACATTATATGCGCCACGCAAAATATAAACATCAGGATCGTACTTTCGATCTCTGTTTTCTAAGAACAGTAAATCTTGTATTTGAAAAGGGTCAGTACCCCCTGTGTATTCCGGAGTACTGGGTGTATTACCTTGAATAGAATCACTGGGTCCTAGATATTTGTGTACTAGAACATCAGTACCCCCAACCTGGAACATTTCCCAAATAGTTTTATCTATAAATTTGTAATCATTGCCTTTTTGGGGGCGATAAAGCGATAGTCTTGGCATAGTAGTGTATTTATAGCTAAATATTTGTATGAGCCAAATAGACCAATCCAAACAAAGCGTATACGACTACTGCAAAGCCATGCTAGGCGATGGTATGATTGACATTGAGCTAGATCCTATCCATTACGAAACAGCTCTAAATCGTGCTCTGGGTGTTTTCCGCCAGAGAAGCGATAATGCTGTGGAAGAAAGCTACGCTTTTCTAACACTAACTGAAAGCCAAAACGAATATATACTGCCCAAAGAAATACAGCAGGTTCGACAGATATTCCGCCGCAGTGTGGGTTCTAGAACAGGCAATGGCACTGGCGGTACAGTATTCGAACCGTTTAACCTAGCCTATACAAACACATATTTGTTATCGTCAACTAACATGGGGGGATTGGCGACCTACGAACTTTTTGCTCAGTATCAAGAACTGGTAGGCAAGATGTTTGGATCGTTTATCAATTTCACTTGGCATCCGCAGAGCCGTAAACTTATTATTCATCAACGTCCCAGAGGCGAGGAACAGGTAATGCTACAGGTTTATAATACTCGTCCTGATTTCGCTATAATAGAAGATACTTATGCTGGACAATGGATCAAAGACTACAGCCTAGCTAATTGTAAAATGATGCTAGGACAAGCCAGAGAAAAATTCAGTCAAATTGCTGGACCTACTGGTGGAAGTAGTCTTAATGGCGCAGCTATGAAAACTGAAGCTCAGGCCGAAATGGAAAAGCTCGTTGACGATTTGATGAAGCTAGTTCCGGGAGGTTCTGGATACACTTGGATTATCGGTTGACCTCTTTAAACTAACCTAGTATAATATTCCTAATAGAGGAGATATTATGATTATAGGTATTTGCGGATTTATCGGCAGCGGCAAGGACACAGTCGCTGACTATCTAGTTAACTTTCACGAATTTAGACGCGAGTCATTTGCCAGCACTCTCAAAGATGCTGTAAGCGCGGTGTTTGGCTGGGACCGAACGCTGTTAGAAGGGCGAACTAAGGAAGCCCGAGAGTGGCGAGAGCAGGTAGATCCGTGGTGGGCAGAGCGTCTAGATATGCCTACACTAACCCCTCGCTGGGTCCTGCAATACTGGGGCACAGAAGTATGCCGCAAAGCGTTTCATGACGACATCTGGATTGCCAGCTTAGAAAACAAACTTCGTAATAGTAAGGATCATGTGGTAATTTCAGATTGTCGTTTCCCTAACGAAATTTCTTCTATAAAAAATGCCGGCGGAAAAATTATCTGGGTAAAAAGAGGAGAACTGCCCGACTGGTATCAATATGCTTTGGCCGCTAATCAACTAGGCAGCAACATGGCATTAAACGAGTTAAAAATGCGTAAGATTCACGCCAGCGAAACTGCTTGGGTAGGAACCGACTTTGATTATGTAATAGATAATGACAGCACTATCGATGAACTGTATCGACGAATACAGTTAATAATCAGCGATGAGGTCTCCTTGACGCCAGGTAATACCAGACTTACTCAAAATATTGGCGCAATTGTTACAGACTGTTTTTAAATTACTGTGACGGCAATTATCTAAATTACCGTCGACATGAAAGACTCGAAAAATTTCTAAATGCGGAGATTTAAATCCGCATTTTTCACATTGATTTTTTATTTTGTATCCTGCCCGTTGCCATCTAGGTACTCCATGATACAAACCATGAGCCATACAAATTTCACATAATTTACGATAATAAACTTTATCGTTCTTATGATAATTTACGGCCCTTGGCCTTTGCCCACATTTACATAACGGTCTCATACAGATATTTACACCTTTTTATCCCCTTTTTCAACTAGTATAACCGCCCAATTTTCCAAATAGCCGCTAAATAATATGAGCAACTATTACCAGGAGAATAGGGAATGGCACTACAATCACCCGGCGTACAAGTTACGGTAATCGACGAGAGTTTTTATACACCTGCTGAGCCAGGAACAACCAGTCTTATCGTTGTAGCCACAGCACAAGATAAAAGAAACGGCGCAGGTACAGGCACTGCGATCGGTACACTAAAAGCAAATGCTGGTAAAGCATATAGAATGACCAGCCAACGAGATCTAACAGAATTTTTCGGAGTGCCTTTCTTTGAAAAATCTGCTTCAAATAATCCCGTACATGGCGGAGAAAGAAACGAATATGGTCTTCTAGCAGCTTATAGCTTGCTGGGAGTAAGTAATTCTGCATTTATTGTTCGCGCAGATATTAATTTAGATGAACTAGAGCCACAGACAGATGCCCCAGGAGCTAATCCTTCAAACGGTCAATGGTGGATCAATACTCAAGCAAGTTCATATGGAATATTCGAATGGAATGGGTCCACAGTGGCCGACGGTGGTCAAAGATTTTCATCTAAGAGCCCAATAGTACTAACTGATACAGACTCCACAAAGATCACAGGCGGAGTTCCAAATGGATCTGTTGGATCAATTGGCGATTATGCTATTGTTTTCCAAACAGTAGGAACTAGTCCTTCTTTTTCAGCAGACAAAGAATTAGCAAAAATTTATTTTAAGTCTCCAGGTAACGGAACAGCAGCCGACGGTGGCCCAAATTGGCCAGGTGGCGGTACAGGAGTAAACGCAGGAGATTGGGTTTTAGTAGGTAGCCGCGCATGGGCAGCAAGTTGGCCTGCATTTATTGGTTCCGTTGTTGATGCTCAGGATATTATATCCGGTAGTTTTGAATTGAACGGTGTTACTATAACTGTAGGTACTCCTGGAGATACAGATTCTATCGAAGGCATAGCAGCTGATATTAATCAAAAAAATATTACAGGTGTAACAGCTCGAGCAGTAGGTGGTAGACTTTACCTTTACACAAACGCAGCAAACGATTTTGGCGGAACAGTTGGTAGCCCAGGTGATTCATCTAGCAGTAACGCTGTTGTTATCAATAATGAAGTTGGATCAGGCGTACTAGATAGCCTCGGCGGTCTAGCAAATAATAAAATCTACTATGGCCTTAAACTAACACAAACCCCGCATACACAAGTACCTTTCTTTAAGAGAGGAGATCCAAACGACGAAGAAGTTACTATGGAGTTCGGTCGTCCAAGCGGATCTGTTTGGATCAAAACCACAGAACCTGGTGCAGGTGCTCGTTGGAGAGTAAGTCGTTGGAATTCTGGTGTAAATACCTGGATCGCATATGATGCTCCTTTATACGCATCGACACATGAAGCTCTTTATTATCTTGATAGAGCAGGCGGCGGCGCAAATATCAGTGTTGACGCTCTATTTGTTCAAACTAATGCAGAAGAGCATACATTATACGATACTACACCTCCAACTGCTAAATTTAGAGTATGGAGACGCACAGTAGCAGGTGCAACCTCAATTACTTCAAATAGAATTACTGCAGGTAATGGATTTACAGCTGGAACTAATACTTTTACAATTACAGAATCTGTAAAAAATTCTACAGCATTGGCAGGGGCCAGAACTGTTACCTGCTCGGCAGCTACAGGTAATAATCTTACCGGAGCCATAGGAGATGCAGATAAAGTTGCAGCAGCTATTAATGCCGCAGGTTTTACAAACATCGAAGCCTCTGTAATAACTGAAAGTGCTACAGCTAAACGATTGGTAATCACCCATAAACTAGGTGGTGATTTTAGAATCACCGACGGTACAAATTCTCCAATCAGTTCTGTTTTCTCTGCTTTTAATATTGATACTGGTGCCGGAACAGCCGGATTATATAATTTAACTCAAGCAGGTAGCGGCGGAGAAAGCGCATTAATTCCGGGAGCGGCTGACGATTTCTTGGCTTCAAATTGGAGACCTTTTGCTGCCGATGACTTTAAAGCAGCCAACGATGCGCCATTGAACGAGCCGACAGACGGACAAATGTGGTACAATCCTACTTTTGCTGATGTAGACATTATGGTACACAATGGCAAAACTTGGGTAGGTTATAGAAGTGGCGGCCCTGGAGTTACAACTCCATCACCATATTACGAAGTTGCATCATCAAGAACAGGTTATGCACCAATAGTATCTGCCAGCAATCCATATGTAAGTGGTATGCAGACTGGAGATCTATGGATCAGCACTGCCGATTTAGAAAATTTCCCAACCATTTATAGATATGATTCAAGATTAACAGATATCGCAGATCCTGCTAATCGTTGGGTATTAGTTGATAAAACTGATCAAATCACTGAAGAAGGTATTTTATTTGCAGATGCAAGATGGGATCTAGACGGTACTAGTATGGAGCCAGCAGCGATCGATGATCTTCTAAGAAGCAATTATCTAGATCCAGATGCTCCAGATCCAGCACTATATCCAAGAGGTATGCTGCTATGGAATCTACGTAGAAGCGGTGGCAATGTTAAAAAATATGTAAACAATTACATTGATACCACATCCGATAATGCCAGATACGATAACAGCGTTGATGGATCAGATGCAGGAGAGGTATGGGTAGCAGGTCAAAGCATGGCTGATTATGCCACAGATCGTTGGGTAAGTGCAGCAGCAAACAACGAAGATGGCTCTGGTTGCTTTGGACGAAAGGCACAGAGAAGAGTAGTTACACAGGCCTTAAAGAGTGTTGTTGATACAAGTTCAGAAATTCGCGACGAAGAGCGCCGTAACTTTAATGTAATCGCCTGTCCAGGTTATCCCGAACTAATGAGTAACTTGGTTAATTTAAACATTGACCGAGGAATCACTGCGTTTGTTATCGGTGATACCCCATTACGCTTACCAGCAGACGCTACATCCATTACAAATTATGCTACTAACGCTAATCTAGTAACAGACAACGGCGACGATGGTATTGTAACCTACGACGAATACATGGCGGTATTTTATCCAAACGGATTTACTACAGATCTAAGCGGTAGTAATGCTGTTGTTCCAGCTAGCCACATGATGCTGAAAACTTTAGCTCTAAGTGATCAAGTTTCATATCCATGGTTCGCTCCAGCAGGCACACGCCGTGGCGGTATTACCAATGCCACATCAGTTGGATACATTGACAGTCTAAGCGGAGAATTCCAAACAGTTGCTCTTAACGAAGGTCAACGAGATACATTGTACGATAACAAGATCAATCCTATTGCATTTTTCAACGGCGTTGGTCATGTTAATTACGGACAAAAAACTCGAGCAAGAAATGCTTCTGCTTTAGATAGAATCAATGTTGCACGTTTGGTAGTTTATCTACGTAGTCAACTTAACAAACTAGCTCGTCCTTACATCTTTGAACCAAATGACGATATTACTCGAGCAGAAATAAAAGGCGCCGTAGAAAGTCTGTTGTTAGAGTTAGTAGGATTAAGAGCTATCTATGACTTCGCAGTACAGTGTGATGAAACTAACAACACACCGGCTAGAATTGATCGCAACGAGCTTTGGGTAGACATAGCGATTGAACCAGTCAAGGCGATTGAATTCATTTACATTCCATTGCGTGTCAAGAACACAGGAGAGATTTAAAAATGGCAATTACATCATTAAATAATTTTGGCGTACCTACACCTAGCGCAGTTGGCAACCAAGTGTTGCTTATGCCTAAGTTAAAGTACAGATTTAGGGTAACTCTCCTGAATTTTGGTTTAGGCGGCGCAGTAGAATTAACAAAACAGGTATCGGACGTAACAAGACCTAAAGTAGGTTTTGAAGAAATGGAAATTCCTGTTTATAATTCAAAAATTTATCTAGCAGGCAAGTATACCTTAGAGGCCATCACGTTAACATTGCGTGACGATGCCAGCGGAGAGGTTCAACGTCTGGTAGGTCAACAGATACAGAAACAATTTGATTTCATGGAACAGGCTTCTGCACGTTCCGGTATCGACTACAAGTTCACTGCACGTATTGAAGTTCTAGACGGCGGCAATGCAACACTAGCACCGCAAACTTTAGAAACTTTTGAATTATACGGATGTTTTGTACAAAACGCAGATTACGGAGAATTAAATTACGGAACTAACGAACCAGCTACAGTGGCATTAACTATTAGATTTGATAATCTTGCACAGTTCAAAGCCGGCGAAAGTCAAGTAAGTGTTGCTGGTGGTATTGGTGCCCTAGTCGGACGATCTGCTGCTTCTCAAGCAACAACAGGCGTAGGTCAAGGGTTAGCTACAGGAACATAATTTTAATTGGCATCAAAAAACCCGAGTTAATCTCGGGTTTTTTTGTGGCATAAATATTTGTATGTCAAATAAATTCACAAGGTATCTCACAGATTTCGGCAAAGGTTTTGTCGATGCACTGACCAAACCAAAAGGTGGCATGGCAAATTTTCGTCACGCTACGAGAATATTCGTCGACGATACCTATAGATTAAGTCCAAAAAGTAAGTTTCTTTTCTATGTACATTTTGACGTTGACGAGTCTGCTAAACGATCGCCGGCGTTCACTCAAAGACAACACGGTTTAGAGTTTGGAATGTTATGTAAAACAGCAGATCTTCCAAAGTTTACATTTGAATCTATTACAAAAAATCAATATAACAGAAAAAAAATCGTATACAAGGGAATAAATTACGATCCTATTAATCTAACCTTTCACGACGATAATGCTAACGTAGTTAATAGTTTATGGGCACTGTACTATGGTTATTATATTGCAGATAGAAATTTACCGTCGGCGGCTTATAACACCAGTCATTATCGTGCAACTAAAACTCCTATAGATAATTTTAGATATGGTATGGATAACGATATCACTACACCTTTTCTAAAATCTGTCAGTATATACACATTAAGTCGCAGAAGATTCATGGGATACACTTTAGTTAATCCTAAAATAAAAACTTGGACTCACGGCAATGTTGACTATGGAACATCAGAAACTATAGAAAATACAATGACCTTAGAATATGAAGCTGTTCGATATTCTGCCGGTAACGTAGGATATAACAGCCCCAGAGGTTTTGCAACACTACATTATGATACTTTACCTAGCCCACTTAGTGTTGCTGGCGGCGGAGTAGCTAACGTATTTGGTCCTGGTGGTGTGCTTGATGGATTAGAACAAGTATTTGGTGCTGTTGGATCTGGTGAGACGTTTTCTAGCCCAGGCGGATTTTTAGGCACAGTTATTGCAGGTATTAATACAGCTAGGAACATTAGATCAATCAGTTCAGAAAGTTTAAAACAAGAAGGAATTAATATTTTATCTAGTCCTGCAGGAATAGCGGCAGCTGGCTCAGTAGTGTCTGGAGTACTAGGTGCAGTTTTTCCTAAGAGCAATAGAACTAATACCGGCGAAACGCAAGCTACACAAAGACCAATAACAGGCAGCGAAGGGGAATAATAGATGCCATCAAATTTACCTATAAGAAATATTGAAGATAGTGCTGCAGGTACAAAACTTTTTTTCGATACCTACGGCGAAGCAGCATTAGAATTTTCTGCTATCGACGTCAGTGCTAGCCAGTCTTTTTTTGAAAGTAAGGGTTTTGAAAAAGATACAGCATTGGTAATTTCAATGATATTATTAAAACAGGCTAAACTTGATAATGAACCTATTTTTAAAATTTTAGATAATCTTACCGGAATGACCAATTTACAATTAAATGTTCTAGTAGGTGAAATTTTAAATAATAATAGAGTCCCTACTTCTTCTTTGGGATTTTCAACTACTCCTGTTTTTACAAATGAAACTAGAAACATATCAGCTTAATGGCTAAATTTGCACAAGGTCGGTTTGAAATGAAAAATCCCGACAAGTATGTCGGAAAAAAAACACCCCTGGCCAGAAGTAGCTGGGAATTCGTATTCATGCGCATGCTCGATGAGCACCCGGGAGTTGAGAAGTGGGCCAGCGAAAGTGTACAAATACCCTACAGAGATCCCTTGTCTGGGCGACAGACTATCTATGTCCCTGATTTTTTTATAGTATACATAGATAAAGCAAAAAAAAGACATGCCGAGGTAGTAGAAGTTAAACCAAGCAGCCAAACTCTAAGAGAAAAAGTTGGAAATAGTCTTTATAATCAAGAACAATATGTTAAAAATCTAGCTAAATGGGAGGCTGCTACAGCTTGGTGCAAGCAACAAAATATAAGATTTAGAGTTATTAACGAAGATGATATTTTTCATCAAGGAAAAAAACGCAGATAAGTATAATATGACTAAAAAACTAGAAGAACTATTTAATTTAGAAGAACCTAAAGTCGAAAATCTGCCAATAGTTGAACGTCCTAAACACGAAGAAATCGACAGCATAGAAAAAAGCTATCAGGAAGTTGCTAAAATTACCAGCACCTTACCTCAAATTAATGAGTTAAATGATTTAGACGATTCTGAATTAGATCACTTAGCTAAAAAAGCAGAAGACGCCTACGACGATCTTATGGATCTAGGAATGAATGTAGAAGTACGGTATGCTGGCCGTATTTTTGAAGTAGCAGGCACTATGATGAAAAATGCCATAGATGCTAAATCAGCAAAAATAGAAAAAAAATTAAAAGCTATAGATTTACAGTTGAAAAAATACAAGATAGATAAAGATAATAATGAGGACCCGAATGATGTTATTAATGGGCAGGGTTACATAATTTCTGATCGAAACGAGCTTCTCAAGAAATTGGGTCAAAAGGAATAAATACTACTATGAAAACCTTCAAAGAATATCTCACTGAAAACAAAAAAGCCTATCCTTTTCGTATTAAGGTAGCCGGCGAATTGCCTGAAGGATTTGCCAAAAAAGTTAAAGAATATCTCGGATATTGCAAAGCAAATTTAGTTGAAAAATCAAAAACACCTATCCAAGCACAACCATTGGATTTTCCTGATTTAAGCAACGTTGATGTTCATGTATTCGAAGTTGTTTGTGAATATCCTACTACTACGCCACAGATTATCGAAAGATTAAAATGTCTGGTACCAGAAAGTCATCTTCGTGTAAGAAATGGCGGAGATCCAGCAGAAGCTGAACATGCAGGTTTTGAATTAGAAGGGTCTGGCGAATCTATTTTAGAAGAGCCAGAATACGAAGATAAAGTTAAAGCCAAAGATTATTTTGGCGACGATTTTAACAAAAGTTTCTTAAAAGATTTAAGCAAAGCAGCTAAAGAACGTGCCAAGGAGGAAGGCAAAGGTGAATATAAACTTCCTAAGGCTAAACAAGATAAAGCAGGCGTTAAAAGCGCCGTGGGGAGTTAATTAAATGGATTTTCATCAACTATTGGCAAAAATGCAACAGATAGATCAACCTTCTGTTGAAACAACATCAACGGAAGCCTGTGGAGATATGCCTCCGATGGGAATGCCTCCAAAGGCAGACGAGCCTGCTCCTAGCATGAGCGTTAACTTAAATGCGCAAGGCTTAGACAACATTGAAGAATTAATGAAGTTAATCATGAAGGTTAATCCGGATATGGAAAAACCAGAAATGCCACCTTTGCCTTCAATGAGCATGGAACCAAGTATTGCTAGTATCAAACCTAGTTTACCTCCATTAAAAATGTTGCCTGATATGGATTCGGATAACGACGAAATGCCGGGAGGAGAAAAAGATAAAGGCGAACAGCCCGGCGGTCTTGGCGCTACTTTAGATAGAGATGGTGATGGTGATCATGATATGGACGATCATGATATGGAAAAGAAAAAAGATAAAGAAGAAGAATTTGCCAACGAGCCAGATGAAAAATATAAAGATGCTGATTACATGAATAATCAGTTGGCAGGTGGCATGAATCGTCCTAAGGGCACTTTCCCTAAAGTCGCAGACGGTGACAATCCTATGCAGAAAAAACAATTTGAAGGCACTGATTTAAGAGCGCAGATCCGTGCAGAACTTCTACAGAGATTAGCAGAAGCTAAAGGAGCAAAATAATGGCAGACTTATACGGAGTAGCTATTGGCGGTGGTGTAACAGGCAATATTGATGCCAATGCAAGACGCATATTAGGTGACGGCGCTTCAGGCGCAGGTCCATTTACTAGATTTGGTAGCAGAGAACTACAGGCAATTAAGGTTGTTTCTGCTACAATTAATTTTGCAACTTCATACACAGCAGCAGGCAGTAATTTTTATAAAGCGATTAATGCCATTCAAGAAAGAGCCGAAATTTACTATGTCGGAATTCCACAAAACACAGCCAACGGATTTGTTGCATTGATCAGTAAAGTTAACAGCGATGCTGGAGACAATTATGGCTCTACATCAACTGCCGATGGATCTTACGATAATCTAGAAGAAGTAATAGACAAAGCAGTAAATGGTAGTGATACTGGTGATATTACAATCACTAATGTTACTCTTACTGGTTTAACATTCGCTTAATTGATATACTATCCAAATAGGGCCGCAAGGCCCTATTTTTTTCATTAAATACTGTATGGCTAAATCATTAGACGGCGTATTAATCAAAAAGGCTCATGCTGTCCAGAAGTATACTCTGGAGGAAGTCGAGCATCTCGAAGCCTGTATGGATCCTGTAACAGGGCCTCTATATTTCTGTAGAAACTTTTTAAAAATACAACATCCGGTTCGAGGAGCAATTGCATTTGAGCCTTATGAGTATCAAGAAAGATTAATCAATGCCTACCACGAAAACAAGCAATGTATCGCTATGTTACCTCGCCAGATGGGTAAGACTACCTGCGCTACGGGTTACCTATTATGGTATACGATGTTTGTACCGGAAGCACAGGTGCTAATCGCTGCACACAAATATGAAGGTGCGCAGGACATCATGAATCGCTATCGTTACGGTTATGAAAACCTGCCAGACTTTATCCGTGCAGGTGTTTATAGTTATAATCGTAATACTATCGAATATGATAACGGTGCTCGTATACAGGCAACTACCACAACGGAAAACACAGGTCGTGGTAAATCTCTTTCTTTAATTTACTGCGATGAGTTTGCATTTGTGCAGCCACCGGAGAAAGCCAAAGAATTTTGGACTGCACTATCACCAACACTGTCCACGGGCGGTAAGTGTATCATCACATCAACACCAAACTCAGACGAAGATCAGTTCGCCCTAATCTGGACCGAAGCTAACAAAAAGTTTGACGAGTTTGGTAACGAATCAAAACTAGGAACTAATGGTTTCTACAGTTATTTTGCACATTGGGCAGAACATCCGGATCGTGATGAAGAGTGGGCCAGAGTAGAACGAGCAAAGATTGGTGAAGAACGTTTCCGCAGAGAATTCGACTGCGAGTTCTTAATCTTCGACGAAACACTAATCAACGCAGTAAAACTATCTGAGCTTAAAGGTGTAGATCCTGTGATGACTATGGGACAGACACGCTGGTACAAAGATATCGAGCCTAAAGCCACATATCTGGTAGCCTTAGATCCCAGCTTGGGCACAGGTGGAGACTACGGTGCTATACAGGTATTCGAAATGCCCTCTATGGTTCAGGTAGCAGAGTGGCGTCATAATCTAACTCCTATACAGGCGCAGGTCAAGCACATGCGAGAAATTCTTCGCTATATCAATGACCGAGGACAGGAAAAAGGAGGCACACCGCAGATATACTACTCAGTGGAGAACAATACACTGGGCGAAGCTGCTCTAATCGTTATTAACGACATCGGTGAAGAAAACTTCCACGGTTTGTTTCTAAGTGAACCTATACGCAAAGGACACATACGCAAGTTCCGAAAAGGATTCAATACTACGCATCGAACCAAAATTTCAGCTTGCAGCCAACTAAAAAATATGGTAGAAACACAGAAGATGGTATTGAAATCAAAACCATTAGTTTCTGAATTAAAAACATTCGTAGCACACGGTGTAGGATTTGGTGCCAAAACAGGCGAACATGACGATTTAGTGTCGGCTACATTGTTAATCATACGCATGGCTAACGTTCTAGCGGATTGGGATCCACACATCTACGACAAAATGACTGAAAAAATCTCAGAAGAGCAGATGCCTATGCCTATATTCGTTAGTACGGGCTTTTGATAAATATAACTATGGACGCACGAAACAACATCGCACAGGATTTATTTTATAAAATTCGCAGCCGTTTCTCTGGCTTGAAATTAGGCTCAGAAACCGGGCAGATTACTATCAATCCTGTAGACGCAAGATTTTTTGATTTTGACTACATGGAGGGCGAAACCCCTATAGGACATGTCAGCATCAGCCTAGCAGAACCTAATTCAATGAAGGTTTACTTCAGCCACGGTATTACAGAAGGCATGGATGTCAAACAAAAAGAAAATTGGTACGGATTCCTTAAAGAACTGCGCCAGTTTGCCAAGCGCAGATTGCTGAGTTTTGATACCAGAGATATTGCTAAAGATAACTTGGATCAGAGAGACTACGAATTCCTCAGTCAAAATGCACAGCCAAAATCAGAAGCACCTAACACAATTCAAAAGCCCGTTGGAGAATCAATTATGAGTGAAAGCACAATGTATGGTAGCAGAACAATGAGCTATCAAAAGTTGATGGACACTAGACTTATTATCAAGCACAGCCAAGCAGTGATGGACGACACACAGCCAGGTGCTAGAACCAGAAATATTTCTGCACTGTTCGTAGAGAACCAAGACGGTGAAAGATTTAAGTATCCTTTCATCCACCTAGCAGGTGCTCGCGCCATGCAGCGACATGTTGCCAACGGTGGCTTGCCCTATGATGACATTGGCAAGAGCATTATTTCAATGAGTGAAGAAATCGCTCAGCTAAAGAGTTTTTCAAACTATGTTGTTCGCAATGATTTAATGAATTCAATGAACAATGACATCGTTGAAAGAAGCAGCGGCTACTTAAATCAATTGAGAGAACAAATCAAGGCATTATCAAAGCAGAGTCACTATGAGGCCTATAGAGAATCATTCCAGGCTCGTGAACAACTAGAAGTACCAGAAGAAGTAGTAGAAGATTTTGTAGAACAATTCACAGTAAAGAATTTCAAAGAAGATATCAAATCCGTGTTTCCTGTGCTATATCGCTTGATGCAAGAAAACAACACCTTAGGCTACGACGACATAGTCGCTATGACACAACAAGAAGAGCCAGTTGAAGAACAACAAGACATCGAAATCGAAACACAAGATCCGTTTTCTGCATTTGAGAATTGGATCATGGCACTAGGCGAAGAATCAGCAATTACATCTGAAGATCCAGAAGAACAACGAGCAGCGATACAGGAACTACAGGAACTGGTAGGCGAACATTTCCCCGCAGGCGTAGACGGTTCAAATGCCATCGAAAGCCTCAAAGGCATCATCGAAGATCCAGAGTTGTACAAGGCAATCAAAGAACAGAGCAAAGAAGATCCAGATAGCTGTGTGCGAGGTCTAGTCAAAGATTGGCTAGAGTCAAACGCACCGGAAGTAGTGGATCAATTAGATTTTGGCGATTTCGTCGAAGAACCAGCAGCCGATGAAGAAGAACCACAAGGTGAAGAAGAACCACAAATGGCAGACGATGACCCAGAACAAAGACAACAAGTAGGTGTAAAAGAATTAGCAGAATTCATTCATAGTTTCTATGACAGAGAAACAGGCACATTCCCCAAAGGCCCAGAAGGCGTCTGCACAATGGTAGGCAAGAAATTTGGTGAACAGGCAGAACAAGTTGCTAGAAAGTTTGTAGAAAGAATGGCACCACAACAATCAACCGAACAAAATCCAGAATTACAAGAACTGTTAAGAATCAAAGAATTAGCACAATGGTAATTTAAAATGGGCGACAAAGTCGCCCATGATTACCAAACCATGTTTACCTATCAGATCTCTAATGCGTTATATATACAGTTGCTGAATATCTCAGCAACAATAACAAAAATGGAGATTTTCATATGAAATCAATCGTAGCACTTACCGCTGCTCTTTTCGCAGCTACCACAGCATTTGCTCAAGCACCTGCTAAGAAAGAAGAAGCTAAACCAGCCGCTGCTGCACCCGCTAAGGATGCCAAAGCTGCTCCAGCACCTGCTGCACCTGCTAAGAAAGAAGAAAAGAAAGACGCAGCTAAGAAGTAATCTGCGATTTGAAAAGACTCTCCGGAGTCTTTTCTTTTGGCGAAAAATTCTAGAAAGAGTATTGCAATTGCTAAATAAAAAGCGCATAATATGTTTTATGCGATAGGCATACAAAGTCATTTACATTTAAGGCATAAGGAGGCTATAAAATGGCAACACTAGCAGAAATTCGTGCTAAACTTCAAGAAGCACAAAACAAGGGCACAGGCTCTACATCAAGCGGCGGCGACAACGCAATTTACCCACATTGGAACATGCAAGAAGGCAAGGAAGCTGTCGTTCGTTTCCTACCAGACGGCAATGCTAACAACACATTCTTCTGGGTAGAACGAGCAATGATTAAATTGCCGTTTGCAGGTATCAAAGGTGAAACAGACAGCCGGGCAGTACAGGTACAGGTTCCCTGCGTGGAAATGTACAACGACGGCACAGCCTGTCCAATCCTTTCAGAAGTTCGTGGCTGGTTCAAGGACAAGAGTCTTGAAGAAATGGGTCGTAAATACTGGAAGAAGCGTTCATACATCTTCCAAGGTTTCGTTGTTGAAGATCCGCTCAAAGAAGATAGTCAGCCAGAGAATCCAATCCGCCGATTCATTATCGGTCCTCAAATTTATCAAATCATCCGTTCAGCATTGATGGATCCAGAGTTGGAAGAACTGCCAACTGACTACCTCCGCGGTGTTGACTTTCGTATCGCTAAGACATCTAAAGGCGGTTTCGCAGACTATTCTACTTCAAAGTGGAGCCGTCGTGAGCGTGCCTTAACTGACGTTGAAAAAGCAGCCATTGACACACATGGTTTGTTTGACTTGTCAGGTTTCTTGCCCAAGAAGCCCACTGATGTTGAGCTCAAGGTTATGAAAGAAATGTTTGAAGCTTCCGTTGACGGTGAAGCCTATGACATGGAACGCTGGGGTCAATACTTCAAACCAGCAGGCATGAGTGCTGCCACAGGTGATCCTGTTGCCAAGTCAGCACCCCGTGCCAGTGCTCCTGTAGATGAAGAAGGTGATGATGAACCAGCACCAGTAGCCAAGGCAGCACCTGCAGCAGCAGCACCAGCAGCCACAGGCGAAAGCGCCAGTCGTGCGCAAGACATTCTTGCCAAGATCCGCGCTCGTCAAGGACAGTAATAACTAAACAAGAGTGCGAGTCATACTCGCACTCTCTAACCACCTCAGGAGAATATAATGGCAAAACAATTAACTAAACTAGCAAAAGTAAACGAGAGCATCACCGTTAATCGTTACGACAACGGTTTTATGGTAGAAGTCAGCGGGCGAGACGACGACAGCGAGTGGAAAACTGCTAAAGTTCTTTGCACAACAGAAGAAGAAATGTTGGCTGTTGTAAAAGAATGGAATACTATGGAGTTGGATCAATAATGGCAAAAGCATTTGATGTAAGTAAATTTAGAAAATCGATTACTAAGAGTATTGAAGGACTTAGTATCGGCTTCAACGACCCCACAGACTGGGTGTCAACAGGTAACTATGCCTTAAATTATTTGATTAGCGGTGACTTCAATAAAGGTGTTCCGCTGGGTAAGGTAACTGTGTTTGCAGGTGAATCTGGTGCTGGTAAAAGTTATATCTGTTCGGGCAATCTTGTTCGCCACGCACAAGAACAGGGCATTTTTGTAGTGTTGATTGACAGTGAAAACGCACTAGACGAAGCATGGCTACACGCACTAGGTGTTGACACTTCAGAAGAAAAACTGCTCAAGCTCAACATGGCTATGATTGATGATGTGGCTAAAACCATCAATGAGTTCATGAGCGAGTACAAGGCGATGGCGGAAGAGGACCGTCCTAAGGTTCTGTTTATCATCGACAGTCTAGGCATGTTGTTGACTCCCACAGATGTTAACCAGTTTGAAGCAGGTGACTTAAAAGGTGACATGGGCCGTAAGCCTAAAGCACTGACAGCCTTGGTTCGTAACTGTGTAAACATGTTTGGTTCAGCTAATGTTGGATTGGTTGCCACTAACCACACATACGCAAGTCAGGATATGTTTGATCCAGATGACAAGATTTCAGGTGGACAGGGCTTTATCTATGCCAGCTCAATCGTTGTAGCTATGAAGAAACTCAAGCTCAAAGAAGATGAAGATGGAAATAAGATTTCAGAAGTCAAAGGTATCCGTGCTGCCTGTAAGATTATGAAAACACGCTATGCCAAGCCGTTTGAATCAGTTCAGGTTAAGATCCCTTATGAGACAGGCATGAACCCTTATAGCGGACTCACTGACTTGGCAGAAGCCAAAGGCATGCTCAAGAAGGATGGCAACAGACTTTCTTATGTAACCAGCGATGGTGAAATCCTTAAGTTCTATCGCAAAGAGTGGGAACGCAATGAAGGCGGTTGTTTGGATTCTGTCATGAGAGACATTTCTAATCATGGCGAAAAATCCGTTTCAGAGATAACTAATACTGTCGAACCTGAAACGGAGGGAGCATAATGAAGGAAGACTTGATTGCAGATATCTGGACATTAGTTATTGAACACATTCCAGAAAAACAGAGAGCGGGAGTAGCATCGGATTTTGTTAATACACTTTTAGATCATGGTGTAAAAGATACCATTATAGAAAGTCTACAAGGAGTAGATCCATACCTTGATGATGCTATTGAATATGCGATCGACGGTGAAGAAATTGAAGAAGACGATGATTATTACGACGAGGAATAAATGAATTGGTATGATCGAGTTTCTAAGGATATTTCTCAAATTCCAGATGCTGTGGCATTTTACGAAGCAGAACTGTTGGCAGCAAAAGTTGATGCTCGCATAGCGGGAAACATAGAAAAGGCGTCTGCCGCAATGCCTGGCATTGTAGAAAATCGATTTAACCAATTGCAAGAAATTGAAGGTATTTTAGAATATCTTAATATTGAACTTCGTAGGCTTCGTAGTCAACATTTTCGTAAATATCTCGAAAACTATCAACGCAGCTTGTCCTCTAGAGATTGTGAAAAGTTTGTAGAGGGCGAAGCTGACGTTGTAGACTTTGAAAAAATCATCAACGACTTTGCCTTACTTAGAAATAAATGGTTGGGCATTATCAAAGCCTTAGACATTAAACAGTGGCAGTTGTCAAACATTGTTAAACTGAGAACCGCAGGCTTAGAAGACGCTACCCTATGAATGTATTAGTAACCGGCGGTTTAGGTTTAATTGGACATAACATAGTCCAGAAGTTAAAGCAGTTAGGACACAATGTTGTTGTTTATGATAACTGCACCAACTATGGTATTATTCCGCAGACAGAAATTGATTATCTAATCTCAGAACGGAAAAAACTAATTGGCTCTGTTGAGATATTCGAAATGGATATTTTACAGGCCAGTATGTTTGATTATATTCTACCCAAGTATCAAATTGACACAATAATTCATCTAGCGTCATTTCCTAGACAAAAAGTAGTGAATGCTAATCCTGTTTGGGGTAGCAGTGTAATGAGTGGTGGATTATTGATCCTCTTAGAAGCCGCAGTCAAACATAATGTTAAAAGATTTACCTATGCCAGTTCAAGTATGGTTTATGGTGATTTTAAAGATTATGTTACAGAAGACGCTGTATGTAGACCGCAAGGCCAATATGGTATACTGAAATTAGCAGGCGAATGGTTGATCAAAGACTATACACGCAAACACGGAATCGAACACACTATCCTAAGGCCCAGCGCCGTCTATGGTCCTCTTGATGTAGAAGATAGAGTAATATCAAAATTCTTACTCACAGCCATGAGAGACCAAACACTGAAAGTAAATGGTGTAAACGAAACTCTAGACTTTACCTATGTAGATGATGCTGCTGACGGATTTGTTAATGCTACACTGTCTGAAAAGGCAGCTAATAAAACATATAATATAACAAAAAGCCACAGTAAGACTCTGTTAGCCGCAGCAGAGTTAGCTGTTAAATTAGCGGGCAAGGGATCAATTGAAGTTAGGGATAAAGATGCAGACTTCCCTAGTCGTGGTGCATTAGATATCACTGCCGCTCGCAGAGATTTTGGATTCGATCCTAAAGTAGACATTGATGAAGGATTTGAAATCTATTATGACTGGATTAAGAATTCGTCATATTGGCAATCTAATCTTTAATCACCAATAATATACCCATATAAATAAGACTATGAAAATAGTCTTGGTTACGGGTGGCTTCGACCCAATTCATTCGGGGCATATCAGCTATTTTAAGTCAGCAAGAACTCTTGGCGATATGTTAATCGTTGGATTGAATTCTGACGAATGGCTTACTCGCAAAAAGGGTCGTGCATTCATGCCCTGGAATGAACGACTCTGTATAATCAATAATCTCACAATGGTTGATGAAGTTTATACGTTTGATGACGAGGACGGTTCTGCTCGACATTTTATTCAGCAGGTTAGGGCTCATTATCCAGACGCTGAATTAATATTTGCCAACGGCGGAGATAGAACTGCTAAAAACATTCCAGAGATGGATGTTGTTGACCCTAATATTAAATTTGTGTTCGGTGTCGGCGGAGAAGATAAAAAGAATTCTAGTTCATGGATTTTAACTGAATGGAAGGCTCCTAAAACTGAGCGCCCCTGGGGATACTATCGTGTGTTACACGAACTGTCCGGATGTAAAGTAAAAGAGCTAACAGTTAATCCTGGGCAGACATTAAGCCTGCAACGACATCAACATCGAACTGAAATTTGGTTAGTATCCGAAGGAAACTGTATGGTGGAACATCACGGTCATGCTGTAGAAACCGACGAATATCTAGTACACACTCCCTTAATGACACATCACGAATATCGTGTACCAAGAACCAAATGGCATAGGTTGTTCAATCCCTATGACGTTCCTTGCAAAATTGTAGAAATACAATACGGAGACTATTGCGAAGAAGAGGACATAGAAAGAAGATGATTCCAATTTTTATAGGGTACGATCCCAGAGAAGCAGTAGCATACCATGTCTGTACGAACAGCATAATACGCCAATCTAGTCAACCAGTTAGTATCTGTCCTTTGGCATTAAACATACTTAAAGACTACAAAGAAACTCACACCGATGGTAGTAATCATTTTATCTATAGTAGATTTTTAGTCCCCCATCTAATGAACTATCAAGGTTGGGCTATATTCATGGACGGTGATATGCTATTGCGTGACGACATCGCTAAATTATGGGAATTAAGAGATGAATCAAAAGCCGTACAAGTCGTTAAACATGATTATCAAACCAGACTTACTGAAAAGTATCTTGGAGCGAAGAACGAGAACTATCCGCGTAAAAATTGGAGTTCTGTTATTCTTTGGAATTGTCATCATCCTGCAAATGCTGTCGTAACACCGGAATTTGTACAAGCAGCCACAGGTGCCCAAGTGCATAGATTCACTTGGCTTACAGATGATTTGATCGGCGAACTTCCTAAGATTTGGAATTGGCTACCGGACGAATTTGGTGCGAATCCAGATGCTAAATTATTGCACTATACTCTTGGAACACCTAGCTTTCACGAATTTGCCACTACACCGATGGGTGACGAGTGGCACAGAGAACGAATTTACACAGATTATTGTCTTCAGAGAGATCTATGAACGAATGGCTATTTTTAAGTAAGGGCGGAGAAGATCCTTATATTAATATGTTTGCAGCCGGATGTAAATCCGAAACTGTAGATTCAAACAAATATAATATTAATCAAGACGATTCAGATAGACCCATAGTATTAAGGGGAATACTAAAGAAAAAAATTATTCAAAAATGTTGGAAAACTGGACGTACATTTTATTACATAGACACTGGATATTTTGGTAACGAAGTAAATAGCGACAATCCACACGGCTGGAAATTTTGGCATCGTATTGTCAAAGACAATCTACAGCACCATGAAATTATTCCTAGACCAGACGACAGATTTCGTAAATTTAACAAACAAATAAATCCTTGGAAGAAAGACGGCAGAAAGATTTTGTTAGCCAAGCCCGACGAAAAGCCTATGAGATTTTATGGTTTGAATATCGAAGAATGGACAAATAATACTATCAATGAAATTAAAAAATATACCGATAGGCCAATAGAAGTAAGAGAAAGAAATCCGAATCGAATAGACAGAGCAGTAAATGATACACTGATAAATGCATTAGATAACGACGTGTTTGCCTTGGTAACCTTTAACAGTATTGCCGCAGTTGAAAGTGTATTTCATGGTATTCCAGCATTTACTATGGCGCCAGTAAATGCTGCATCGCCGGTGTCTTGTCAAGATCTGTCAAAAATCGAAACACCGTATTATCCGGATAAAGACAAAGTTTATGCGTGGGGATGTCATTTGGCGTATGGCCAGTTCCATGTTGACGAAATGCGGTCTGGCAAAGCTAAACATATGTTGGAGAACCTGTGAAAGAAGTTACTATAGAAGAATTGTTTGTAAACGGAAGCAATGGTCAATCTACAATAAATCCGTCAGAGAAAAAACCTCTGGTGGTACGAGGTGTTACCAGTAAAACCGAAATAGAACAATGTAAAAAAGAAAACAAAGATTTTTATTACATAGATACTGGATATGTAGGGAATTTCCCGAGTACAGGAAATCCTTCGGGTAAAAAAGTTTATCATAGAGTAGTAAAAAATAATTTACAGCACGATAAAATTCGTGATGTACCACCGGATCGGTGGAACAAACTTGTAGAAAATGATCACAGATTACGCTGGCAAGGATGGAAAGATTACGATAAAAAAATATTATTGGTATTGCCTAATCCTAAAGCTACAAGATTTTACAACATAGATTGCGATGCCTGGATTCAAGAAACTACTGAAAAGATACGAACCTACTCCGATTTACCTATAGAAATAAGAGTCAAGGGAGCTCGCAGCGAAAGAAATCACGGATATTCGATTTATTCGGCCTTTGATTCGGGAGTATATGCAACTGTATCATTTAATAGCATAGCTTCTTTAGAAAGCGTATTGTACGGTATTCCCTCATTTGTTTCAGTGCCGTGCGCAGCCAGTCCCCTTTCGTCTACTGATTTATCTACTTTAAAAAATCCTTATAAACCTAGCATTGAAACTATATTAGCTCAATCCTATAACATTGCCTACGGTCAATTTACTACCAACGAATTTGCCAGTGGGATAGCTTGGAAATTAATCAATCAATATGAAACTGCTACTTAATGATAAAGAAATTGTAAATTTTCTTTTAGAAACTCATGGTATAAAAATTTCTGATCTTTACGATACAGAAATGACCGAAGACCATATTAATATTGCCAAAGGTTTTGTTTTAGCTGTCATTAATAAAAGAAAAGGTAGAAAATTTAAATTAGATAATAGAAAAAGAAAAAAATTTAAAGATAAAATATCTAGAGGTGTTACAAAAGATCTAGGAGTTTGGGTAAAAAAAGTTACCGGGCAAATTGATCATATAAAAGAAGAAAGAAAAAAATTAATATATAAGCATCTACAATATTTTATAGATAAGTTTGGAGAGCAATATCTTTTAGAGCAGTATAGGAAAGCTCCATTTAAAAATTTTGTAAAGGGCGCCGGATTATACATAAATCCATCTGCTCAATTAATAAGAAGAAAACACTATACCGACGTAAATGAAAACTGTCTGTTAAGAAATACTACTGGTAACGAAACTATTATCGTTAATAAAATAGATAATAACTTACCTTTTTGGTTTATAGATAGTGGGTATACAAACTTTTTAGAAGTTAATAAAAAATGGCATAGATTAGTTTGTAATCACATCCATTATGGTTCTGAATTTCTTCCCCCCGTAGATCGATTAGATTCGTTTAAAATTTTTCCTAGGCCCTGGAGAGGAAGCGGAGATAAAATTTTAATAATTGAACCCGGGTTGTTTGCTGCTTCAATTTTTCATGTTGATATAAAATCTTGGAAATATAATATAGAACAAGAATTAAGACAATACACTGACAAAAAAATTATTTTTAGAGAAAAGGCTTCAAAAAAACAAAGAGCACCGTTATTTCAACACTTGTGCGATGAAGACTATTATTGTGTTGTTAATATTAATTCGAATGCCGCTACCGAAGCCGTGTGGGCCGGAATACCTGTAATAACTTTAGATAGACATATTACAAATTCTATATCTCGAAACAAATTATCCGATATCAATAATCTATTAAGACCGCAATTAGCTAATTGGTTAAGTATGTTGAGTTATAGTCAATTTACCTATGAGGAATTAATTAACGGCACGGCTGTTGATTTAGTAAAAAGATATCATGTCTAAAATTACAGCAGTGGCTTATTATTCGGGAATACCTCCCGGCAATAAGAATTTAGAAAAACCAGCCATTCTCGACAATTTTATAAAAGGAGTCAATGCTGCTGGAGATAATGGCATTAGTCACTATGGAACAAGCATCATAGAAAGTGATGTTGCATTGTTGCAGGGATTTGTTCACGATGACGGGAAAGATCTTCCTCACTTACGATTAAGAAAGGCTGTTATTGAATCTCAACGAATAAACAAAAAAAGAACTTTAATAGTAGACAGCAATTTATTTCTATATGCAGATAAAGGAAATACACAAACATATTTAAGATACAGTTTTGATGGTGTGTTTCCTACTACAGGGTTTTATTTTGATCGAGATATAGATCCCAATCGTTGGGCTAAGATTAGTCAACGATTAAACATAAAATTAAAACCTTATAGACAACAAGGTAATCATATTTTATTATGCTTACAAAGAAATGGCGGATGGAGTATGAGGGGATTCGACGTAGTTGATTGGATGAATCAAACTATAAATCAAATTAGACAGTATTCAAGAAAACGTCCGATTATAATTAGAGCGCACCCGGGCGATAAAAAAATTAAGTCTATTTTAAAAATACAACACAAAAATGTTCATTTGAGTCAGAACGAAACTCTAAAAGATGATTTAGTAAATTGCTGGGCCACAGTAGTTTACAATAGCAGCCCTAGTGTAGCAAGTTTGATAGAAGGAATCCCTACCTTTATTACGGATCCATACCCACAATATAGTCAAACTTATGGAATAGCTAACACTGATCTAAGTCAGCTAGAAAATCCGTTGATGCCGGATCGTCAATTGTGGATTGAAAAACTTTCTATGTGCCACTGGAGCTTCGACGAATTAGCCAGCGGAGAAGCTTGGAATTTTTTTAAAAAATATATCTAGCGTAAATTAGCCCAATAGCTTTCTGTTCTAAGAACTTTTAGGTCTTCTTTTTTGCTTCGACCTAGAGATTTCCTACCACCTTTAAGATGATCAAGCCATGCTCCCCATTGACTGTTAATCAAGGGATGTCCTTCTCCTTTTGAAGTACTTAAATTAGGTCTAAGATCATTTAAATTTGAAGCCCAATCTAATTGCTTCAAAAATGGCATTTTTTGTCTAACGGCATCGAATACAAAACTGTCGTGCCATTCTGCAAGTTGGAAAATACCAGATTCTGCCTTGTCATACATTCTTTGAAATTCCATCAAAAACATTTTAGTTTGTTCTGATTTCAAATTTAAGGAATATAATCCACATTCACTGTATTTTCCCTTTCTACCGAGAAAACATAGGTCTTTATCTTGAGGTATCATACTTAGAAGATCAGTTACGGTTATTTTACTATGACAAATCGTGTCGGCATCCATCCATAATAAAATATCGGCATCGATTTCTTGAGCACAGGCAAAAATTGCATAAACTTTATGAGCAAATCTCACAGCGTGCCACTTAAATCCTTTACCGGCATCTTTTCTCCGACTTCTTACAGGGTCATTGCTAACATCTCCATTTGCTTTGGGAACATTTTTCCATTTTTCTTTGAACTCAACTAATGCTTTACTAGAAGAATGTAAATCTTTAACTACTAAATTATCAGCATTTTCAATTACTTGACAATTTTCAGTATAAACATAAAGGGTAACCTCTTTAGGCCAATTTTCTAAAAATGTTTTTATCATCCGCTGACCATATTGATCATAACCTTGCTGATGAAACGTGGTAACAACTGAAATTTTCATTTTTGCGATTTCCAAATATGGTGAACTTCTAATTCTGCTATCGATCTATAATGATGTTCATACAAATCTTTAGATAAATCTCTATCTATGGTCTTTTCTCCCTCTATTATTATAAAGGGATTCTGTTGATACCACAAAGGGATCGTAGATTTTAATTTTTCTACTTGATTTCTGTCAACAAATATCACACTGATCCCGACTAATCCATTTAAATTCTCTAAACTCTCTCGAAAAATTAAATTTTTAGCCTTAAAGTCTGGTCTAACATCATTCGAAATAAACACTGTCTGAAAAGTTTCACAAATACTTGAAAGATTTCCGTATCCTTGACCAATAATCAAACAGTTTTCGACTCTACCAATAAATTTTACAATTCTTTTTCCGAACTTATTCATAATTTCATTAAATACTCAGATATTTATTAGTGATTATGAGATTCAAACTTTATCGAGAGTACGGAGCATTGAACAGCGGCCCCATATTCGACGCAGTGGATTGCGGGCTTCGTCTTCTCGGTCACGAAATCGTCAATGACAGCGAAGATATACCGGTAATATGGTCAGTTTTATGGAACGGTCGGATGTCAGGAAACAAAAAAATCTACGATACAGCCAGAGCAGCAGGAAAAAATGTCTTAATTATCGAAGTAGGCAACTTTCAACGAGGAAAATTTTGGAGAATCTCTTTAAACAATATTAATGGTCATGGAATATTTGGCAATAATCAAAATTTAGACACCGACCGACCTCAGAAATTGTCTCTTTTTTGTAAACCGTTCCGTCAAAAAAGAAATTCCGAGATATTAATTGTTACTCAGCACGACAAAAGTTTACAGTGGCAGGGTCAACCTCCGTTGAACATTTGGTCTGATTCTATGATTAAAAAAATTCGGCAATACACTGACAGAAATATTGTAATTAGACCGCATCCTCGATGCAGATTTCCTATAAATTTCACCGGAGTGCGTATCGAGATACCAAAAAAAATTCTAGGTACATATGACGACTTTGATATAGACTATGATTTTCATTGTATAGTTAATCACAATAGCGGCCCGACTATACAGGCCGCAATTAATGGAACTCCGGTCATCTGCGATTCAAGTTCCTTGGCCTATCCAATATCAGATTCTTTAGAAAATATAGAAAATATTGCCCTTAAGGATCGTAACGATTGGTTAATTTCTTTATCGCACACCGAATGGTCTATTGACGAAATCAAAAAAGGAATTCCTTTTTTAAGAATTTTAAATTCTCAGTAAAAAATCTTGACAAATCAAGATTGAGACATTAAAATTAAAAGTATGCTATCATCTATCTATGTCGAAGACATTTTTTTAGATTTTTGTAAGTTGGTTCAATTCGAAAAAGTTCCAATACAACCTCACGATTGGTCGGTATTAATAAACTTTGAAAATGTTTTGTTAGAGCAGAAACAGATTACACAAAATCAGGCGAATTTTTTAATTAAAATTTTAAAAAAATATCAAACGTTTGCTGGCCTCAATGGTCTTGACTACGAAAGTGCGCTAAGTAAACCTCAATGGAAACAGGCGTTTCGTGTCTTAGATCTTACAAAAAAAATTTTTGTAGAAGAAGACTCTGATAAGTGTGTCTGGGTTTGTCTCAAATTTCCTTTTCAGCTAAAAAAAGAATTCGAACAAGAATTTACAAATGACTATGGAAATTTTATTTGGGATCCGGAAAAGAAGGTAAGAAAAAATAGATTATATGATTGTAATCTTATAAGCCTCTATGAGTTTTCTCAGAAACACAACTTTGAAATTGATGACAGTTTCATGTGTGCAATGGCGCAGGTGGAAGAAATTTGGCAGTCGCAAGAAGATTTAATTCCTTATTCTGTGTTTGAAAACGGTTCCATAATTTTAAAAAATGCCACTGAAGACGCACTAAGATATTTCGAAGAAAAACGCTCTGTCTATAACGACGAAAATATTCTTTTAGCCAAGAGTATGGGTTTTCCCTTCCAGGGAGAAATAGAAACGCTGGTAGATAAAATTTCTTCAACAGAATCTACACAATTCTGGATTAAAAATTATGAGGATTATTTTGACGTAATCACAACAATAAAAGGAAAAGTTGTAATTGTATTAGACAGAGCTGCAGATGCTCACGAATGGTTGAAAAATTTCACTGCATATGCAGAAAAATTTTACATTCCTAGAAATGAAATTAAAGTATGTTTTCGCGAAGAGAAGGGATCGAATTCAGGATTGAATAGTTGGATCAAAGAAAATGGTTATGGCGGAAAGGTAGAAGAAGGTAGAATATTGATTTTTCTTCAAAAGCCCGCTAAATGGTTGTTTAAAGATCTAGAAAGTGTTAAAATTGTAACAACTACAACCTTATATCCTCCACCGAATCCTATCGCTAGAGATTTTTTTAATAGTCAGTCTTGTGTGATTTACCTAGGAGACATTAAGCCGTCGGAAAAAAAGGATCAACAAATTGTCGAACTGTAAACTTATAATCAAAGATGAAGTAAACATAAAACTAGAAGGACTTAGTGTTGAAACCAGGCGTAAAATTGTCAATAAATTAAAGTTTGATTTGCCATACGCACGGCATATGCCTGCTTATAAACTAGGAAGATGGGACGGAACAAAAACTTACTTTGGGATTGGCGGTACTGGATATCTTGCACACTTAGATGTTATTCTTCCAATTGTCGAAGATGCGGGCTATGATATCGAAGTAGAAGATTTACGAGAGCACAAGACACTAAGTTTCCCTAGTATAGGAGAAAATTATTGGGCAGACAAGGGTAAGACGTGGCCCAAAGGACATCCCCAAGAAGGACAGCCGATTGTTCTTCGAGACTACCAATATGATGTTATAAACAGGTTTACAGAAAATCCTCAAAGTCTACAAGAAGTTGCTACAGGTGCGGGAAAAACTATTACCACAGCAACATTAAGTCATCTTTGTGAACCCCACGGGCGCACAATGGTGATTGTACCTAATAAAAGTCTAGTTGTTCAAACAGAAGACGATTATAAAAATTTAGGCCTCGATGTTGGTGTATATTTTGGTGATCGAAAAGAACTCAATCGAACACATACTATTTGCACATGGCAAAGTCTTAATGTTTTAGAAAAGAAAAGCTATGATAGTGACTCATTATCGTTGGCAGAATTCTGCGAAGGTGTTGTGGCAATTATTGTAGACGAAGTCCATCAGGCCAAGGCAGATGTGTTAACAAAATTACTAACACAGAACTTTCGCAATTGTGCTATTCGTTGGGGACTCACAGGAACAATACCTAAAGAAAAGTGGGAATTTCAAGGCATCCTAGCCAGCATAGGCCCTGTGATTGGCAATGTGTCAGCACACGATTTACAAGAAAAAGGTGTTCTAGCACAGTTAGATATTCAGGTACTTCAAACTAATGACATTGAAGTATTTAGAAGTTATGCCGAGGAATACACCTGGTTGGTAACTGACAGTAAAAGATTAGATTGGATAGCTGAGAAGATTAAAAATTTTAGTGAATCGGGAAACACTTTAGTTTTAGTTAATAGAATCGATACAGGTAACAAATTAATTGAAAGAATACCCGCCGCGGCATTTATTTCGGGTGCTGTAAAATTAGACGAAAGAAAAGAAGAGTATGATGAAATTAAAACTGCTGATAAAAAGATTATTGTGGCGACTTATGGTGTGGCCGCTGTGGGTATTAATATTCCAAGGATTTTTAATCTGGTTCTTATTGAGCCCGGAAAGAGCTTTGTCCGGGTTATACAATCTATTGGGCGAGGCATTAGAAAAGCAGAAGACAAAGACTTCGTCCAGATTTGGGACATCACGAGCTCCTGCAAATATTCAAAGCGGCATCTTACGGAGAGGAAGAAATATTATAAAGAGGCCAAATACCCATTCACAGTAACAAAGGTATCTATATGAGTGAAAGAAAGATAATAGATTGGGCCATTCCTTATGTTAAAAATTTTAGAACTTATATAGATGTAGGTGCCAGCATCGGAAATACATCAACACCATTTGTCGACATGTTTGAAAAAATTTATTGTTTTGAACCAAATCCTAATAGTTATAAAGAGCTAATAAAAAATAAAAATTTGATCTGCTATAATATAGCCTTAGGCGATATTGAAGAAATCAAAGATCTTGTAATAAATGATCAAACAGGAGATTCTGAACATGGATCATTGTCTGAAATTAGAAACAAAGATTGGATAGCCGGTGAAAGATTCGAAGTTCAAGTAAAACGATTAGATGATTTTAAATTTGAAAATGTAGATTTTATTAAAATAGATGTAGAACAATATGAATACAAAGTTATATTAGGTGCGATAAAAACTATTAAAAAATTCAAACCCGCAATCTTTTTTGAAAATAAAAGAAATGAAGCAGATAATGTAATTCTTCTTTTATTGGATTTAGGATTTACAGTAAAGAAATGGAAAAGTGATACGATAGCATATTTTGAGGAAAGAAATGAGAATTTTAACATTAAACAATAAAGCATTTGATTTAAACGAATTACCCGATGAAGTGGACGAGGACACTAGATTTTCAGTGTTAGACAACAGTAATCCTCAAGAGCCAGACTTCTTTTTCATGCCATTAATTTTTTTAGAATCATTCAACAGTCCTGCTATATTATTGAATATAGGAGGGCACGAAGTACAAATGCCGCTGGATTGGTGCATGGTAGTTGGCGATAAAGAATGTGGCTTAGATCCAGAAGTTTTGCCATTAACTAGTATTAACGAAAGAGGCTTCGATGCTTTAGTTTTTAATCCTATTAAGGGATTTAAAGCAGAATTTATGCCGATAGAAATCGTAAATATTTTTCAAGATGTGCGTTGGTATTTTCCCAAAATGAAAAATGGACAATTACTAACTGTTCCGTTGCACGACGGTGAAAATCCTCCTTGTGTTTATTTTGTTAAAGAGGTCAGCAGGCAGAGCGAAATTCTTCAACTTCATAAATTAATCTAATGCCATTAGACAGTTTGATGTACGAAACTCCAGACCAAGCATTTAAAAGAAGATGCATCGGTTGGCAATTAAAATTTAGTCTTTGGCCTAGGCGGTGTTTTTATACAGGTAAATATCTATGGTTAAAGTATGCATATTTTGGAGTGAGCATGATCTGCGGACCAGGAGAACCGGTATATGAGTATAGATGGTGTGAAAGACATGAATATCTTTTTTTAAAGATAAAGGGAACAATTTAATGAGTAAAAGTGAAGTTGGGGCAAGATATATAGATACTTGGATATCTGACACCTATGTTCAAAGAAAAATAAGAAACTTTGAATATATTGATCAATATTTTAATATTCCTTTCAAAAATATACTGGACATTGGTTGTGGCAAAGCCTACGAATCTAGAGAATTTCAAAAAAAATATGGGTCGCATCTTTGGTTGATCGAGGGCGATTCAAACAAAAATAATCACAAGTCCGACACAGCTAGGTCCGGAAAATATCAAGATTCCGTTGATAATTTTTTAGCATATTTTCCTTTAGAAGAAGTAAAAAAAGGATTAGATGAATTAGGGACTAAAAATTATACTTTAATAGATGCTAATAATATCGATATCCCAGAGGATATTAAATTTGATTTAATTACCTCCTATCTTTCCTGCGGGTATCATTATTCTTTAGATAACTATAAGAATGTTATTTTAAAACACTCTCATAAAAATACAAAATTAGTATTTGATATTAGAAATAGAAAAGGTAATTTAGTGCTTCCCGAGGGAGTAAAAGTATTGCACGAATTTTATAGACATGGTAGCAAATATGCTATGTGTCAAATCGAATTTAATTAAGGAAAAAAAATGATTGCAGGTAAAGTATGGGGACAAACAGAATTATTAGAAGCCAACGGTGTTCTAGAATTTCACAGAATTGACATCAAAAAAGGCGGTGTTTGCTCTAAGCACAAGCACAAATTCAAATGGAATGGTTTCTTTGTCGAAAAAGGAGCATTAGTTATTCGTGTATGGAAGAACAACTATGATTTAGTAGACGAAACTGTTTTAATGGATGGTATGTACACAAAAGTTGCTCCCGGAGAATATCATCAATTTGAAGCATTAGAAGATACCATAGCATTTGAGTTGTATTGGGCTGAATTTGATCATGAAGATATCGAAAGAGATACTGTTGGATTTAAAAAATGAGTGAAAAAATAGAAAATTGGATCGATGATGTTTGGTACACTGATGAATATCAAAATCATAAGAGAGATAATTTTAAAATTCTCGATGATTATCTCGATACTGCCCCTAAAACAATCCTAGACATCGGCTGCGGACTAGCATGGGAATCTCGATTATTCAACGAAAAATATAAATCAGAACTATGGTTATTAGACGGCGACGTTTCTGCTAATCCAGAAACAAACGCATCTACTACTGGATATCATTCATCGGCAGAAGAATTTCTTTTTTATAATAAATTGTCAAAGTTAGATGATGAACTGAAAAAATTGAATACTAAAAACTATCATCTTGTGGATTGTAACAATATTTTGATCCCGGATGATTTTAAATTTGATCTAATAACATCTTGGGTATCGTGCGGATTTCATTATCCCGTGAATACTTACAGAGATTTGATACTAAAACACTCACATTCAGATACAAAAATTATAATGGATTTACGAGTGGCTTATAAAAAAACAAAAATGCCGGAAAAAGAAGAAGGTGTTGAGATTATTAAAATTATTAACACTAGACCTAAGTATGTTACGGCGGAGTTAAAATTAGTATGATATCTGTAGTAATGGCCTATTATAATCGATTGGCTCAATTAAAGTATACTTTAAAAACTTTTGAAAAAACTTCATATGATAATTTTGAAATTGTAATTGTTGACGATTACAGTTCTGACAATCATTCTATCGATAACTTGCCGAAAGAATATCCTTCTTTAAATTTTCAAATTATAAAAATGAAAGATATTGTTCCAAAGAAGAATTATGTAGGGCCGTCTATTCCCTATAACTTAGGATTTAGAAAAAGCAAGGGAGATAAAATTATAATTCAAAATCCAGAATGTTGTCATGTAGGAGACATTATTTCTTATACAAATAATAATCTTGAAAACAATATATATCTTTCATTCCATTGTTTTGCCTGTGGCAAGAGAGAAATTGATCAATTACATAAAACAGATTTTTTAGATGTTAATCTATCTTCCGGAAGATGGTACAATCACACAATACATCGACCCGCATCATATCATTTCTGTACAGCTATTACTAGAAAAGATTTAATAGAATTAAATGGATTCGACGAAAGATATGCATTAGGAATGAACTACGACGACGACGAATTTATAGAAAGAATAAGAAAAAAAGGGTTACAAATAAAATTTGTAGAAGAGCCATGGGTAATACACCAATATCATGGCAAAGGATTTAACAACCCATTAAATCCCGCAGTATCGCAAGATAATTCTAAATTTCATATAGAAAATTTAAAAAATTTAAAGATAAAAGCAGACAACAAGGAAAATATCCTATGAAGCATATAATTAATGGGAAGCGAGCAAGCTCTAATGACGAACTAATGAAATACATACATTCTATAATAAAAGAAGGCGACAGTCTTCTTGATTTGGGGTGTGGACCTAAATTATATTCTGATCCTTTTAAAAATATCTGCAAAAAAATTCTCACAGTTGATGCTTGGGAATCTGTAAATCCTGATGTTGTAGCAGATCTAGAAACCGTAGATTTACCTTCTTTGTTAAAGGGAGAAAAATATGATTATGTTCTAATGATCGATTTCATAGAACATTTAGACAAATCTGCCGGGCTTAGACTTATTGAAAGTGTAAAATCTATAGCAAATAAAAAAATAATTTTACTTACACCGCTAGAAGAAATATGGGACGATAATCACAAAAACGTAAACGATCCTTCTTTATGGTGTTACGGAAATACTTTTGATATTCATAAAAGTTTATGGTTTAAAGAAGATTTTGCCGGCTGGCAAGATTTATCTTTACCAGGATTACATAATTATTTTGTAGGTGTTTTTTCTAATGACTAAGATTTTAACAATTTTAGGAACTCGACCGGAAATTATACGATTATCTCGAATTATTCCTAAACTTGATTTGATCTCCGACCATAAAATTTTACACACTGGTCAAAATTATGATGCAAATTTAAACGATATCTTTTTTAAAGAATTAGGAATTAGAACTCCAGATAAAATTATAGAAAACAAAAATGTATCGTTCGCCGAACAACTAGGAAACACATTCGTTGGTGTTGAAAAGTTTATTCTCGAGTTTCGACCAGATCGAGTCTTAATATTAGGAGACACCAATTCTGGTCTATCATCTTTGATATGTGAACGATTAGGTATACCTGTGTATCACATGGAGGCTGGAAATCGTTGTTATGATTTAAAAGTTCCTGAAGAAAAAAATAGAAAAGTTATTGATTCTATTGCTACAATGAATTTACCTTATACAAATTTAAGTAGAGAAAATTTGTTACGAGAAGGAATTTCCAATAACAAAATTTTTGTTACAGGTAATCCTATAAAAGAAGTTATTGATTTTTATGGCGATCAAATCGAGAGATCGACAATTTTAGAAAAGCTAAATTTATCTCCCAAAAAATACATAATTGCAACTGCTCACCGAGCAGAAAATGTTGACGATAATGATCGATTAAAAAATATTTTTGAATCATTTAATATTATTTCTGAAGAATATCCGATAGTTTTTAGTTGTCATCCAAGGACAAAAGAAAAATTAAAAAAATTTAATATAGATTTAAAAAATAAAAACATAATCGTATTAGATCCGTTGGGATTTTTTGATTTTGTTAAATTAGAAAAAAATTCCTTTATGGCATTCACTGATTCGGGAACTGTACAAGAGGAAATGTGTCTATTTAAAATTCCTACAGTTACAATACGTGATGCTACTGAACGTCCCGAAACCGTTTGGTGCGGTTCTAATGTAGTTAGCGGATTAAATAAGGATCGAATACTTAATTGTTATAAACAAATGAAAACTATCTCAAAAAATTGGGATATACCTCAGGGCTATGACATCGATAATGTTTCTGATATCGTTGTCAATATCTTATTATCAAATAGAGAATTTTAATGAATAAATTTGTAGATTTTTCAAAGTTTAATGCTGAAGAGTTATCACGCAGTTTTCAAAATGCTGATCCTTTTCATCATATTGTAATCGATAATTTTTTTAAAATAGAAATTGCCGATAAATTGTTGTTAGATTTAGAAAATGATAACTTTGATAACTGGGATAAACGAGATCACGACAAGATACAGATTAAATGGAGATCTGATTGGAAAGACGATTCGGATGTTCCAGAGCATACGTTATCAGTAATTAACTTTTTAAACGGTGGTACATTCTTGAGATGGTTGAGTAGAGTCACTGGGATTAAAGGTATTATACCCGATCCCTATCTAACAGGCGGCGGTTTTAATCAGATCAACACAGGCGGAACATTAGCAGTTCATGCTGACGGAAATTGGCACGATTTAATGGGGGTGCATAGGAGATTAAATGTTATTATCTATTTAAATAAAGACTGGAAAGACGAATGGGGTGGACATTTCGAACTATGGTCAAAAACTGATAATAACATACCAAAAGAATGTGTTAAAAAAGTTAAACCAGATTTTAATCGGCTAGTAATATTTAGAACTGACGACTTTAGCTTTCACGGTCATCCTACTCCACTAAAATGTCCCGAAGATCGTAGTCGCCGATCGTTAATTTTGTATTATTATACAAACACAAGACCTAAAGAAGAAGTTCAATCTCTCGACTATCATCATAGAGCATTATTTCACGATCCCGATAGTATAGGTGTAAAATATGAATAAAAGTATGTTTAACGATTCTCGTGTACTAATAACCGGAGGCACCGGCTCTTGGGGGCAAACTTTAACAAGAATGCTTTTAGAGGAATATAATCCTAAAGAAATTATCATATTTTCTAGAGGAGAACTGCAACAGGTATTAATGCAACGTAAATTTAAAAACAATAAAATCAAATATGTTATCGGTGATGTCAGAGACTATGAAGCTGTAAAATTTGCCACGACAGGTGTCGATTACATTTTCCATATGGCTGCATTAAAACACGTTCCCATTTGTGAAGATCAACCGCAAGAGGCTATCAAGACGAACATTACAGGAACCACCAACATTGTTAATGCCGCAATCATCAACGGTGTTAAAAAAGTTATTGATGTATCTACAGACAAGGCTGTAGAACCAGTAAATCTTTATGGTATGACTAAGGCAGTGGGAGAAAAAGTTATCATTCAAGCTAATGATCTAACAGATACAACTAGGTTCGTATGTATAAGAGGCGGTAATGTTATGGGGTCAAACGGCAGTGTTATTCCTTACTTTATCGAACAAATTAAAGCGGGAGGTCCAATTACAATAACCGATTTACGTATGACTAGATTTTTTCTTACATTAGAAGAAGCTATAAAATTATTATTCAAAGCCGCAGAGGACAGCGTAGGCGGCGAAACTTTTGTTATGAACATGCCAGCTTGTTATATCACCGAAGTGGCAGACATACTAATGGAAGAATATGGTCAGGTAATGATTGAAGAAATAGGAGGCCGTCCTGGAGAAAAATTAGACGAGATGCTAATTTCTAAAAACGAATCCCCTTTGGCCTATTGTTATGATGATGCCTACTTTGTAATCTTACCTACTAAGTATGATCAAAGATTGCACGAGAAATATAAAGATTTGAAAAAATTTCCACAAGAGGAATTTTCTTCTAAAACATTCAAAATGAACAAAGATGAAATACGAGCCATGCTCAAAAAGGGTAAGTTTATATGAAAATATTAGTAATCGGATCAAATGGTATGGCAGGGCATATCATAACAAAATATCTGCGAAATCAAGGTTACGGAGTAGAGACCGCAGCCAGATCCGATGCTTTGTTTTCTATCAATATAGAAGATACACATATTGTTAAACGGTTCTTGAACGACATTAGAAATGATTATACTTACATAATAAATTGTATAGGACTGTTAGTTAAAGATAGCAATGATAGACCGGACAGAGCTGCTATAATAAATTCATGGTTTCCTCATGCCATAGAAAATGCTATAAGAGAAAGTAAAACAAAATTAATACATCTGTCAACTGACTGTGTGTTTGATGGTAAAAAGGGAGACTATGTAGAAGATGACATTCATACTGAGATGAATCATTATGGAAGTTCTAAATCCCTAGGTGAAGTTAATAATTCTAAAGACATAACTTTTAGAATGAGTATTATTGGTACAGAATTGAAAGAAACCGGTTCAGGATTGCTAAATTGGGTATTAAAAAACAAAGACGAATCGATTCCTGGATGGGAAAATGCTTGGTGGAATGGTATCACGACCCTGCAACTGGCCAAGTGTATAGAAAAGTACATAAACGATCCGAAAATAGCTGGTGTTTATCATTTGGTTAACAATAACAATAAAATTAACAAGTACGATTTACTCTGTCTAATCAATGAAATATTCGATCTTAAGAAACAAATTATTCGTACAACTGGACCGAAACCTGTTAACAAAATATTGATTGATACAAGACAAGAACTCGATTTTGAAATACCGGATTATAGAATTCAACTGTCAGAATTAAAAAATTATGTATAGTCAAGCATACTACGATGTTATCGAATCTGTAAAAAAATTTCACTTAGAAAATAAAGTATATTCTGGTGGTGGGACATTAGCCTATGCCGATGATATTAAATCTTTGTGCATAAAACATAATGCGAAAACACTGCTAGATTATGGCTGCGGCAAAGGTTTACAATATATCCCAGGTTCGCTAATCTCATTCGGTGAAGAGTGTGAAACATTTGATAAATTTTGTAAATTAGATTCAGTTTATAAATTTGATCCGTGCGTCGAAGAATTTCAAGATCCTCCCTCCGCAGAATCAAAATTTGATGCTGTTATTGCCATTCAATCATTAACCGGAGTTCCCGATGTAGATTTTCCTACAGTAGTTCAAGAACTCATGAATATGACCGATAAATTTTGCCTAATAGGCATAAGTTTAAGAAAAGGAAAATCGAAGAAGGGTGCTTCTGAATTGCCCGATCCAAACTTTTTAGCAAATAGGTTAGATCCAATTTGGTGGAAAGACCAATTAAATTGGAAAGGTTCGGAACTTATTTTAAAATTTATTAACCAAGATGAGTAATATTTTACTAGCCTGTGATTATACATATTACAAAAACTGGACTATCAACTGTATACGTTCAATCCAGCATTATGTGCCGTGGATTAAAATTTCTGTCGTGGTTGTCAATCCAGAAAAAGATTTAGAAAAAATCAATAATGTCGATTATTATTTTGAAAATACAGATTTTAAATCGGTGCCCTATTATCAGGCAATAAGATTTTTAAAATGTTGTGAAATATTCTCAAATTCAGAACTTGTGATGTCAATAGATTGTGACACAGTTTTAACCAGATCATTTACACCAGAAGAGTTTGAATCAATAGCTTCGACTATACACGTTCAGAGACATCAGAAAGATAAGAGATGGATGGCCGGGCTAGTAACCTACGGTCAAAACAACAAATTTAGAAATAGATTTAAAGAAGAATTATTATCTGTACCCGTAGAGCAATGGTTATATGGTCGAGACCAAGATGTTTTAGAAAAACTATCCCACGAATTTCATTATAAAAAATTAATGGTTGGTGAATGGATGAGTTTTGGAAGAGGTCGAGGCATATTCTTAACTTTGAAAGGGGAACAAAAAACTTCTCCAGGATATCTAGATAATTACAACCTAACCATCAGAGAAATAACATGATATCGGGAAATTATAAACAGCAATTACAACAGATACACGAAACTAGCCCCTTTGGCAAAAGAGCTAAAATTCCCAAGTATCTTGAAGGTTTTATTACACAGATTAATCCTTCCTCTATAGTCGATTTCGGGTGCGGAAAGGGACGGCTGGTAGAAAAACTAAAAGAATGTTACCCAGAGAAAACAATAGGCGGATATGATCCGGGAAATACGGCTTTTGATATTTCGTTAGATGACAAATATTATGACCTATTAATTTCTACAGATGTACTAGAACATGTCGAACCAGAATTTATTGATCAGACATTAGAATATCTAAAACCAAAAAGCCAATACATATATCATCTAATTGCACTAAGTCCAGCAAAACTTATTCTTCCAGATGGTCGTAATGCACATCTAATATTAGAGTCGAAAGAATGGTGGCGTGACAAATTTAAAAATCTAAATTATAATATAATTAGAGAAGAATATATGGAACATTGGAAAACCCCGAAAGGGCAGACAAAACCAATGTTAATAAAAAAATATTTTATAATGGCAAAAGCATAATGGGATCATTAAAGCCGGGTGCAACTTATATCTATGAGCGAGTTGGTGGAACTGTATATGCTCGAGAATTTGGCGCTGATCCGAAAGATAGGTTTGTAATCGGACATGATTATGTTAAAGATTCCTATCTAGATAATTTCGCCATAGAATATGAATTAGAATCAATTTGGAAAGATCTTCTTAAAGAATGTAAAACAAATAAGTCTTTACAAGAGGCCGTCGAACGTGTTAAAATACAGTATTACCTGAGTAAAAAAGATGGGCAAGAATAAACACGTAGACCTTTTCAAAGATATGATACCGGCAGTGGACATGAACATGTCCGAACTGTGGGATGTTGCGCCGGAGGAAGGACAAAAAGAAATAAAAGCCGATCTTTGGAATTTAAATAGATATATCAGTAGTGTTAAAAGTTCAAATCGAGAACTACAAGAGCACTATCTTCTTACAGTCAACGAATTCTATAATAAAAATTGGGCGGCTATAGCCAAATATCCTAAACTACAATGGTTGACTCTCTGCTTATGCTCTCACGAAAGTAAGAAGCCTCAGTTCCACGAATGGATTCCTCTTAAAAAAGAAAAAAACAAAAAAGTAGAATTCTTAGCAGAATTGTTTCCTAATATGAAAATGTCAGATGTCGAAACGCTGTCAGAAATTTTAACTGAGAAAGAGATTAAAAAATATTGTGAAGACCTCGGCTGGGATAAAAAGCAGATTAATGGAATTAAGTTATAAGTGCGAATATTGTAGCAAATTATTCGCTAAAGAGAAAACACTATTTGTTCATGTCTGTGAACAAAAAAGGCGTCATCTTGGTAAAAATGAAAAGCACGTTCAGATGGGATTGTTAACCTTTCAACGATTCTACGAATTGACACAAAAAGCGAAGAACAAAAAGTCATTTGACGAATTCGCACAAAGTCCTTATTATACTGCGTTTGTTAAATTCGGTAGTTTCATGGTTAATACTTCTCCGATTTATCCTGAGAGATTTATTGAATTCGTTATTAAAAGCGGAATAAAACTGGATCATTGGTGTCGAGACGAATTATATGATCAGTACATATCTGAATTAATTAAAATAGAGCCTGCAGACGGTGCTATACAAAGAACAATACAGACAATGATGGAATGGGCCGACAAAAATCAAAGTTCGTGGGAACATTATTTTGCCTATGTAAATTTAAACAGAGCTGCGCATGATATTAAAGAAGGTCTAATAAGTCCGTGGATAGTGTTAAATACCAGAGCAGGAAAAGAAATGCTTCAGAAGATGAATGACGAGCAGTTAGATATTATCGGTCATGTAATTGATCCTAAATTTTGGATTAAAAAATTTAAAGACTTGCCGGCCGATTTTGAATTAGTAAAAGATGTTATTAAGGAAGCGAAGATACTATAATGCCTAAAAGAAAACCAGAAGTAGAAATAGTAGAAGAAGAACTCAAAGACAATGAAGAATTTATCTCTAGCGATGACATCGATATTGAAGTTATGCACACCTCAGATGACGAACCGGCAGTTTATGTAAAATTCACTGGCTTTGAAGATCCCGAAGACGCTGAAGAATATGCTGACTTTCTAGCACAGACATTACCCCTTTTATTATTTGAAACTACAAGACTACAATAATGCCCGATATTGACATAGACTTTGTTGACCGAGATCAAGCTCTTACATTATTCAAACATATTAGTGCTAGTCGTGTTGATGAAAAAAAATTAATTAAACACAACACAGGCGTTTATTTTCATGAAGTTCCGGTGAATGCTGTTAAAAATATCTGTGCTGTTCCTTATGATGTTGCTGAAGATCGCGGGTACTTTAAAATAGATTTTCTTAATGTTGGAATATACAAAGGTGTTCGAGACGAAGAACATCTTATTCAATTAATGAATACGGAGCCTATATGGGATCTACTCGAACAAGAAGATTTCGTCAACTTACTCTTTCACGTCAACGGGCATGGTTCTATATTGCGTCAGCTGAAGCCCAACAGTGTAGAGAAACTGGCAGCAATTCTAGCGATGATCCGACCAGCCAAGAGATACCTGCTTGGAGAGAGTTGGTCGAAAATCTTGAACGAGGTTTGGCAAAAGCCAGAAAACGATGAGTATTATTTTAAGAAGAGCCACGCAACAGCATATGCTCTTGCTATTGTGGTACAAATGAATTTGATCTGTGAACAGATCAGTTACGGATTCAGCTAATCTTTCTCACTAACGTAATAGACTTACGTTTTATTCTTTTTACTATAATATCATTTAAACTTGTACAAGGGCCTAATACAATTTTTGTATCTTTAGTACTAAAATTTCTTATAGTATATTTGAATGATGCTATTTCTTTCAAAAGAAAGATATTAATGGGAATTTGACGATTACTTTCCCACCACCAAATTTCACCTAATTCTAAAAATTTGGTTTTTTCTTCGTCGGTTTTTATAGCTAAAAAATCATAGATGCTGGTAATCTGTGCATCTTGATTGATAACTATGCCCACATATTCTTGATTAACGTAGTTTATTATACTAATAAACGGATAATTTTCTTGGAAATTTTCTGTTATTCTCATTCGATAAATATAGCTAAAGGTATGCTAATGTATGCAAATTAATTCTTTATATTTATATCCAAATAAAATTGATCTGTTCACAAGTTCGTTAGCTTCCTGGACTACAGAGAGGTATCGTCAAGTGTATAATCGAAATTTAAAAGTATTTCGCAGCGCAGATAATCGCATTGATTTACAGGTTAAAAATTCTGATCAAAAACCTATCAGTACTGCAGGCAGCACATTGGTATTTAATCTTTTGAGCAGAGAGGGGAAAGATTTAGTATGGAGCAAAGACTGCGAAGTAGTTAGCGATACCGTAGGAAGATATAGAATTACTGTTACTAGAGAAGAGCTGTTAGATTTAGAAATAGGAAGTTATGAGTATAGTGTAGTGCAAGAAGTTAGAGAAAATATTGATTCTACAACTTACCAAGTTCTGAGAAAAACTCCATTATACATGGACAGTCAATATGGTGCTGTTGGAACTTTAGAAATTGTTGACGACATTTTAGGTAGCGTTCAAGAAAGCATAGAAATTAATAAATTCAACTATGTTAATCCCTTCGCATTAGCTGATACTAGTCCGCCTTTTTTTATCAGCAGTATCATAGATGCACAACCAAATATTAATATACCACAAAGCCTACACACCTTTGTAATCTATTCAACAGACTATGAAGGAACTATTACTATACAAGGTAGTCTCAGAGAAGATGCTGCACCTAGTGTTTGGTCTGATATTGTAACCTTCGAACTAGACAACGATATTGTTTATAAAAATGTTACAGGAAAATATCGTTGGTTTAGAGTAAAGCACGAACCATCGAGAATCACCTCAATTGCTGAATTTGTCATTGCTCAAACAATACTCGGGTATTATACCGTTACAGTTCGTTCACCTGGTTCGGGTTATGTTATTGGAGATACTATCACAATATTAGGAAGAAATCTCGGAGGAGAAACCGAAACCAATGATTTGGTAATAACTGTAACAGGGGTAGATAATCTCGGTAAGATAACCAATTTTACCCATACCGGAATTTCTTATAACGGTGTCAAGACTTTTGTTCTTAGAGGTGAAAGTCCTAACACCGGAAAACTTGACAAGATACTCTATAGATAGTAAAATTAATCTATGACTCTAGTCGTAGATAAGTTTCGAACATTGCTTCCGCCGCGAGCTAAACATAGTCCCAGCGGTTGGACATCATTCAATGCACCCTGTTGCCAGCATCGCGGGCATAGTCCGGATACTCGTAAACGGGCAGGCGTTCGCTTTGACGGTAATGGTATAGTCTATAACTGTTTTAATTGTAAATTTTCAACAGGTTGGCAACCTGGTTCACCGTTCGGTGAAAAGATGAAAACATTAGTTCGATGGATGGGAGCCAGCGAGGATACAGTTAAAGAACTTGTATTTGAAGCATTAAAGACTGAAGCCGACGATTACGAATCACCAGAATATCAACCTAAGATAGAATTTGCAGAAAAAGCTCTACCAGAACATGCTATGTCATTAATGGATTGGGGCAATCTTCTTGAGGGCGAGATTGAGGAAAAATTAGGACCGCAGTTTGTCGAAATGCTGAGATATCTAATGAGCCGAGGGTATGATAATCCTTTTAATCATGATTTCTATTGGAGCCCGGCACCTGGATATATTGATCGTGTAATCGTACCTTTTAGATGGCAGGGTAAGATAGTAGGAAATACTGCTAGAAAAATCACAGACGGCAAGCCTAAATATCTTTCAGATCAACATCCTCATTTTGTTTTCAACTTTGATGCTCAACAAGAAGATCAAAAGTATATAATAGTATGCGAAGGACCGTTTGATGCTCTCGCGATAAATGGTGTAGCACTTTTAACCAATGATGTAGCAGAGCAACAGAGTAGAATAATTAATAGTTTAAGGGCAGAAGTAATTGTGATTCCTGATCAAGATCGTTCAGGATTAGTTTTGTTTGATAGAGCCGCCGAACTTGATTGGTCTGTGGCAATGCCTAATTGGGACGATGATGTAAAAGATGTTGCTGATGCTGTACAGCGTTATGGAAAACTTTTTGTAATAGTTGATGCTATAAAAACTGCACAAAAGGGTTCTGTAAGAATAAACCTAGCAAAAAAACAACAAGAACAAAAAATTAGAAGGATTGAATATGTTTAGAAAATTATTAGATTTTATTTTGATGCCTTATAGGGCTTATAAACAAAGGCAGGCATTTAAAAAAAGAATGAAGGAACTTAGAGCTAGGGATCCGTTCATTTACAAATGATTCATTGGGGAATAAATGCGCTAAATCACGGCAGTAGTATTGCTGTGTTTGAAAATTCAAATCTAAAATTTAATAGATTTGATTCTAGTGATATTTTATCTAACGATTCTATAAAAGATGCATTAGCCTGTGGTTATCCTGATAGAATTTTTTGGTATGAAAGACCATACATCAAAAAATTGCGTCAGTTAAGGGCAGGACAATTTAAAAGGTTTTTTGATATCGATGCCCTACCATCAGTGTATCTTAAAAAATTAAATCTAGCATCTGTTCCTATAACTTATACTCCGCATCATGCCAGTCACGCTGCCGCGGGATATTATACTAGCCCATTCGGTCATTGTGCAATCGTAGTCCTGGACGCTATTGGCGAATTTGAATGTGCGACAATATGGGAAGGAAATCACGGAGAGATGCGTAAATTATGGAGTAAAAATTATCCTAACAGCCTAGGATTATTTTATTCTGCATTTACTGATCTTATAGGATATCGCCCTGTAGCAGAAGAATATAAGTTACAAAAAGATTCTGAATTAGGAAATCCAAAACTTTATAAAAACGAAATTAGAGATTATATAGACGGCACACTGTCTATGAAAAAAAATCTTCATAAAGGAGTAACCGATTGGCCTTATACTGTTTTTGATAAAAATAAAAGACATATTGCTGCTGCGGTTCAAGATGCTTTTGAAACTCAGATAGAAAAAATAATGGATTTAGCTAAAGAATTAACAGGATCTGATTGTTTAGTTTATATGGGAGGCTGTGCTATGAACAGTCTTGCTAATAAAAAAATTGTAGAAAAAAAGTTCAAATACATTTGGAGTTTGCCGCAGCCTGGAGATCCTAGTAGTTCGATAGGTGCGGTGCTTTATCACACCAAGCAGAGAGAGATGAATCTCGATTTAGGTCTTGTAAAACACATAGAGATTCGTGTATAATAAAATTATGATTAAAGATTACGGATACGAAGTACAGAAATTATATCTCGAACTAATGTTAGCAGATGCTGAAATATTTGTTCGATGCCAGGGAATTTTCGATCATTCCTTATTTGATAGAAAATTGCAAGATGCTGCCGAATTTATCAACGAATATGCCAAACAATATTCAGTATTGCCAGACTATGAAATGGTCAATGCCAGTTGTAGAATTGATCTTAAAAAACCAGAGGAGATCAAGGACGGGCATGCTGATTGGCTCATGGATGAATTCGAATCGTTTACTAGGCATAAGGCCCTAGAAAGAGCAATTATCAGCTCAGCAGATCTCTTAGAAAAGAAAGACTACGGACAGGTCGAAGTTCTAATCAAAGAAGCAGTGCAAATAGGTCTTGCCAAGGATATGGGCACTGATTACTTTCTTGATCCTAGACAAAGACTTATGCGTATTAAAGAAAAGAATGGCCAGATTTCTACAGGATGGCCCAGTCTTGATCGTAGATTATTTGGAGGCATGAACCGTGGTGAGCTTAATATTTTTGCTGGCGGTAGTGGTGCTGGTAAATCGCTGTTCCTTGCAAACTTGGGTGTTAACTGGTGTCTTCAAGGACTCAATGTTGTCTATTTAACATTAGAACTTTCAGAAGATCTAGTGGCTATGAGAATTGACGCAATGACCACTGGAGTTTCGACAAAAGAAATTTTCAGAGAATTAGATGATGTTGAAATGAAGGTTAAAATCATTGGCAAGAAAGCAGGAGCATTACAGATCAAATATATGCCCAGCGGTAAAACAGCCAACGATCTGAGAGCTTATTTAAAAGAATTTGAAATTAAAACAGGAAGAAAAGTTGATGTACTGCTAGTAGACTATTTGGATCTTTTAATGCCTCAAAGCAAAAAGATATCCCCGGCAGATTTGTTCATCAAAGACAAATATGTATCAGAAGAACTTAGAAATCTAGCAGTAGAAAGACAATGTATATTAGTAACTGCGGCACAGTTGAATAGAGGTGCTGTAGAAGAAGTAGAATTTGATCACAGTCATATTTCGGGTGGATTATCAAAGATTCAGACAGCAGATAATGTATTTGGTATTTTCACTAGTCGTGCCATGCGTGAACGTGGTAGATATCAAATCCAGTTAATGAAAACTCGTAGTTCTAGTGGTGTAGGACAAAAGGTAGATTTAGAGTTTAACTTAGAAACTTTAAAAATCAGCGATCTGCCCGAAGATGAGCAAGAAAGTCACAATGGTGCTAGTCGAGGCAGTTCTAGCATTATTGATACTATCAAAAGAAAAACCGAAGTACAGCGAGAAGATCCCACTGAAGGTGCGCCTGCTCCAAAAATTAGAGCACAGGTTGAAAGCACAAAACTTCGAGAAATTCTCAATAGCATGAACACAGATGAAGACGCACCGTTTTGAAATAGCACGATATCTACCTGCTGATGTTGAACCTGGAACAATTTGGATTGACTGGCCTGCGGTACATCGTCAAGCAGGCATAGATTGCATACAATGGCTAAAATCGCAGGATCTTACAGAATGCCAAATCGTTGTAGAAAACCGCCCCAACGATATATACAAGTATCTCATAGCTGAGATCTATACGGAAAAATTAGCCACACTGTATAGCCTTATGTGGGCTAAATAATGGATGCGAGCAAAAGAATTTATTGTAGAACGTAAGTTTCCGGCCCGAAAATCAGGGCCTTTAAAAGCCACTTACATGTTCCCAGAAATGCCTAGTTCTGATCCCTATCAGGCCTATAGATTTGGCATAGCTATGGCTGATCACACACTGACTCATGCTCAAGGCCCCACTGAACAGAAAGCTGTGATCGTTGCCTACACTCCCGAAGAAGAAGAAATTATCCGAGGAGGGGAGCGTCAGACTGGACACAAAGGGCAGCTGGTCGCAGATCGTGAAAGTCGCGAACCTAAAAGCACAGAAATCCACAGTCCTGTGGCTAAATTCAAAAAAAATCGTTACGGAGTCTAAGGTGAGATTACGTCAGCTAGATGAAAGCACAGGACTGGTCACAGTTAATAAAACCTTAAATCCCAAGCTATGGGACGGCAATGTTCTCAGACCAGAAATCACAGAAAAGCTGCTGCAGATTGCCTTGGCCTTTGAAAAATTCATAGGAGTAGACATTGACGTTATTGATTATACCATCACAGGATCTAACGCCAATTATACCTGGACAGACTACAGTGATTTGGATCTACATCTTATCATACCAGGTACTGCCACAGATGAGCAGAGAGAATTATTCTCAGCTAAAAAGAGCCTCTGGGGTGAACAGCGAGATATAACAATCAAAGGACTGCCAGTTGAGTGTTATGTACAAGGCCAAGATGAACCTCATCACAGCACCGGAGTTTACAGCCTAAAAAATAAGAAGTGGTTAATTGAACCTAAAAAGGTCAAACCTAAACTAGACGACAGCGCCATAGAAGCTAAAAAAGATGCTATAATGGCTCGAGCAGAACAGGCTCTGCTATCCAAGGATCTCAACAAGTTAAACACAGTCAAGGATAAGATTACTCAGATGCGCAAGGCAGGATTAGCTCGTGCTGGAGAATGGTCAGTGGAGAATCTTGTGTTTAAGATCTTGCGTAATCTAGGTATTATTGATCAGATCACAGAAAAAATCAGAGAGTTGGAAGATCAGCAGTTGAGCCTTGAGCAGTCCAAGAACCTGACCTAATCCAAAGACTGGCTATACGCTTTTCACCTTTGATCACAGGTGCCCCTGCATGCAGTGTTAGTTCTGCAGCATCTTGTGGATATTCAAAATACAGTATGTCGCCCTGCCTAGGTGTCACAGTGATGTTTAATCTAGGAAAAGTCGTGGCTCCCCCTTCGAACCCATCATTAAGATACAGCAGAGCAGTGGCACAGCGATCTACGGCTTGAACTGTTTTATCTTGTTCAATGTTAAAATAATCATAGTGAGGCTGATATTCCTGACCCTGCTGATATCTGGTCAATTGCAGCAGTTCTGTGTTTTCAATGGGATGATGTCGACCTAGCTCTCTGTGTATGATATCTAACATGGCCTGGCGTATGTTTTTAAACTGATCTTGATAGTCGAACAGACTAAGGCTGGTACGCTGTTTGACCAGTCCGCTGCTGTGATCCTCGTGATTAAAACCGAGACTGCGCTGATAATTGTCAAAAGACAGCAGCCAATCGATCTGTTGTTGATCTAGGCCGCTGTCGAATTGTGCTATCAGTGGATGTTTATACAGTATCACTCACGATTACCGAACAACTGTAGCAGGCTAACAAAGATGTTGATAAAGTTGATGTATAGGCTCAGGGCAGCGAACCACTGCATACGAGCCACTTCTCCCTGATCTGCTGACCAAAACATATCGCGAATACGATTCATGTCATAGGCAGTGAGCCCTAGAAAGATCAGTATGGTCAACACGTTCAGGGTCATCTGCAGAGCAGTGCTTTCAATGAAGATACCCACTATGCTGGCAATGATCAAACCAATGACTCCTGCGAACAGGAAAGGTCCCCAGCCTGATAGATCACGCTTGGTAAAGTATCCCCAGCCCGCCAAAGCAGCAAACGATACTGTGGTTCCTATCAGTGCATTGACAATGCTGGCAGTGGTAAATGCAGCGATCAGTAGGCTAAGGCTTAGACCCATTACCGCAGCAAAGGCAAAGTACCATGTTTTGATAGTGCTTTCACTCATTTCGTTGCCCCGCCACGCCAGATACAGACTCATGGCCAGGGGTGCGAAAATAATCACATAGCCCAGAGCTGTGGAAAACAGCAGAGGAACCAAGCCCAGAGCTGCGATTACCGCAGCAGTGATCAGTGTGGCAAATACGCCCACTGCCATGCGAGCCAGAACTCCCGCTACTGCTGAGTTCAATTCTGCAGCAGCAGACATACCCATGTTATTCATAATAGATTTTCTCCTTGTGAAAATATTGTTTATGTGCTATTATTATAGCATAAATTATTTAATCGCACAACACCGGTTCGAACCAAAAAACAGGTTTTTTCCGCGGTTTAATAAATACGCATATAATACCAGGAAACACCATGCTACACATCATACAAGACCTCGCTGACAATTTGGTTGATCTAATCAAAGATGATCCAGTGCGTCCTGAACTGACACCGCAGTTCAGAGTCAACGAAAACAGCCGAATATTCGTGCTCAAAGATTCAGAAGGTCGACCGCAGGCAGTGACCTGTGTGAAGTTCCTGGAAACCATACCCGAATCTGTGGAAGATCTCGCACATCAGGTAGTACACACCAATACCGCGGTTTTTTACACTATTTGGAGTTATGCTCGTGGAGCGGGTCAGCAGTTGATTCGTGAAGCACAGCAGTGGATTGAGCAGAACAACCCTACTGTCAAGACCTATGTGACCCTGAGTCCAAAGACAGAAATGGCCCGCAATTTCCACTTGAAAAATGGGGCCACGGTGTTCAGAGAAAACTCAGACTCTGTTAACTATCTGTATAAGTGATCAGTTCAGGTATCCAAGTTTCGCGGGTACGGGCTGTGAGATCTTCCGCTAGTATTTCGCTGACAGTCCAAGCTTCTTGACGATTTTTTAACGTGTATCTGCGACCGGAAAGATCCTGCTTTTTCACCAGTTGATTGCTGGTTAGACAGCGAGCAGCAGGCATGAGATATTGATCCATATTAGTTCCTCCTCAGTATTTAGCGGCTGCGCAGGGTAAATATCAATAGCATGCATATTGAGTTCAGATTGCCCACAGGAGCGGGCGGACAGGCTGCTCACTATTTCAACACAGTGCTGGACCGAGAATTGTCAGCTTGGAGCCAGCGATATCACTGCCCCTATACCAAAACACTGTACTACTACAAAGCACAGGTCACGCTGAGTCGCCCCGAAGGTTACACTATATTTGTGCTGACCTGGCAGTGGGAAAATTCCAGATATCGTATCAGTGAATGAACGCGGAGCGCAAAATTTTTTTCGCGTAGCGCAGCGCAGATTTTTACTAGAGCGCAGCGACTAGCGGTCAAGCAGATTTTCTGCTCACTGTTCTATGAACCATGCCAGCAGGGCCAACAGCACTGTGACTGCCAGCCACAGCCACCGATCTACTATGCCCTGAGGTTGATCACTGTAGGGATAAAAGCAGTCCATTTCGCTGTCATAGCGATAGCTGCGTCCCTGATATTTGATTATTTGATGATCTGAATCCGGCATACAAGTATATAGCTAGTCCGTGAAATATCTACGCTGCACAGCCAGGGCAAAGTTACTGTGATGCTGCTCACTGGGATGCATGTCGTTTTTAGCTGGTGGTATGGTAGGATCGTGTATGATATGGCTGAGCAGATGATCCACTGATATGTTATACCACGACTCTGGATCGGGTATATGATATGGTTCCCGCAGTGATTCAGGCAGTCGAGATCTGGCCTGTTCCAGCTGTAGAATATAAGGTACAGTTTCTACGCTTAAATGTATGACACGAGCGCCTGTGGATCTCAGCAGTCCATCTACAGTGACCTGTAACACTAGACTGTTATAGTAGCGATCGTAGACAGATAAAGGATCTAAATAAGTGTCTTTGACAGATCGTTCTATGAATTTGTGTATGAGCTGATCTTCAGCGTCTGTGGCACGAGCTGAAGGCGTTAGTCCAAAGAACTTGTTAAATCCTGGAAGTATGCGAGTAATCCAACTACTGTGTGCATCTATAACTGTACAGAACGGCACTGCGGTACGAGCGGGCCACTGTAGACTGAGTCTAGACAGATAGGTCCACATTACTATGACTGTGTCTTGAGGTTTGATATCCTGTGCTGAGACTGCACACTGGCGAGCAATCTGCTGAAAACATGCACCTCTGCGAGCGTGATTTACCACGGCTATGCCCAGCTTATCCGCTAGAAGCTGTGGCCAAGCCAATTTACTGGCTGTATAGATGTGTATGTCGTTCCATGTGATGCCCTGATCTGCCAGTTCAGCTTCAGTGTAGGGACGGCCTTGGGGATCGAGAAATTCGCGAACAACATCGTGTAGTGCGAAACCCTGTGTGATAGAGCAGCCAAATGTATGTAGAGTAGTCATTAGAGATATTTACTCAGACCGGGTATACAGGGAAAAAAACCAGCTGCGCAAAAAATTTGGGTGGAGTACTTAGCTTTTCAGGGTGGTGATTCTAGACCATGGGGAACGAAAAAAACGTTAGGGCTAGCTAGTAAGTACTAACTAACATACAGCTATGCCGGCCACCACCCCCCACCATGGACCACCCTCCGGTCAACATCTCCGATTCAACCGTTTCTCTTCACAGTCGTCTCGCCAACCACAGCAGACCCTATTGGCTGAGCCTTCCCATGCGGGGATCTGATCCAGCATCTGGCTAGGGTGCTTGGGATCCCAGGGCGCATCTCTAGGGTCTCTAATTACTGCACAGCCTGTGATGTTAGCAGCCGCTAGCGCGACTAATAGCAGCCTCTGCGATGTCCGCATAGTCTGTGATCCTTTCTTCTAATACTTCGTAGATCATACACTGCATGATCGCATGTGCATCTAGCCTGTCCTGACCCTGTAGGCTCCTAATAAGAGTCAGTGCCTGCTCCTGTGTTTCACAGCTCCAGATCAGCTCCGCTAAGAGCTTCTGACGCTGCGTAAGGTTAGTAATGGTAGGAGTCATATTAACGATATCCTTCTTGACGCATCATCAGCGTGGCAATCCACATTAGGAGCAGACCCACTGCAGATACTGCAATGCTCTGTAACAGTTCAGTGTCGGTTAGGCTGTTCTCTACACCGCCCACGCCCAGCATTGTCAGCAGTAGGCCCATCATTACGAAAAAGAATACTCGTGTATCGGATCTAGTCATTGTCGGCTCCTTGTTGTTTAGTGTATGTGTGTAGTATAGCACCTGTTAGCCAAACTGTCAACCAAAATGACGGATTAACCCTGTGACACACAGGGTTATGGCAACTGCATTGATAGTCATCTGCGGATAGTTCTTTACTCTGACTGTCCATGCAAAGAAGCTGGCAGCACCCAGCAAGCCAAACACCTGTATGAACACAAAGTGCTGGGGAAACAGATTCATCACTGCGTACATTAACAGCACGAACACAGTGCCCGTCCATTGGATTACGTCATTTGCTTTTGTCATGTTCTTATTGTATGCTCAAGAAACCAAATTGTCAACCAAAATTCTGTGGCGTTTTTACCACAGAATCAGGGCCCAAAATCCCAGGCAGAACACTAAGGCAAGCCAGCGGACAGCTAGGATCATTTCTTGATGAATCCCGCGCCGTTCTCTTCGGCTACGATCAGGCGCACATTGGTGAGGTTTTCTTTCAATCGCTCAATCAGTGCTTCTCTGTCCGTGCCTTGGCCTAGGAACTGGCTGTTGTCCAATCTGTAGGCGTAGAGCGTGCCCCCCACTTCTTCGATGCGGATCTCCATGGGAGTCAGTGTGACTTCCCCAGTGATCGAGTCCCGGGGATTCTCTGTGGGGATCTTGATGTCGTTCTTTTGTGCCAGAGTTCTCAGCTGCTGCTCTGTGACGCCTAGATCACGCAGGATCTCCCGGAAGCTGATCTGTAGCCAAAGAGCAGTGGCCTTATGGCCCAACCACCAGCCCAGAGCAAAGGCCAGCACGATCAACAGTGAAGTTTCCATGTCCATGTCTGTATTTAATAGTCTGCAGTCAGCTGACCTGTGGCGGGATCTAAGGTAACAAAGACCTTGCCCTGCTGCTCTCCAAAACCATCGCCGTCATCAAAGGTCACTGAGTAGCAGAACTGCCCGCCGTTGGTGATGCCTAGGAATCGAGCACTGTTGAAAGCAGTGCCTGTGTAGCCAGAAGTGTCAAGGATCGACACAAGATCTCGTGTGGTAAACCCTATGAGTCGTTGCAGTGTGTCAGCTGTGATCATTATTCTTCCTCGAATTCGTCTTCGTAGAGTTCAGGTACATAGTCGTTTCTGAGAGCAAACTGCTGCACTTCATCTTCGCTCATCCAACCTAGCGCATCACGTGCGATCTGTTCCCAGCTGAGTACGCCTTCTTCGGCTAGCTCAATCAGTTTGCAGGTATAGGCCCTGCTGCGTCTAGCATCTGCTTGTGTCCACATAGTTCGCTCCTTGTTGTTCACTGTACTAATATTCTAACATCGTTCGCCCAAAATGTCAACCCCTCTAGCAACGGGGCCACCATGAAAAAAACCCTGTGGCATTCGCGCCACAGGGCCCAAGCAGCTACCGGGAGCGAATCGGATTTACGCTGCGACTGCTGCTGCCTTCGCGACAGTAGCTTTAGTACCTGCGGGTGCAGGATTCTTCTTTTCTGCGTAGGCGATAGCTGATTCGATAGCTGAATTGCCCTTGCCGAATTCGATAGCCTTGAGATGCTGCACAGCTTCTGCTTTGGTCATCTCTGAGGGCAGTGTAACCAGCTCAACGCCAGTGTGTCCATTCTTAGCTAGGATCTTGATGCGCATGGTATCGTTAGCGAATCGGATCTTAGTCTTACCTTCCAGGGTCGAAACACCTGCTACTGCGAAACGTTTGTCTGTTGCCATTTTAGTTGCCTCTTAAAAATTAAAGTGATTTGCCTTTATATCCGGGACCAATTTCCCAGTATAGTTAGTATACTACCGATCAGTCAATCTGTCAACCAATCATTTTACCAAAATCGTCTGTATTGTCACAGCCTCCTTTTCATCAAGAGCCTGAATGAATTCGTCATCATAGACCAAATCCTGCATGCTCAGATCAATCATAGATTCCACACGAGCCAAATCGGCGTCACCTTCACCCTTACACTCTACGGTAAATTGGAACTTATAGGTTCTTGGCATCTTCCCAAAACTCCTTCTTCAATTGGAACATCAACAGCGCATCATCACGGAGGTAGATCGCTGACTTCTCCGAATCCCAAGCCCACAGTGGTTGATCACCACCAAAGAACTCTTTGCGAGCCAGCTCTTGCTCTGCTGAGGGTCCAAACTGTGTCCATAGCCAGTTGCGTATGCTGATCCATTGACGCAGTTTGGTTTCCCGATCTCTACCATAGAACTCAACCCTATGCGTAAAGAAGCCATGACCGTTGTAGTTGCGGTTGAGCCGGACTATATTCATTGAGTCTTCAACTCCAAAGCCTTCTTCTCTGCACCTTCTTTGACGAAAGCATAGAGCTCTTCATCCATACGCTCTTCTTCCTCGTATTCAGCCTGGCTTTCAGAAATACCAAAGAACTCATCCAACTCTTCGGGCAGGGTATCCTTGGCACCCTGGCTATCACCCCACTCTTGATAGCAGTCATCGACGCCGTTGTCCCAGATGCCAGCAAAGCACATGCCGGGCTCATAGTAGTAGGCCCTAACAGTGTAGCCCTGCTCGACTAGTTCCTCATAGATACCAATCGGAGGAGCCCAAGCGGAATCAAAGGTAGCAGTCATCAGGTTGCCATCTGGATGGATGTCTGCGGTGCTGTCGTCATTGCCCACATCCCACTTGGTTCCCCAACGGCTGGTGCAGAACTCATACCAATCACTGGCACCAAAATACTTGCGGTTCAACTCCATCTTGAACTGGTTCAGTTCTTGGGCATAATCATTGCCCATATGTCCTGCCACAGTATCCTTGAGCTCTTTGGGCACAGGAAGGATGTGATCACAGAACTCACCGCGTTTGTAAGCATCTACTAGGGCACGGATCTTCTCCGGGTCTTCGTGTCCGACTTCTACAAAGTTATTGCACCAATTAGGCATATGTCGCTCCTTCTAGTTAATATGTGTATTATACAGCCGATCTTCCACGCTGTCAACCAATTCTGTTTCGATCCTACGGATGTTCATTTCGCAGATCTGGGCTACAATACGCAGGATCTTGCGTTCAGTCATAGGAGTCTGATCACCGGCACTCAGGACTTCTATGGCAGTCTTTAGGTATTCTATATTGGTAATCATGCTATGAACACCCAATACAGTGTAAGGGGAACAGCATATATCAGCACAGCAATGCCCAGATCTTTCAACATTTCATTCATACCAACTCCTTGATGTGTTTGCACTCGCCACGGAATGTAAATCCTGGGCAGGTGCAGGTCTTTTCTTCTTTGTTCACAAAGTAGGAGTTACCTTTGCTGCCTCGGACTTCTATAACCATTGGCTCTTTCTTCTCGTCGAGCTCTGAGAAGGGGTTTGGATCCAACCGCTCGAACTTACGGCCCCTACGGTCGATTTTGAGCTTGCCTGAACCACGGATGATCTCACCTGTGCCCCAGGGCCTGTAGGCAACCACTCGATCCCCGTCGAGGAGGTAGTCGTGATTAGGTTGCCTATAATCGACCCCCGTCCAAACAGTGACTTCACGCACCGCCTCCATTAGGCTGCCTTGATGGTCTTAGCCAGGAACTCGTTCTTCTGCTTCTGTGCCATACGCAACATACGGCTACGGAAGTCTGCACGACGAGCCTTGGGCAGTTCGCCAATGGCCTCTGCTAACAGTGTAGAATACACACCGCAGGCATAGGCATAGGAACCATCGTTGTTCTCACGAGCAGTCTGCTCCAACTCGTTGATAGCATCCCGAGTCTCCCGGCACTCGTCCAAATATTCGTTAAACTTCTCTTGTGCTGATTTTGCCATTTGTTTCGCTCCTTGTTTTCTCAGTATGTGTATATTATAGCACCGAGCATCCAAACTGTCAACCAAAATAACCAAAGACCCTTTCGGGTCTAGGGTTATACAAATTCGATGTTATTTGTGCGTAGTTGGACTTTGGCTTGTTGCACAGCATTAAGCACATCTTCGGGCTGTAAGTCCCCACTAACATAGTCGCATTTTTTGCTGACCGGAAACTTATACTCGCCTTTGCTATTTTGCTCGTAGACATTAAATGCTACAATTAAGCGCAGTGTTTTTAGTTTAGCATTTTTAACAAGTTTTGCGCGGGCTTTAGTTGCTAGTGCATTAAACATATTTTACGCTCCTTTTTGTTTACTATGACTCTAGTATAGCAAAGAGCGTCCAATCTGTCAACCAAAATGAGGAATAACCCTACACGATCACGGGTTTCTTCTGAGCTCTATCGTCCCAGACCTTGTAGCTGTGATTCTTGCGTACCCAATCTGCAAAGCTCTGCGGATCAGTGTCAAACCACGATTTGATCTCTTTGAAACCGATATTGTCCTCCGAAGTGAACACATAGATCTCATAGTGCCTATGATTGTTGAACTGTGCCCTGAGCTTGAGATGTGTAAGGTTGAAACCCAAGGGCTTCTCTACCCGCTTAGACTCTTTGATTGAGTCAAACAGATGGTTCTTGGCCCAGTTGTCAGGATGGTGTTCAGTGATCTCTTGGAAGAACTCAACACCTTCACAGTCCCAGCTCACGATGTAGTATCGCACTCGTAGTCCTTTACCATGTTATAGAGTTTGCACAGAGGTTGTGGTTCTATATTAGGATCCATAGAGAACTCGTCGTCATACCAATCGATCCATTCTGTGGTAACCTTTGAATCGTCGTAGTTACCGTCATTGGCCATATCCAGAGCTTCATCTTCTGTGTCTGCCTCAATCCAAAAGGTCTCTTCGATGATCGAGCGTCGGATTACGGGAAACTTGAACTGGGCCATTAGCGCCAATCCTTCTTGTCACCACACCGCTCATTGTAGTCGTAGCCTGCCATGTATTCAGCCCGCTCCTCAGCAGTCAGTTGCTCAACACGGGGACCACTATCGCCGCCAACTCCCCCATAGTGCGGATCACGTCCACGACCATAGTAACTATCGGCACTGCCACGATCAAACAGGCAACCGTGTGTGCCACGCATGAACTGCCAACCCTTGAGGGCTCGCACAACCTGCTCTTGTTCACTGTCTGTTAAAAGTTTCATATACATCATTCGCTCCTTATTCACTATGACTCTAGTATAGCACTACCTAGCCAAAAAGTCAACCAATTGTTGTTGTAATTTAGCCACATCCTCGTTGGCGACATAGAAGTCTGTGGTTGGATCCCAGTACTGTCCTGCTCGGGGATCATAGTACAGGGTCTGCCCGTTTAGGAACTGGAAAGGCCCCTCAAGACCCTTCCTAGGTTCCCAGCGGCTGTCTCTCTGGCCTAGAACCTTGTAGCCCATCAGTAGTCCTCGTCCATTCCAAATCCGGCACTGGCCATCGCGGAGTCAAAGTCCCCGTCCATGCTGTCGTCCGAGTCACGATCGTAGTCGCCTTCTAGGACCTCTTGCACGACCTCTACAGGCACTTCCAGGATCCTGCTGATAGTAATGATCGTGTCTGCGTCTTCACCAAAGTCGTCACCCATGTCGTGGGCCATGCTCATGATTTCTGTGTGCAGTTCGCTGAAGTATCCCATCTTTCGCTCCTTGTTGTTCACTATACCTACAGTATAAGCTCAATCTGCCAAACTGTCAACCAAAAAGAAAGGCCCTTTCGGGCCCTGGGTTAATCCAGCCTCGAACCAGCGTAGGCTTCGAAACCGTACTTCTGGAACACCTTGGCCGCTGCCTCGGCACCCGCTTCCAGGGTGTCCACATTCTGGCACCCGTAGCCTGCTGGATTCCAGAGTTGGAAGGCCTTGGTGTAGTCCTGGCGCACACCAGCGGCTTTCAGCATCTTGCCCAGTTTGGTGTTGCCTTTGACCTTGTAGATGTTGGTCCAGGCAAAGCCACAGGCGTACTGATCACGTCCACCAAGGCGCTCTTTGAAGAACTTGTCAGCGGCTTGGAATGCCTCTGCCTTGGCTTCGGCTACGATTGCGTTGATTTGGTCTTGAGTGTAGTTCATTTTCGCTCCTTAGTTCGTTGTCCCAGTATCATAATTATAGCGCCGGGCACCCAAATGGTCAACCGAAAAAAAGAAAAACCCTACAGGTTGTAGGGTTATATGCGTCTGGGCTGGAGTAGCAGATCTGCTTCTTTGCGGAGTTTAGCGGCCTGCTTATACATATCGTCCGCGTTTCGCCTAAGCTCGTCAGCTCTATGATGACTTAGATCACTGCCGCCAAACTCTCTAGTGATGTAGAACTCAACTAGACGGTTCTTGATCATTGTGGGCAGATCCATGCCTGTATCGTCTGGACAAATAAAACGGACAGGACAACGACCCCATCCGCCGTATTCTAAGAACTCTGCGTAGTACCGTCTATGATCCTTATTGCCGGGATCAAAGGCCACTAAGGGCCTTTGGAGGAACTCTAACTTGCTCATCAGCTATTTATCGTGCTATAAGGATCGCAGTCCATAATATAACACGCCTCTGGCGCTTGTCGTTTAACTTCTTTATTAATAAGTTTTTGATCAGCATCTTCATCAATGAGAACCCCATCTTCGTCATAGAAGGGGTCTTCGTTGAGTTTCCAATAAGTCATTTCACACTCTCTTTCATTACGTCTTGGGTTTTACCAACTACCTTGTCCACGGCACTCGCTACACCCGAGATGCCTACAGTTGCTACAAACATACCAAACAAAAAAGCAAATAAGATCTTCATGTCTGCTCCTTAGGCGAATTCGTAAAATTTAACAGCAGGGTCGATGCTCTGCAGTTCACGAGCCGCACGGGTCAGCTCACGATAGCGTCGATTGACTTCTGTACGGCTAAGCTCACCATCACAGCTCAGGTTCTCAGGGCTGAGCTTAGAGTCGATGATGTCAGCGATCTTCTGACGGTCTTGAGCGTTGAGCAGGCTCAAAGGTTTGTTGCCAAAGATGGCGCCCCAACGGTTCTCTTGTTCCACCAATGCTTCCAAAGTTGAAATGTTCATATCGCTCCTTTCAATGTCTCAGTATCTATATTATAAGATCAATCTACCAACCTGTCAACCCCTGGCTAGCAGCGGGGTCTGTGGCATTTACGCCACAGTGCCCGGCACTCCTTCAATCACTGTGCGGAGGTAAATCATAGTCCATAGGATCTTCAGGGAACCTAGGTGTAGTAGGGCTCATATTATCCTCTCAGTGCAACATCTTTTTCGTAGATCACAGTCTGTCCAAAAGGCGCTTCTGCGGAAGTATTGCCCTTGACAATGAACAGGGTATCTGTATAATCTTCATCGCCCCATGAACCGCAGGGATAACCATCTGTGAACATGATGAACTTCTTAGGACGGATATCGTTTTCCTGCATGAACTGGAAGTTGACTTCGAAGTCCGTACCACCGCCACCTTGAGGTTCGTATTCTTCAAGGTCCTCACTGTTATCGTGAGTGATGGCCTTGTGGTTATAGATCTCAGTGTCAAAGCACCACAGGTCAATCTTGAAGTCCTCGTACTGGTCCATGATGCCTTTGATCTCGCTCAAGAACACACGAGCGTCCTCGTCACCAATAGAGCCACTCATGTCCATAGCGATTGCAACATCAATAGTGGTAGCCTCTTTCATACCCGGGAGGATAGCACCACTGTGCATACTCTTACGATTCACTCGCTGGAAGGAGTAGTCGTTGCGAACAATGCTCTGGATCTCTTGACGAACAAGCTCACGCCAGTTCATCTTGGGCTCAGTCATGTCCTTGATCAAGCGTTGGATACCTGCAGGAGTCTTGCCTGCACCAGCGGCCGCGGCGCTCTGGATCATAGCCTGCTTGATCTCGTCCTTGATCTTCTGTGCATCCTCTTTAGAGATAGTAGGACGACCTTTACCGTCTTTGCCTTCGCCCTCACCATTCTGACCGTCACCTTCTTTGATGTGCTCGTCTAAGACATCGCCCAGCTCTTTGAGCAGTTGGTCCATAGGGATCTTTTCTGCCTTGGCATAGAGGTCATCGTAGATTTCTTCCCAGGCAAGACCGCGATACTTCGGATCGTAGCAGATTTTTACTTCAGTGATCTTCTCACCGATACGCTCGTCAACAAGGATCTGATTGACAGCATAGTCCTGTGCGATGTTAGACAGTTGACGATCACGCGAGCCTACGCGACCAAAGTGATCAAACACACAATGGCAGATCTCGTGACCGAACAGGAACTCCAACTTCTTCACTGACAGTTTCTCAATGAACTTGGTATTGTAGAAGAAATTGCGTCCGTCTGTAGCGGCAGTCGGGCACCAGTCAGAAGCGTCAATGAGCTTCATGCGGGTAGCCATGTTGCCGAAGAAAGGGGCTTTGAGTAGCAGGCCTACTCGGGCGGTAGTGAGTTTTTCAATGACGTTTGACATTAGTCGCTCTCCTTACTGTATGTATCTATTATAGCACCTCAAGCCCCGGATGTCAACCAAAAAGGTGTTGCAAAAATACAACACCCCGGCACTCCAAAAAGGCGGGCGGGACCCTGGGTGAGCCCCGCCCTTGCGATGGGCGAGGTCTTAATTCTCCATCGCAGAAAGCACATACTTGCCAAACCGCTTGTGGAACTCGTCGAAGGATTTCATCTTCGTTGCGTCCAAAGGCAAGTCGTAATTGGTCAGTGCAGTCTTAGCACCCATGACCACGAGCTCAGTTGGGAAGTTCGCCATCATGTATTCGAAGAAGCGATCAGCCTTAGCATCGAAAGCCTTGTCTTTCTTCTCGGCGGACTCTTTAAGTTCGTAGCAGAGGCTAACGGTCAAAGAATACATCGCTGACACTTCCTTGATCTGGAGGTCCTTGACCTTACCGTCGAGGATGTCACTGGCCTTAGGCAATTTGCCTGCGATCTTACGGTGAGCCATGAACTTCACAGCCAAGCCGTCGCCGATAGCACCTGCGATCAGGTTCTGCAGGGTATCGAGGTCAGTGTCATCATCGTCCAGCAAGTCGCTGACGAATACCCACGAACGCGGAGTAGCAAACGCCTTAGAGGAACTCTTAGGATCGAAGTCGTAGAGGTCCTGCTTGGCAAAACCCACATAACCAACCACATCCGGATGCACCTTGTTAAGGGTAGCCCAGTCTTGGAAGTCATCGAAGTCTACCTTCATTTCCAAGTGGACGAAGCGGTTAGCCAACGGAGCAGGCATACGGTAGGTAACACCACGGTCACCTTCACGGTTACCCGCGGCAACGATGTCAACGCCCTTGGGCAGGACATAGGTGCCTACTCGACGGTTAAGGATGAGCTGATAGGCCGCAGCCTGAACAGCCGGAGGAGCAGAGTTCAGCTCGTCCAAGAAGATCAGCGCGGTGCTGTCTTCGTCAACGGGCAGTTCTGCAGGAGGAGCCCAAACCATCTTGCCTAGGTCGGCATTGTAGTAGGGGATACCTTTGATGTCGGTGGGTTCCCAAAGTGCAAGACGCACATCGATCACTTCGCGATCAGCATCTTCGCCGATCTGCTTGACGATATCGGATTTGCCGATACCTGGAGGGCCCCACAGGAACACGGGGCGGCGCTTGGAAATCGCCTTACGAATCGCCTTCTTGGCACCCTTTGGGCCAACTTGACGAACAGAAATATCTTGTGCTTTTGCCATTTAAGACCTCGCTAAAAAAAGAACTACACGAACAAAATTGCTTTCCCAGTATCATTATTGTAGCACCGGACTCCCAACCTGTCAACCAGTGATTTTTACATAGTTGAGCTGTGTTGTTTTTTCGCCACAACGAACCCTCTTGATCTTACCCCGGATCTTCAGCTCCCCTGCTAGCTCCTTGGTGTGCCAAAAGTCAATGAAGCTCTCACCCATGCGGGCCTGGATGCGGAACTTATTGTAGTTGGCGTTGAAGCGCGAACTGATAACTGTGATATCTCCGATGATCGTATCACCTTCTTCTCCTACCAGTTGCTCCGAAGCATAGATGTCACGCTTGAGTTCATTGCGAGCTACATCTCGTTGAGCTACATCGGGTAGGCATGAGATCACAGCGAAATCATACATATCACGACCCGTGAATGAGTCTTTGGCAGCGATCCGCATAGCAGTCTTTTGGAAATCGTTGAGTTGACCCGTTAAGGCCAGTAGGGTATAGCTCTTGAAGTGATCACGGGCCTTTCTACCTGCTTCGTAGTCTGCTTCAGTGACTTCTACGAAATCGTTGGTACGAAGCCAACTCTTGACCAGCTCTTTGTTGGCCACTTTGGAACGATAGGGAGGAGTAGCATTGTGCATCCACTCATCCATCTTGCAGTAGCCACCGTTGATACGCTGCGCGGCAGCAGCACAGGCCCAAACTTGATCAGCGGTAAATTCCATTGTTCGCTCCGTTGTCTCAGTATCATTATTATATATCCGGGAGCCCAATCTGTCAACCAGGAAGTGCCGGCCAAGAGAAAAGGGTGTTGCGTTTCCACAACACCCTCAAAGTACCGCCCCGGGAGCGAATCGGCTTGGTTCTTTGAAACCTGTCTTTAGATAGTGTCTAAAGTCAAACCTGCGGCCTTAGCACGATAGCCAAGAGCAACGATTTCACGGCTGGGTTGACCCATCACATACTCAGTGACTGTCACGCCATTGCCAGCGGTACGGCTGTTGCTGTAGACAGCGTAGCCATTGTGACGGATGCGGCTGACCTCTGCTGAGAGGTTCTTAATGCCCATCTTGCGAGCCTGAGCGGCAGTAAGAGTAGCACCATTGTAAAGTGCATTGAAGACCTTGAAAGTCTTGGATTCGGGATTGAATCGTTTCATCTGTGTGTTTTCCTTTAAAGTTAGTTTTAGCTGATTACTTTTTCTTCAGCGTTCTTATACTATATACTCACCGAATATACAGAGCAAGAACGAATTTTACCAAATTAGTCTTTCTTAGAGACCTTAACATTAGGACTCAAAAAGACCCCCATTATCAATACTGCCAACCACGTCCAAAAGGTGTAGTCGATTAAGTGAACAGTACCGAACAGAGTATTCCAAGCCCAAATTACGATCCATGGACCAAAGATTACCCCCACCACTAACAGTAGCACAAAGGCTACCGCACTCAATTTACCTAATAGGCTCATCATAAGATTCATCCTCTTCTATTTCCTGTTGACGCTTTAGGCTTTCAATCTCGGCGTCAATAGCCTTTTCTTTCTTCTTACCAGCAATGGCTGTACCTCGTTTATAAACCAGCCAATAGTGATCACCACAGTAGTTCTTACCTGTAATCACAGGAGCACCACAGTAGTGGATCGGACCCCGCCGGGGGTCCTGATCCGGACCAATCCACTGGCACTCACGGATTGGAATGTCTAGCATTAATAAGCCCCTTTCATAACAGTGACCTTGGCCATGTTCTGCCAGTTAGTTGGGAAGCTCTTGCGCAGGTCTGCAACCTTGAGCACTGTACGCAGGCTCAGCTCGCGCATAGTACTACGGTTCTCTTCGATGAAGTCCACAACTTCGTCCTTAGCTACCTGCTCAAGCTCGTAACTGTCCAACATACCGTCCTTGACGATCTGCTTGATACGCAAGACCTTTTCACGATCAGTGTCCATACGCAGATCAATGTAGTGGCAACGGCTTTCAAGAGCAGCCAAGTGTTCTTGAAGCTTCTTGCTTCGTACATTCTCGAACTTCAAGTTGGTGATAAAGATAGCACCACCCTTGAACTCGAACTTGTCAGGGATACCCTCGCTTCGCAGGATACGGCTGTCAGTGTTCCACGAGATAGTACGCTTCTTGGAACTGTCTAGGGCAGCCTTCAAAATATTCAGCGCAATGTCGTCCAGCAAGATTGAGTCACAGTCGTCGAACACAAGGATGTTCTTAGCATCCGAGAACTTGTAGAGCTTGCTGTACAAGCCAATTGCTGACATGGCACCCTTGACGATCTCGTACTTGGGCTTGCGCTGACCCATCATGTCGAACAGGTCGTCTTTGGCAAGTACTTCTTCAACACCGAAGCTCTTACCCACACCCGGAGGGCCTGTAACGATCATAGCACGGACATCACCCTGCTTCACAGCCTTGGTCATGTCAGTGAGGATCTCAAAGCGCATGCGAGTACGCTCGATGATCTGCTCATCGGTCTCGTGAGCTACAGCCGCGTCGGGGACCTTGACCTGTGTAAAGTCTGTGACTTCGGCACCCTTAGCACTCTTAGTCTTAAGAGCAGTCAGCATAGCAACTCCCTGAGGAATGGGTTTAGCAGAGCCCGCAACATTCCAATCACCTTGGCGGCAACGGATGCGGATTGAACGGTCGGGGAAGCCGGGTTGGCTACCACCTTCTACAGTGACATAGCCTTCGCCACTCTTAGAGACCTTGTAGTCTTCTACTAGTTTAAAAGTCATGCCCGCAACATTGGTGGGTTGACCTTTAATATTGTACCAGCCCTCAGTGAAAGTAATGTACATATCATCGCTCCTAGTTAAGTTCATCATACCTCTATTGTATTACCAAACAGGGCTGGTTGTCAACCCCGTTCAGTAATAACCCTACAGAGCGTAGGGTTATGCGTCCTCTGCGGCTGCTGCTTCAATCATGGCCTGCTCTAGTGTACCGTCATAGCCACCGTAGAACTCTACGTGCCACTTACCGTCCAAACGATAGCAGTAATTGTATTCTTCAAAATTAGCATCTCTGCGGTACTCAGCATAGTTCTTGAACACACGTGCCTGCGTATTGGGCTCGCCACGATCGCGTCCATAAGCAGTAGTCCACGTCTCGGGCTTGTTGCGATCGTCAAAGTCGTGTGCTTCACCAATGTTTTCACGCAGGCTAGAGATATCTCCCAGCAGCATCAGCGCATAGATCTTGGCTGTGTCGCGATAGTGTTCCTGCAGGATAGCGCCGTTGTGATCCAGATAGCCGTCCCAGTGGCAGTAGATCTGCATGATCTCGCCGTCGGGCTGTTCCATTGCAATTGTGCTACGAGTAGCCATTGTTCGCTCCTAGTTGTTTAACACAGCCTCTATTATAGCAGGGGTCAACCCAGTTGTCAACCCCTGTTTTGAATAACCCTACACTCTACTCAACTACCTGTTTGCAGCAGCAGCTGGGTGGGTTCTTTGGGGTTGGGCGTAAACCGCTCAATAAAGCAGTGATGACCGTCACCACTACGACGGATCGCACGATCAGCAGCAGCCCACAGATCTAACCAAGTACCGTGGCCCTTGCCTTCGGTCTTGATCTCTTCAAACACGGGCTCGTCACCCCAATGATCGACATAGGCTACCTGCAGGGCACCCGGGAATGGATGCTGGGCTTCGAGATCCTCTACTTCATAGATGCTCCATACTGTTTTGAAGCCCCATAGCTTTTGAGCAGCATAGAAGCAGTCATGTTTGCGATCAAAGGCCGCTGAGTCCTGCGCATAGGCATCTGCTAGCCCACGCTCAAAGCCGCTGATGATCGATTCCAGCCGTTCGATCTTGATCATGCTGCGTTCCATGTCTCCTACCACAGAGCGTAGTTCGCAGAGTGTGTTGTGGACCGTTTTGAAGTCCTCGGCACGTAGGGTAACAGTTTCCATCTCTTGCTCCTATGAGTGTTTAATAGCCAACATTGTAAACTTCTTCGCCAAGTCTGTCAACCTCTTTTTGGCTTCGTAGACAGCGTCCAAAATCAAGTCCTCGCCCATGCCGTCCTTAAGGAACTCACGAGCATCTTCGTAGAGCAGACCCCCTACGCAGGCATCACTGAGCTCTACCCCGTCTACTAGTACACGGGCACGGGCCATGAACCAATCTAGGTCACCCCGATCGATCTTCTCACACATCTCTTGGATGTCATAGGCTGATTCATCAAAGCAGTCCCCAGGGTGGCAGTCTTCCCAGGTCTTGTCCACGATGACTGTGAGCCCGTCCTGCTCGCGTTCTAGCAGCGTTTCCCAATGTCTCATCTGGGGATCCTCACTACTATGCCCTGCGGTGTTGAGACCACAGTATAGCCTCGACCCTCTAGTATGCTCACAGCCTCGCGAGCCAAGCTCTTGTCACGCCTAATGGCACCCTCTATCTTTACGGCTATGAACTTCTTGCGATAGTTTATATAAGATTGGGCGTAGGCATAAGCAGTATCCAGCAGGTCCAGGGCTCTCTGCGCTAAACATTGCTGGCTGAGTGTGTAAGTTGAGGCCATCTCGCGATTGCGATAGTAGGCGTTTAGTGCTGCGCCGCGACGGTTGTCCTCGGCGTCTCTGTACGACAGTTGCTTCATAGTTCGCTCCTATTTGTTCACTGTATTAATATTGTAACACCACTAAGCCAAACTGTCAACCCCTACATCGTCCAGTAGAGCTCAGAGCTGGGATCGCAGCTACGAGGGGTATTGGCTGTAAGCTCCACCTCAGCTCCTGTCATGAGATTCTTCACGACCCTACGCCGCTCGATGAATTCATGGAAGTAGGCACTGTCAGCGCAGCCCCAATCAAACAAGGGCCCTTCGTTGCTTACGAAAGCAGCATCCCTGCGCAGATACTCGTTCTGTTTACGGGTACGCCATGCCAGTGCAGCAGCTCGGGTCTTAAGGGTCTTTTGGATCACTGTAGTCGCTTTGTCATAAACATACCACATCACGCACCTCTCTTGTCTGTATTGTAGAATGGGTTCAGCTCGCGAATGATCTCACGCTCGCGCTCGTGTGCAGCCGCTTTGCCTCTGACGATCTCAACTACACGAACATCGATGTCGTCCTTAGACTCATAGCCACGAAGCAGTTCGCACAGAGCCCAAGTCTTAGTTTCAGTTTTGGCACGATAGAAGTGCTTGGCTATGCGAGCCCGTACGCTCTTGAGCACTGTCGACTCAGTCTTAGCTGTGACACCAATGTAGATGCCCTCAGGGCCTACAATTTGGTATATGATATGGTTTCGATCGTTTCGTTTAGCTCTCATCATGTTCTTATTATATGATCGAACAGCCAAACTGTCAACCAAAATGATGAGATCCAAACTGTTGCCAAAATGCCACAGATTGGGCCCGCCCGCGGCACTTCCGCTGGGTGCCCTGATCGTGTTAACCGGTCGTACTGAGCTAGAACCCTTATGCAGCAAGGGTCTTTACTTGGTGGTCCACAGCAGCAGTACGACGATGATCGCAGCGAACACAGTGTTCACTGCCCAGCGTTCTGTGGGCCACAGCGATCGATACCAACGTCGGACATCGTCCCAGGGATCAAATGGATTGGGCTGCTGCACTGTGTTCTCCTCAATGACTATGGTAGGACCGACCGGAATCGAACCGGTATGCATTGCTGCGAGGGATTTTAAGTCCCTTGTGTCTACCTATTTCACCACGGTCCCATTCTGGCCTGCCCGAAGGGATTCGAACCCCTGACCCACAGCTTAGAAGGCTGTTGTTCTATCCTCTGAACTACGGGCAGTTGTTTGGTGGGCCCCCCGAGAGTCGAACTCGGCACCAACGGATTATGAGTCCGCTGCTCTAACCAACATGAGCTAGAGGCCCAGATTCTTTACTTACGTGATCGTTCTCCGTCTAGAATAAAAACCTGGAGGTCATCCAGTTTATTTGGCGATTGGAACACCTCTGGCGTCTTATGCGCAGCACGATCCATGTCCCAGGTTGAAGGATAATGACGCAGCACAGCTGAGGCCCTCTTGCGAATCTCTGAGGGAACTCGGGGAGTCTTTCGAAAATCTAGAAGATCTGTCAAGAACCTCTCCGCAGCCAGTACAGCACGATATCTTTCATCTGGTAGTGTCATTGAAATTCCGCTCTGAATTAACAAACTATGTGTATATTATATGCTCGCTCGCAGAACCTGTCAACCACAGCAGCGGGGCCTGGCTGTATTTTGGCTAGTCTAGGGCCAGAATATCACAACTATAGGCAGGCCTGCCAGAGCCGTGATCCTAGCTGATCTACGTGTGAGCCATTGATCCGACCATAGAGATTCCCATATGAGTATTGAGTATATAGGCAAGAATACCAGTATGTATGCTAGTGTGATCACGATTCGCTCCCGTGTATACTGTATATAGCATGACCACACGCAGCGGGGCCTCCGTATACAGATTGGCATACGGTTTCTACGCTGACGCTTACTGTGAAAAACCCTGCTTTTAGGTTGATCTAAGCTGGGATCCAGCGCAGAAACACCGGCAAACGGTGTTACTGAGCTAGATGCAAATAAGAATTATTCGCATTTAGAATTCTTTCTATTTTGGTTTATGAGGCTTAATAAAAATACTCTCCACCATTCCCTACTGTAATAACAAAGTAAATGCACAGTAACACGCACGACCTACAGCGGGGCCTAGATAGCCAAAATGCCTAGGCCAATACAAACACTGCTGCCACTATGCCCAGGGTCAGTGCCGCTGCTACTTTAAATGCTGATCTATAACTCTCAAGTTCTTGTTCTCTAGTCATTCTAGTAAATCCTCTACTTCTACGGTGCCCTCTACTATACACCACGTTGCATCTACTATGCTACCATCGCTTAGACGGCAGCGTTCCACTTCCCAATTTTCATATATTTCCACACGTTCTATTCTGTCCGCAAAGCCCAAGTGCGAGTTACGAGCACGTTGGGCTATCCTTGCTCCTGCAAGGCTACGATAGTAACGTAAGCGTAGACCCGTGTCTCTATGTGTTAGATAGTAAACACACTGATGCATAGGGCTAAGAACAGTATAATCACTGTAGGTTTCAGTAATTGATATAGTGTCCAAGCTAAGGCTAATAAGCTAAATTGAACACCTTGTAGTATTGAGTGCATAACAGTATTTAAACCTCTAAGCCGCGCGATCGCCATTTCTATTGTAAATAACAGTATGGAAGACCCAGTCAAAGCCCTAGCACACAAGCTAGCCACAGTACTGTTATTGTTATTCACAGTATTCCTAGTAGTGGCTTCAATACTCATATCATAACCCTTTACACTATATGTACAGCCTATGCGTTGATCGCAGCCACTTAGACTTCATAGAAGATCATGCTCGTGTTCTGGGTATTTACTCAGTGAGCCTAGATGAGTTTGTGGTAGTGTTTCGTTGTACAGCTCGTCAGTTTACTTGGATATGTCTACACTAGATCGCGTATTGACGCCTGCCATTAACTCTGTGCCCAGACGGTTGTACTGCTATCGCTACTATGCTTGGGAGTCAGACCTTGATGAAGAAAAGATTTGGAGCGATGTACAGCGTTGGGGCGGTAGTTTATCAATACGCTGTGACTGCATAGACTTTTGGGTGCCCGCAGAGTATATAAGTTTTTTCATCATAAAGTATCCTGAACTCAGTAGACAAGCACAGTTAGACTATCTGTGAGAAAAATCCTGCAAATTTTTGCGCTGGCTGCGCCGCTTCGCGGCTAGTAAATTATGCCCCTGTCCAAAATGCCTTAATTTCTTTAAATACATACTAACAGTCAAAGGAGCAGTCTATGGACCCAGTACGTGAAGAATTCCGTAGACACATACACACTCACTGTCAGCAAACGGGCTTTGCGGTGCCCGAACTCTTAGCCGAATATCTAACAGATCTATTGGCGGATCGTGTTTCACGAGTAGACATTATACCCGAACCATCGTTTGCTGAACGATATCTACAGTTATACCAACAGCCTAAACTAGATGAACTCAAAGACTATGCAGACTCAGCCCTGTTCTTTTGCAGTCTCATGCCAGAGTATGGTCGCCGTAGAGGCCTAAGCATGGACTACTATGCTACCCTGGGCATATCAACCTATTATACTCTGGGAGATCTTGCACCTGATGCACGTTTCACACAGCTGGGCAATTGGTTCTACTATCTGCAGAAGTTTCTCTGTTCTGCCATACATCCTGAAGAGAAATTACGGTTATTTGGATTCTCGGAGTAAATATTACTATGAAAAACATTATAGTCTTATTAGCAGCAGTCATGCTCACGGGCTGTGCCACTATCATGTCAAAGATACCCAGTTTTTGGGACGATAATCAATCGGCTCGCATCATAGATGTAAGACTACGTGCAGAGGGCATAGATTGTGGTCAACCGCAGTTACCTCAGGTACAGGCTCTAGGACGTGATCTACGTTGGTTTGAACTCTACAGTGACAGCAAGGGACTGCGTCAAACTGATGTTCTAAAGTTGATCAAACCCATGCAGGAAACAGTTAAGGAATGGGAAGATCGCACAGCCAAACAAGAAGGTTCAAAGTTCTACTGTGAGACCAAAAAGAAGATAGTCACAGAACAGGCAAAACGGGCTGCACAGGCCACACTAGGGAGATTTTAAATGAGTATCCAAACACTAGAACAGATCGCTGCATCAGGTCAACCCTGGGCTGCACAGCGAGCACAGTATGCTTTAGAAATGACAGCCGCAGTCAACCGCGGAGAACTCAGTGCATCAGAGTATCAAGAACTGATGCGTGATCTAGTGCGCATGGACAGACTAGATGAAGAAGCATCAGATATCGAACTAAAGACCATGTTGGTCACTGCTGTTTATGGAGTAGCACAGTTAGCATGAGAATCCAAGAAATACTCACAGAAAATATTTTTACCACAGACTATCACAAGGTCATGAATGCTGTGGCCAAACTCTATCAGGACCATTATGCAGTCAACATCTGGGAAAACGGTGATGCGCACGACGACGCTGCCAAAGTGCTGTTAAAGGTACATCCCACAGACGAAGAATTAGATTACATTCTAGACACAGGAGAACTTCCTGAACGATTCATTGACCTAGACTTTCCTCTCAACGACGAAGTAATGTTCGGAGTCAATTCAGGCGAAACAGTGGCAGAAGAACCTGCATCAAGGGAGCTATGCCAATCAGGAAAGCCCGACTCTGCTTTGGGAGCTAGCCAACTGGCCAGCTGTAAGAGCCAGGGATACAGAAGCAGGGATGGAGGCAAAAGTCACAGGGTAGGCAGTGAAAGAATCAAAGTCCGCGGTAAACGTATCAAAGGTAAAAAATACGGCGGACCGTTACCAGATTGGTCCTAATGACGGAATACAAACCCACTGATCTATTAATAGCACCACCCACAATACCCGACCCACGCTTTCGCAACACTGTTCTAATGCTAACACATGATCACGAAGGCGGTAGCTTCGCTCTCTGTTTGAACAAGCCCAGTAGGTACATCTGTGAGGATATTCTAAAAGACATAGAAGAACTCAAAGATCTAAATATTCAAATTCCTCTGTACTGGGGAGGGCCCATGAGCCCTAGCACAGTTTGGATGCTGCATTCGTCAGAATGGAGTCTAGAAGATCGCACAGTGGAAATTGACAAAGATTGGTCAATGACCAGCAGCGAAAGTATGTTTGCTCATTTGGCCGACGGTGATCATCCTCAGCAATTTAGACTGCTGTTTGGATTTTGTTCTTGGAGCCCTAATCAACTACAGGCAGAACTGAGAGGAACACCTCCCTGGAATCCGCGACACAGCTGGTTACTGGCAGCTAACCCCGGAGCAGAATGGATATTTGAACAGCCTGTAGAAGACCTATGGCAAAATGCCACTACTCTGTGTAGTCACCAGGCCGTCGATAGTTGGCTTTAATTCTTTCAGACAGACTCTGACAATCAACGCAGAGCTGTACCCCGGGCACTAATTCTCTACGCTTTTGAGGAATGTCAACTCCACACTCTTCACAGAATTCTGCAGAAGGAATGGATTTTTGAGTGGCCAGTTTCTTCTGCACTTCTGCCACAGCATTCATGTGTAGATGAATACTGTGTAGTTGAGCCATTTCGGCTTCTTCTTCGTTATTATATTCGAACTTTTCTAAATCATTCATTTATCAGAATCTCGAATAGTTGTCAACAGTTTGTTTCTCTCTTCTTTATAACGCTGCCAAGCTGATCGAATCCCATCCCACAGCAGCCATTTAGAAAAGAATGCAATGATGATACTGAGACCACCAATGTTCATCCAAATGCTGTAGGGTTCCGGAACAGCCATACTGATCAGTGTCAGCGTTATCGAAAAAATAAAACAAATCTGCCAAAATTCAAATCTACGACATTGCCATTGTAAGAATCTAAGTATTTCAGTCATCATTCATCCCAATCTGTTTTAGATTTTCTCTCCAACCTTGAAACCACGGAATCGCAAGAAACGGGGGAATCTAAGCGAGTATGTGCCGTCTTGGTTCTGAGTGACAGCATCTGCTCGCACTTCCACAATTTGACCTGGTAGCGTATCACGTGCCACCCAATAATCGTTACGGTCATGATCAGTAAAGCCGCTGCCAACATTGACCACGATCTCCCTATTATCGTCCACACCGCGGCAGACAATCGCACCAAGACGTCCATGATTTCTTCCCGTCCCTTCCTCTACCTCTGTGATAGTTAGACTTACTTCAATAAATGGTTTCATCTTCATCCATGCAGTACTACGTTTGCACTCATAGGGTGCATCGGGCGATTTTATCATCACGCCTTCGTATCCTGCCTCTACCAGCTCTTTCATATAATCACGGAACTCTATTTCGTCTGTGAATACATCAAGATCAAATTCACGTTGTGGCACAATAGTAATAAAACCACTGTCGTTGAAAATGTTTTCAAAGTTCTTAAGAAACTGACTGCGTCGACGCTGACCCATAGTGCTCTTGCCCTGCTTGAATTCTACCAAAGGCAGGATATCGAATACATTTAATACAGCATCCGATGTCTTAACATCGTGCTTTCGATGTACGGTCTTCATCAAATCTTGAAAGGAGGTACTCATGATCTCTGCATCTATGACATAAGACCTACCAAACTCTTCGATGTAATTTGATAGATAGTCTGTGATATGGCTGAAGTTTTCTAAGACCTTGCCGTTACGAGTATACTGCACCACAGTTTTGTTTTCGTAGTCTATGACAGTGAGACAGCGAACACCATCGAGTTTAGGCTCTACGATTTTTTTGCCCGTGAGCTTGGCTTCGTGATTGGCAGCATCGTGACTGAGCTGGCATTCAAATACAGGCACGGAGTACTCTGGCTTCTTAAGTTTCTTAGCAATCTTATTAACAGTGACTTCTGAAATTCCGCAGCGAAGATCCTTACGCAAAATCCTAGAGAAAAATCCGTTCCATTGATCTTTAGTTGCCACGTCCATGGCCAATTGGATGGCATCACGTGCGGCATGTCCTGTAAGTTCACGACGATAAAGACTTTCTGCCAGTTGTTTGAAATTCTCCCAGCTCAGGCCCTGTCCGTCCTTTTCAGAAGTAGGAACCTGCTTGACTCCGAACGTGTAAAGATTATCCAAACACATACGGACGCCTTCGAAGAACTCGTCTAGTCCTTCGTTCATGGCTTCTTCTAAAATAGCTTCTTTGGCTAGACGACTGTTATCTGCTTCAAGTCTTTGGATAATAGTTTGCGGTTGTGTACGCACAGCGGCTCCTTAATGTCTAACAATGCTAATATTATAGCACCACTCATCAAACTTGTCAATCGGCGACTGTGAATAAACTCTGTGGTACTTTGGTTGCATCGTAGAGATCTGTGCGCTCTTTTGGAATCATGAAACGATCCATCATTTTGGGCACATACTGCCATTGATTGGGCAAGATATTTCCGTCAGCAGTTGTGATAACATAGTCCTTGCTGGTAAAGTAGTCCATTAGGTCGTGAATAGTTCTACCAAAAGCTCTAGGCTGTGTTTCTACACATTCGATCTGTACAATTGGACGATTATTGGCAATAGTTTGGTGTGCGCCTTCTAAGACCTGTAGCTCATAGCCTTCTACGTCAATCTTGATAATGTCAACGTCAGTGAAGTTGTAAGAATCTAATGTCAGTTGCGGAACACTGACACGCTGATAACCTGTGTTAATTTTTACAGGCTTGCCGCTGGGAGTAGTGTATCCGTCATTGGCTACTCGATTGTGTCCATCATTCTTCTTGATGTGCATCTCAACAGTACCAGCAGTGGGACCTAGTGCAACATTATAGGTATGGATCTTACCTGTAACAGCAAGACTGGCCCAATTGCCGTTAGCGTCTTTCCACCAACCTTTGCTAGGATCTTGATGATTTTGATTGAGAGCGATGTTATCTAATGCCACTTGATATGTTCCCGGTACGGGTTCGAAGCCGTGAACTTCTTGAGCAAACGTAGCATACTCCCAAGTGTTCATGCCAATGTTCATGCCAATGTCTAGAATCTTTCTAGGTGCAGGACAGAGTTCGCGAAGATGAATCAGATTCTGTTTCTGATAAGGTCCTGCTTTGAGACGCTGTGTATAGAAACTGTCGCTATCCCATACCCAGAGCTTTCTACCAATTTTGTTTTCAATTAAGATTTTTTGTGTTTGTGCCTGTACAGTCATAGGTTCTCCTTAGTGCTATTATATATGATCTCAAGGTCAAATACAATAGCAAATCTGGTCTTAGAAAGGATAGCGTTCATAGTCAGAAATAACGCTAGAAGGCAGTTCGTTGATAGGAAACTTGCAACCAAACTTACCAAGTCTAGTTTCTTGCCAGCTCTGTTCGTGAACTTCCAGTGCTTTCTTATCTAGATCGTAATTGATCATAAATGCGAACTTGCCATCGCGAGCCAAAGGATCTCCGCAACCATTCTTACGATGTTCAAAGTGGCGCTTCCATCCGCCGGTAAGCTGAATATTGCAGCTTTCATGACGACCTAATACTTTGAGGCAGTGCTTCCAAATACGGCTCAATGTACCGCAGCCAAAAGGATCATTGCCGTTCTTATCGCTCATACGACCCGATGTACCAATTCCTAGATAACCGCTGCCTTGGTAGGGCTCGTAGAAAGCATCGGCATAGATATACAGTCCGCCAAAGATATCTTCTTTGTCTTGGATAAGATGTTCGATGGGATTAGGTTTATTGGAGCTCAAGGGTCCAAAAATTTCTGCATAGACCTTCTCACGCTTTTCGTACCAGGCAGGAACTTTGCCGAGGAATCGAAGACGAAGACCGCCGTCGGGTAATTTGATATTACGATCATCTGGTGTGCCGTCTTCTTTCAGCAGTTGTCTTGTTTTCGGACAGACATTTGCATATACTTCGAATATATCGTGAATATTAAAATACGGTGTCCAAGTAAAAGATTTCTTAGCCATCTGATTCTTCTTTCAAAATAGATTTTCTTCCGTCGTCGTTGATCACAGTCTTGACCCAATGACAGAAAGAACAAAATGCAGATACATTATCTGCGGAATCTTCACCGCCGTCAGCTTTTCTAAAACTGTGATCACCGTGGTTATATCTTCTTTTAATTTCGTGCTTTTGTTCTTCAGTTAGCACAGCACCAAAATATTGTTGTGCCTTTTCCCAACGAGGGTCGTCATTGATATCCTGTCCACAGCACGAACAAACATCCGAACGATGAAAAGTATGTGGCCTGTCAATTCTACCGTATCCGCCATACTCTCTCTGTTGCAATTGGTGATCACGGCACAGTACACCCGACCCGGGACCTTGCATATGGGTCAAAGGCTTTCCACAGCCAGGAACTGAGCAAACTTTGCCCAGTTCCTTTTTCATCTGGCCGATGGATTTGGGTTGGTCCCAAATCATATCTCTCATTAGAACAAGTCCTCTTCAACAGGCCAAAACTCGCTCTTAGAATCAGATCGAGGTGCTTTGAGATCGAAGCTCTTACGCAGTTGTGCAATCAAAAACGGAAAACCGTGTACAGGTTCTTTGTTAAAACGTCCTGCGCTGAAACCGTTAGAATTGACAGCATGCCAATTGTGATATGCTACTCCGGCCTTGGTCCAAAAAGAACCCATCGGGCTAAAATCTCCGTCGAACAAGGTATCCAACACTGAAGCCAAAGAAGCGATGTAAGCTGAATCAACATCAATCCCTTCAAGGCGGCATCGATCAAAATAATGTGCCATCATGACCATTTCCTTTTCTTCTACGGGGCGATTCAGTTTGGTAGAATGTGCAAGATACTCACAGAGCCAATCAACAGATTGAGCAGTTAACTTGTTAATCTCTTGCAAACGAGTAATTGCTCCGGGCTGATCTTCGTCACCGAATTTCTTAGCAGTAACGAAAAGACCGTGCTTCTCAATATACTGCTGTTTGAGTTCCGCATCAATCCAAATAGGATTGGTGCTGCCGTCAACTCTCACACCAAACACTTGCTGTTCAAAAATGTCAATCAACTCCAATTGCTTCTTGCCTTCTTTGGAATTAAGACTGATAAAGTTTGCTCGCATCTCTGCTTTTAAGTTGCTGTGATATAGGTTCACAGGAACTACAATCTCTTCTGGATTCTCGCCAAGGATTTGGGTGGCGATAAGCCAAAGTAATACGATAGTGTGCTGACCATCCCAAGCAAGATATTCTTCTTTATTAGGATCTGGGCGATATACCTGAATAGGTACCACCATAGTCGCCATAAAATGGTTTAGCAGTTTAAGAACCCAAAAGATATCCAACTGACGTTGCATAGTACCGTCGATATTAATTTGGGTCATCATCGCAGCCTTAGCCTCAGCTAATAGCAGTTGATTCCATTTCTTTATAGAAGGGTTTCTTCTACGGAATTCTGCTACTGCACCGGCCAGTGCATGATTAACCAGCTGTTGCTGATGCGGAGGGAGAGATTTATAAGTTTCGTTCCATCGCTGCTGAATGGTTCGAATATTGCTTTTAGTACTCGAAAAACGAGCGTTCTTAGTTTGGGCGTAAGAAGAGGGAACTCCGAATACGCCGTTAGTGGTCAAATTAAGCATTTTGGTCCTTTCCAGTTTTGCTATTTGTCCGCACAACGGTGTGCGTATTCATATAATAGCAAAACCAGAAGGACCTGTCAACCCCTAAACGCCCAAATAGTTAGCCCAGCTAGAGTGCTGTAGATGATAACCTCTTTGTTTACGTTTCTCTACAAGATCCCAAAAATGAGGCTTATAAGGAATCTGTTTTGGTTTCATCTTACCTACATGGGCTGCCTTCTTGTAATTGCAGGGTTTGCAGGCAGTGGTAGAGTTTTCCCAAGTGGTTTTGCCTCCCTGACTTACAGGATGCACATGATCCAAAGTTGCAGTAGATTCTGTTACTTCTGTGCCACAATATTGGCACTCATACCGATCTCTCAAGAAAACATTACGCTTAGATAGGCGCATAGTATGTTTTGGTTTTTGGTATTCTTTAAGCAGAAGAACAGCAGGCACACGAGTTTCCCATCGTGCTGATCTCACGATCCAATCGTTGTGCCATTCTAGAACTTCAGCCTTGTCCAAAACCATATAGCGTATGGCTTCCTGCCAATCCACAACAGAAAGTGGAAGCAGGCTGATTGGTTGCATGTCTGCGTTTAATAATAGTGTGCTCATGATTGTGTTACTCGAAGACAAAGTATTTACTTCAACTTACATTATATGCTCAGATAACCAGTCTGTAAAGCGAGATTTGACTAATTACTTGACTAGCACAGAAAATAAAATTAAACTGTAGTTTTATAACAAGGAAACATATATGACATTAGTCCCAATGGTAATTGAGTCTACATCAAAAGGAGAGCGAGCCTTTGATATCTACAGCCGATTGCTCAAAGAACGTATTATTATGCTTAACGGACCTGTAGAGGATCATATGGCTAATTTAATTGTAGCCCAATTGCTGTTTCTAGAAAGTGAAAATCCGGATAAAGATATCAACATCTTTATCAACAGTCCGGGCGGAGTTGTTACTGCCGGTCTAAGTATATACGATACCATGCAGTTCATCAAGCCAGACGTAGCTACCTATGTTATGGGTCAGGCCTGCTCAATGGGATCTTTTCTAGCGCAAGCAGGTGCTCCGGGAAAGAGATATATGTTGCCTAATGCTCGTCACATGATACATCAGCCTTCGGGTGGCGCTAGAGGCATGGCATCTGACATAGAAATTTCATACAAAGAAATTATGCATATCAAACAACGCCTAACAGAACTGTATGTAAAACACAATACCAAAGGTAAGACCTATCAAGAATTTGAAAGAGATATGGACAGAGACAAATTTATGAGTGCAGAAGAAGCCCTTGAGTACGGGTTAATTGATAAAATTATTGAGAAAAGACCATGACACAGCGATTAGAAGGCAAAGTAGACAAAGGTTGGGGTTACGAAATTATTTGGGCCACCAATGAAAAGTATGCAGGAAAAATATTAGTATTTGAAAAGGAAGGTGCTAAGTTCAGCATGCACTTCCATAAAGAAAAAGACGAAACCTGGTTTATAAATGCTGGAAGTTTCAAATTAATTTATTGCGATACTAAAACTGCAACATACCACGAAAAGATTTTGAAAGAAGGTGACATTTGGAGAAATCCCCCAATGATGCCACATCAACTCATTGCATTACAACCAAATTCTATGCTGTTTGAAGTTAGCACCTCAGATTCAGTAGAAGACAATTATAGAATTATTCCAGGAGATAGTCAAAGTGCAACTACAACAACAGAAAAGCAATCAACCTAAGATAATTTGGTCAGGCGGAGAGTTTCGTACAAAATGTGTTGTAGGTTTAGATAGAGATGGAGTAATAAACCGTGATCTAGGTACTTATTGCTATCGTGTAGAAGATTTCGATCCTATCCCCGGAAGTTTAGATGCAATGGCTACATTAAGACGTAAAGGTTATAAGATCGTAATAATCACCGATCAAGGCGGGATTGAAAAAGGTATCTATACTCAGGAGGATGTTGAAAAAGTCCACCAACATATGTTTGAGTTGTTAGGGGAGGCAGGATGTTCGAGTATCGATGGACTATATTACTCTGCCAGTAGTAGAAAAGAGGATCCCTTCGCTAAACCAAATACAGGAATGTTTAAACGTTGTGAAAAAGAGATTCCGGATATTAAATTTAAAGAAGGTTACTATGTTGGAGACAAGATTAAAGATTTAAAAGCTGCTATGAATATGGGAGCTAGACCAGTATTAGTTCGAACAGGGTATGGATTAGAAACAGAAAAAGAACTACAGAAATTTACCTATAGAAAAATCAAAGCTAGAACATTAATTTTTGATAATCTTTCTGATTTCGTTGAAAGCCTTGTATGAAGAAAATATTAGTAAATGGAACATTTGACATCCTACATCTCGGACATCTTAGATTATTAGAATATGCAAGATCATTTCCTCAATCTTACGTGTATGTTCTTATAGATAGCGATCGAAGAGTTCGGGAACTCAAAGGCGAAGATCGTCCTATACACAATGAATATGAGCGCAGCAGTTTTTTGTTCGCTTTAAAAGCTGTAGATAGAGTAGATGTATTTGACACAGACGAGGAATTGATAAACTATATAAAAAACTTTGAACCTGATGTAATGGTCAAAGGCAGTGATTATAGAGACAAACCTATCATAGGTGCCGAACACTGCAAAGAAATAAAATTTTATGACAGACTTGAACGATATTCAACCACGAACAAAATTCAGGATATTATTAATAGGCGATAAGTGTCTAGATGTCTACCAATACGGAACTATAGATAGATTAAGTCCAGAAGCACCTGTACCTGTATTTGTGCCCACACATACCGAAACTCGTGCCGGAATGGCAGGTAATGTATTGGCTAATCTCGAAACTCTTAATTGTGAAGTTAATTTTTTACATGGCCGAGAAAGTCAAAAAACTAGATTGATAGATATTCGCAGCAAACAGCATATTGTAAGAATTGATCAAGATGTTAGATCCGACCCTATCAGATTAGAAACTGAGATACCCGATGTATATGATGCTGTGGTAATCAGCGACTATGCAAAAGGAACTATAGATTACGAATTAATAGAATCGATTCTAAAAGAAGTTAAGTGTCCTGTATTTGTTGATACTAAACTCACTGATCTAAAAAGACTACAAGGTGCTTGGGTAAAAATTAATAGTTTAGAATATTCAAAAATTAAATCGGAATGCTCTGGATTAATAGTTACTGAAGGAGATCAAGGTGCGAGAATTGTACATCATGATATATTTGAATCCGCACCTAAAGTAGAAGTTGTAGATGTTACTGGTGCCGGTGATACATTTCTAGCAGCACTGACCTACCAATATCTAGTCACTAGAGATATCCAACAGGCATTGACTTTTGCCAATCGGGCAGCGTCTATTACAGTACAACATATGGGTGTTTATGCACCGACCTTAAAGGAAATACAATGATAGCTCTTACAGGTGCTGGAGGTTTCATCGGCAGTGTTATTTTAGGATATCTTAATAAACATGGAATAAAAGATGTTTATTGCTTTGATGATCTTCCCTATGGGGATCAATATAAAAATCTTGTAGGTAAGCAGTTCTTAGGAATACACAGCACTCGAGAAATAATTACCGACATTAAAGATTTTGATTGTGTAATTCATTTTGGTGCCAACAGTTCAACAGTTGAACGAGATTGGAACAAAATATATGAAAGTAATATTTTAAGTACTCGACGCTGGCATAATTTATGTGCAGAATATAATAAAAAATTTATATTTGCAAGCTCCGCGGCTGTATATGGCAACGGCAATGGTCCTCTTAATCACTATGCTTTTTCAAAATATATCAGCGAAAAAGAAATAACCAGTGGCGTTATTCTACGATTATATAATGTTTACGGACCAAACGAACACCATAAAGAAAGAATGGCATCGACTATATATCACTGGATAACACAAATATTAAAAGAAGCAAGAATAAAAATATTTCATAATAGTGATCAATATAGAAGAGATTTTATATGGGTGGAAGATGTAGCAAAGACCGTACTTCATTTTATTAATAATTATCAAGAAGGAATATACGATCTCGGAACCGGTAATTCTCGTTCTTTCGATGAAGTTGCAAATAAATTATTCTCCACGGCAGGAACAGGAGATAAAGATTTTATAGAAATGCCAGATGACTTAATAAAACAATATCAAATAGACACTAAAGCTGATACTGCTTTTTTAAAATCTTCCGGGGTAGATGTAGATTCTTTTTTATCTGTAGAACAAGGTATTGAACTATATTATGAATATATGGTCTCTAATCGATATTATTGAATATAGTTCTTAGAGCAAAAATAAGATCGCTCATCATGGCGTCGTCATGGTATGGAGTAGGAGCAAAGCGCAGCCGCTCAGTACCAACGGCGACAGTAGGATAATTAATCGGCTGAACATAGATATTATAATCCTCTAATAGTTTATCACTCATAGACTTGCACTTCTTGGCCTCACCTACCAATACAGGAACTATGTGTGTCGAGCTATTCATAATAGGAAGTTCATTTTCTTTTAGCAGTTGTTTGAGTTTGGCTGCTCGCTCTTGATGTTTGATTCGAACTTCATTATGATCCTTGAGCCATTTAACCGCAGCCAGGGCACCAGCACAGGCAACCGGGCTCATTGATGTAGTGAAGATAAAACCAGCAGCTACTGAACGAATAGCATCAACGACATCAGCATCGGCAGCTATATAGCCACCTTGGACTCCAAAGGCTTTTCCCAGAGTACCATTGATTATGTCAATACGGGATTCCAATCCAAGTTCTTCTACTTTGCCGCCGCCGTGCGTCCCGTAGAGTCCTACCGCGTGTACTTCGTCGATGTATGTGATAGCCTGATACTTGTCTGCCAAGTCGCAGATATCTTTGATTGGCGATACATCGCCATCCATTGAGTAAACTGATTCAAATACTACACAGGGTGTGAAGCCCGCCAGTCTTGAAGCCGCTAGTTTATCTTCTAAATCTTGTAAGTCATTATGCCTAAACACCTGCTTGGGAGCCTTTGAATGTTGTATGCCAACGATAAGACTGTTGTGATTTTTACTGTCGCTGATGAATTGAATATTATCAATAATTTTGCTTAGAGCTATGATAGTCCACTCGTTAGCAACATAGGCAGATGAAAACAGCAGAGCTTTGCTCTTGTTATGCAGCATGGCTAGTTCGTGTTCTAGAGCCACATGATAGTGACTAGTACCACCGATGTTGCGAGTACCGCCCGAACCCGCACCAGTTTGATCTAATGCAGTATGCATGGCATCTAAAACTACTTTATGTTGCCCCATGCCTAGGTAGTCGTTTGAGCACCAATTAACTATAGTTTTAATATTATAGGGACCGTACCAAATAGCACGAGGAAATTTGCCTGCTTCGCGAACGATATCGTTGAACACACGATATTTGCCCGTGTCTTTGAGGTCTAGTATGAGTTTTTTAAAGGGTTCTTTGTTTATCATAGTATCAGTATTTAACCGCTAAATATTACACTGGAGATTGGATTATGGCAGATATTGTACAATTAGATGTTCCCCTATTCATTAGACTATTAGAGCTGAGCAGAGAAGATATCAAAGCTGATGCAGACATACATGATGTTGCAGAAATCGTGATACGCATGAGCAAAGAAGGCCCTGTAACAATGGCGAACTATGATGACATAGTTGGATTTATGCAGAAACAGGGCAAGACAGCAGAAGAAGAATTCGCTCCCGATGATATCCGCAGATTCCGTCAAATCGTAGATTTAGCTGACTCAGGTGAACCCACAGAATACAGCAACACTCCCAAAGAAGAATATGCAGCATTAGATTCAGTGACTACTGCGGCAGGTGGTGGTTGGATGGAACCCAAGCACACTCAAGATATCAGAGGAACCACTACTCGAATTCATGGAGATAATTAATGGCTGCTATCGATACATTTTATATCGGGCTGACTAGACAGGCTAAAACTGCTGCCACTGTTGAAACCACTACCAAAACTCTAGCTGACTATGCCAACGACATAGCCACAGCTGAAAGTCTAAATTTAAATTATTACATTGTCAGCTTAGAAAGAAATCCCAGCTTCAACAGCTTGAGCTATCCCTCAGAAACTTTGAGTGCCATTGAAACTGCCTTAGGCATAACATTGGTTAATGGAGATGTTTTTATATCTACTCCATTCCAAACCAATCTAACCAAAGAACAAAAACAAATACAGAAATTAAACATCGCCGCAGCGACAAGATCTGCAGATGGCGATCCTAGATCCAATTACGATCTCTCACAGTTGCCCAATCCCTACAACGGAAACCTAGTTGATCCCGATGAGACTTCTAACTTTGGCGGATTAGTTCAAGGCAGACCTTGGACTAATCTAGAGCCCGGACTGTACAGAACAACCTATGACGGATACTTTGCAGACGATCCGCTGTTCTTCCTCATACCTACTACGACACTGTTGTCTGAAGGTGCCGACACCGGCGCAATAGTAGAAACTAGAAATGATGATACCTTCAGTGAGCAGTGGGTTGGCTATTTCAAATCTCCTGTAACAGGTCCTGCTGTGTTTAATTTAACCAGCGACGATGCCAGTTACATGTGGTTAGGAACTCCTGCACTAGGTCCCACAGTTGGCAATGCCCTAATTAACAACGGCGGCTTACATGGTCCAACACCGGTTGACAGTGCGGTGGTGGCTCTCAATGAAGGTGTCTACTATCCAATAAGAATTATGTACGGTGAGAACACAGTCGCTCAACAATTGACAGTTTCTTTCTCGGCAGCAGGTTATGCCAGTGTCACAGACTGGACAGGGTTTACATTTCATAATCCTACTACCAAGGGATTTTAAATGCCTAATATAAATCCTAATAGCACCAACTATGTTCACAGCTACGAGCCAAACACTAATGACTTGACTATGGCCATGCAGTATGATGTGTTGGGTCGTCCTGTATTTAGAACTACATTAGGACCTACTGCGGTAGATGCCTTTGGTCGTTTCAGAACCAGTGATCCATTTACATTATTTGACAACTCCAGCAAGTATTACGACAATCTTGACGGATTTGTAAACTTCACTGCCAGTGGCGGTAGTACTCAACATAATTCAAACTCCAGTGCTCTAGCAATGACTGTAGACGGTACTAATGGTAGTAAGGTCTATAGAGAAAGTGTTAGAGTATTCGCCTATCAGCCAGGTAAGAGTTTATTGGTATTAGAAACATTCTGTATGGCACCGGCTCGCGCAGGGCTTAGACAGCGTATAGGATATTTTGACAACGCCAATGGATTCTATCTAGAGCAAGATGATTTAGATGTTTACTTTGTGCGCAGGAGCAGTTCCAGCGGTAGCCTACAGACAACTCGCATTGCTAAAGCAGATTGGAACATCAGTAAACTAGACGGCAATGACGCAGACAAGATTATATTAAACCTAAACGCATCACAGATACTTTACATCAATCTAGAATGGTTAGGTGTGGGATCTGTCACAATGGGATTTGTCATAAACGGACAGTTCATACCTTGTCACAGATGGGATCATGCCAATGTCGCAGGTGTAACTACTACCTATATGGGCACAGCTAGACTGCCTCTGCGTTATGAGATTGAGAATACCAGTGCCACAGGTGTCAGCGATACTCTAAAGTTCATCTGCCAATCTGTGATATCAGAAGGTGGTTACGAACTAGTGGGTCGTCCTAGAGCTGTAGGCCATACTATAACCGCACCAAGGAGTACCAACCAGGCACAGGTCAATACCGCAGTCCCTATGATCAGCATAAGACTAAAAGCAGGAAAAGACAATGCAGTAGTTATACCAACCAACTTCAGTTTTGCTCCTTTAACATCAGCCAACTACGAATATTATATTATACAGCAGGCCATTACCAGTGGCGGCCAATGGAACGACGCCGGCGCAACCTCTTCGGTAGAATACAATCTAACTCCTACTAGTTATACTAATGGTAGAGTGATTGATCAAGGCTATGTGATAGCCACAAACCAAGCCAGTATCGCACCCTCGCTGACAGGCTTCCCTTTTAAGTTTCAGTTAGAGCGAAATACATTCACCGGAGTAAACTACGAGTTTGTTATTGCTGTGATTACCACAACTAACAGTACCAATCAATGTTGGTCAATAGGATTTGACGAATTATGACCTACAGAAAATACATAAACATCGTTGAAGCAGCTAACAAAGGATGTCCCGTTGCGACCTATGATATCGATGTCAACTTAAAGAATAGACAGAAGGCCATAGACGAATATCACTACGGTCCCGCTAATCCAGATGAGCCGGAATCATATTGGAAGGATGCTGCCCGTCGTTGGGGTATTACAGAAAAGACCGCCAAGACTATGAAGTGCGGTAACTGCGCCGCCTTTGATGTCAGTGATAAGATGTGGAAGTGTATTGAAGACGGTATCAAAGGCGACGATAAAGCCGTAGACGGTATGGCAACAATACATAAGGCAGATTTGGGATATTGTAATTTTTTACATTTCAAATGCGCAGGTGATCGTTCTTGTACGGCCTGGGTCACAGGGGGCGCAATAGATAACAAAGATCGTACTGAATAATCGCATAAGGAGCGAACAATGAAAATTAAGATGCCAAAGATCAAAGTACCAAGCACCAAAGATATCAATAAAGCATTCAATGATGCAGGCAAAGCTGTAGAAAAGACTGCCAACGATGCCGGCAAAGCTATTGAGAAAACTGCTAATGATGTTGCCAAAGGTGCCACAGATACCTATAATGCTACCAAAGACTTCGCAGAGAGTTTAGCCAAAGACACTGCCAAAGCAGTGCAGCACACTACAGCGGTCTGTGAAAAGAATGCCACAGAGTATGCCAAGCAAGGTTTTGATGTTACTTCTGATGCTTGGAAACAAGGTACTAGTGAAGTTATCAAATATACCAGTGAAGGTGTAGAGTATGTTGAATGGGCAGCGACAGAAGCCTACGAATGGGCAGATGCCAATGCCTGCTATATTGGATTAAATCTAGCACTGACCACAGGCTGTGTCTTATATTTTACACCAAAACCAGATCCAGCCGAGCCAGGTACTGTTACATCGACTGCTATCAGTTCAACCTACTTAGGATATATCGCTGTACAGGGAACAAACACTGCTATGGCTATGGCGGTAGGCGAAATCATCACTAAGTCATTTTTATTGATTCCCGGTGTCAAAGGCAATGTAGATGAGAAAATGCTGAACAGAGTTATTGTAAATGCAATCGCAACCTGCAATCCTGCTATGCTGACAGTAAGTCTAGCTACTCCCGCAGGTGTGGGAATATTTGTAGGATCTGTGCTGTCTCCGATAGTAGCACAATTAGTCTGCGAAAAAACAGCACCAAAAGGATTAACTAAAGCTATTCAATAAATTCATCTAGGAGCGAAGATGACACCAAAAGACAAAGTAATAATGATGCTAACAGGAGGTCTAGTTTTCCTGTTGGTATTCATAGTGATAGCAGACTTTTCTACAGCTTTACAAGCAGGCCGTGCACCAGACAGCGGAGTAATCGAACTGCTGAAGATGGCTATTACTGGAGTAGTGGGTATTATAGCAGGATACCTTGCAGGTAGAAGTGAAGATAAAGACGAGGAGTAAGCAATGATCGAAGAAACTTTAATTTGTAATTACTGCCATCACACAGCACATTGCGGACAGAGTTGTCAGGAAGAAAGCTGCGATAGTTGTACCGAATGCGGCTGCAATTACTGTCAATCAACTTACGAAGACGAACAAAAAGGCCTAAACTAATGTTCCGTAGACATCAGGTAACATTGATGTCAAATCCGTCTTGTGACAAAGCCATAGAAGGATTGGAAGTCAAAGACTTTCAGTATTACGATAAAGATGGATTTGAATTAAATCTAGCAGAGCAGAAATTTTATGCTGCTATGAATCATCCTATCTGGAGTAATATCCTTAATCATCACTGCTGGCAAGAACCTTGGTTTGAACTTGAAAAGAAAGATCATAATCTAATGATAGATCACTCAATGTTTCTCTGTAGATGCTCCTATGAAGGCGCAGCTCTAGAACAGCTACAAAAATTGCAACACCAAATACCTCTTGCTAGTTTGCTATTAAAAACTCGACGTAAGTGGGGATTTGATTTTGATTTAGATGCTGTCTCAGATGACGGCACAGTTTTTGAAGTGCTTCATGTAGAATACGATCACTACGATTATGATTATTTTAAAAATAGAATGATAGGTTTTGAATATACTGTAAGACATACAGACTGGAGTGATGCTGCCCGTAGAGTATGGAATCATAGAGATCAATGGCAGCACCTACAGGGCTTTGAGCAAAACCACTGGAAATCTAAGTTCCTATTAGGTTGGGATCGAGCAGAGTACACAGAAAAATCTATCTAAATAAATACAGTTATTATTTTAAGGACTGCTATGAAACTATATCTATTTTTGGCCCTTGCTATTGCGATCGTAGTTCCGGCCTACGCACAAAAAACACCACAAGGTGTTACCTATGACGCACAAATTTTAAGGGTGAACGACGGCGACACAGTAGTAATCAGTGCGCCGTTTCTTCCTAAGCCGCTCAAACCTGAACTTGCAGTTAGAATATTCGGGGTCGATACTCCGGAAAAGGGACACAGAGCTCAATGCCCTAGTGAAGATCAACGAGGACAAGCCGCTACTCAATTTACAAAGAATGCCGTTGCTAGTACCCAAAAGCATCAGGTTACTCTCTACGGGTGGGATAAGTTCGGTGGTCGTGTATTGGGAGACATCATTTTAAATGGTGTTAGCCTAAGAGCAGAATTGATTAAAAATGGGTTTGCTCGCGAGTATTTCGGTGACGCAAAACAGAGCTGGTGTAATTAAATGAAACAACTATTTGTATCATTGATGATTTTGATCAGCGGAAGTTTATCAGCAGCAGAGATCAGCAATGCTGATTGGTGCAACCCAACCTACTGCTGTAATCCTACACAGGCACAATAAGAACACACCTTAGGACCGTTAATTTTACGGTGTGTGCCCGGCTGCTGGGCGAGGATGATAGTAGGAGTCGTGCCCGAGGGCATCCTTAAGTGAGCATTTTTTCTAGGCAGTATGCGTACTATAGCAATATTTCTGCACCATCCACTGTGTTCCGTTCAATCTGTAAACGGAATCATACAATCACTTACTCCGCACTATCGATTTAAAATATTCACCAAGCACGACATAGAAGATACATACTTCAACGATGTAGACTGCGTTTGTTTTCCAGGAGGCTTAGGTGATAGCGACAGATTTGATGTTATTCTTGATAGGCATGTTAGCACCATATGTGATTATGTCAAGAAGGGCGGGAGGTATCTCGGTATTTGTCTTGGTGCTTACTGGGCTGATTCTTATTACTTCAACATTCTCAATCCTGGAACTAGAGTGGAGCAGTACATCAGACGCCCCAACACCGATACTAGAAGGCCCCATGCCAAAGGACAGTTGGTCAGCTGGCAAGGGCAATTAGAAAGGATGTACTTTTATGACGGCTGTGCTATTATTGGCGATAATATGGATATTGTGGCTACCTATAGCAACGGTGACCCTATGGCTGTTATACAAGGGCAAATTGGGCTGATAGGCTGCCACCCCGAAAGTCAAAGAGATTGGTACGATTATTACACATGGATGCCTAGGCACTGGCACGAGGGAAAACATAATAAATTATTATTAGATTTTGTTAATAAACTAATGTCTAGATAGTAAATACTTTATAAGGAGGGGCAAGACCATGAGACAGAAAAAGCTCGTAATGGAACTGTACAAGGCTTGCTTCGACCACGACGCCAAGAAGATGGCAGAACTCAAACAAATTGAGTTCCAAAAAATCTTGAAACGCAAGGCCGAAGGTAAGCATTTTACACACCGTTGGACCGTGGTTCAAATTTAATCGAACTGTAATCTTACACACACTCTAGAGCGATAAATATTGCTATGCAAAAGACTTATCGCTCTATTTTTATCAGCGATGTTCATTTAGGTACTAGGGACTGCAAGGCTGAACAGCTCAATAACTTCCTTAAACACAACACCTGCGAAACACTTTATCTAGTAGGTGACATCATAGATGCGTGGCGCATACAACAGAACAAGTGGAGATGGAAACAAAGCCATACCAATGTAGTTAGGCGAGTAATGGGACATGCCAAGCGTGGGACCCGTGTAGTCTATGTAGCAGGCAATCACGACGAGTTTCTAAGACCCCTGATGCCCTACGGTATAAACTTCGGTAATATAGAAGTAGTCAATCAGCTAGAACATATTGGTGCAGATGGTAAGCATTATCTTGTAGTACACGGAGATTTGTTTGATGGCATCACTAGGTTAGCACCTTGGCTTAGTTTCCTAGGAGACAAAGCCTACGATTTTGTTCTAATGCTAAACAACAAGTTTAATTGGTTTCGCCACCGCATGGGTTTTGGTTATTGGAGTCTAAGCAAATATCTCAAAGGAAGAGTAAAGAAAGCTGTTGATTTTATTTTCCAGTTTGAAAAAAATCTAGCAGATTATTGTCGAAAGCGTGGTTTTGACGGAGTTATTTGCGGACACATACATCACGCTGAGATCAAAGATATAGACGGTATAGTTTATATGAACGACGGCGACTGGGTAGAATCTATGACGGCGTTAGTTGAACATCATGACGGGCGATGGGAAATCATAACATGGACCAAGGAGCGAGATGATGTGGTGGATGATATTGATAGCGGTACACATAAACGATCCCCAGGACATACCAGGAAGGATAGAACTATCGTTTCAAAATAAATTAGCCTGCGAACAGAGCCTGCAGACTATGACATACTGGTTAAAATTTAGTCAATTTAAAATCGAAGGACGCTGTGTGCAAAAATGACAATCTCAGAAAAAATAACCATAGTAGTTCCCTGTAAGAACGAAGAACTTTACATACATCATTTATTAGATGCTCTGCGTCAACAGAACATTGGTAACACTAGAATCATCATCGCCGATTGTTCTACAGATAATACCAGGCAGGTAATCAAAGACAGAAAAGGAAGTCTTAATGTTGAAATCATCCAAGGCGGTCCTGTATCCCTAGCGAAGAATAACGGAGCGAAATTAGTCAATACACCTTACATATTGTTTATCGACTCGGATGTGCGTTTCTTCAAATCTACAGTGATACAGGATGCTGTTCGTGAACTAGAAGACAATAACTTAGATCTCATAGGACTAAACGCTAGATGCTATGACGATAATGTCATAGCACAGATAGGTTTTACTATTTTTAACATTATCAATAATGTACTGAAATACTTTTCACCGTTCGCTGTGGGTGCGTTTATGCTCACACGCAGAGATCGTTTTGAGGAATATGGCGGATTCCCAGAGAAGTTCACTACATCAGAGGATTTCTTCCTGTCAAGGATGTACGATCCAAAAAAATTTAAGATACTAAATCATCACTTTGGACAGGATAGTAGGCGTTTCAAGAAGATGGGATACTTTGGTATGGCATGGTATTTGATTAAAAACTTCTGGAATCGCAATAACAAAGAGTACTGGAATAAGATTGATAACACTAAGTACTGGAGCTAAATAAAAGGGCCCGTCCAAGGGCCTTTTTTTTGAAAGGCTATTATGGAAACACACAAGCGTACACTCACACGAGCAATCACATGGCGAATCACCGCCACAGCAGTAACCGCAGTATGGACAGGAATCGAAGGGGCGATTGTCATTAATATCTTTATGACATTGGCACATTATGTACACGAAAGATTATGGCTCCGTGTACAATGGGGAAGAGAGTAAGAAAAAGCCCGCCGAAGCGGGCTTTTTTATTCGTGTGCTATAACCAATGCTATGGCTATGGCTACGAATACACCCCTGATCCAGAGGTCTAACTTCTTTATGTTATGATATGGCGACTTACGCATGTTCTACCTCCTTGGTTTTGTATAGACTATAACCTACACCACCAGCAATCAAACCAAAGGTTAAACCTAGAGTTAGTAGAGCAGGTAGTTTAATACCAATCATCATCAGTACAATCTTAACACCAATCAATACTAGGATCAGTGCCAGAGCGTACTTGAGATAATGAAATCTATGTATCATAGCTGACAGAGCAAAGTACAGTGCTCTTAGGCCCAAGATAGCAAAGATGTTTGAGGCATAGACTATGAAAGGATCTTGTGTAATCGCTAATATCGCTGGCACTGAATCCACAGCAAATATGATGTCTGCGAAGTTAATGAGTACCAAAGCTACAAACAATGGTGTAAAGTATCTTACACCATTCTCCTTGAACCAGAAGGCATGCCCTCTTAATTCTGTAGTTAGGTTCATTCGCTGCTTCATCCATTGATATAGACGGTTGTTCTCAAAGTCCGGACCATCGTCGTCTTTGGCAAACAGCATTTTCACTCCTGAGTAAATCAAGAATGCACCAAAGAACCAAAGGATCCATTGCCATTCGCTCACAGCCGCTGCACCAAAGCCAATGAACACAGCACGAAGTACGAGAGCCATTAGAATGCCCCATACTAACACACGATGTTCATAGAGTCTTGGTATGCCTAAGAAAGAAAAGATTAATGCGAATACAAACACATTATCTAAACTCAATGACTTTTCAACTAAGAAGCCTGTGTAATACAATAGAGCTTTATCTGCTCCAAGGTAATACCAAACTCCCAAGCCAAATAGCAGAGCCACAGCTATGTAGAATGCAGAAAGCCACAAACTCTCTTTAACAGAGATTTCATGATCCTTCTTATTGAGAACGCCCAAGTCGAATGCCAAGAGCGCGATAACGATTACGAAGAACGCAATCCAAGGCAGTAGAGCCGCCGAAAACAACATTTCCATTTTAGTCTCCTAATAATGGTCTTGCCGCTTCGTTTCTAAACCGGGTATTACTACCGTATTGACGATTTAGAAATCCTTGGTAGGATGGCTACTCCCCAAAAGTATTTATACTTTACGCCATTTAGGTATGTTAGAAGGGACGACCAACATAAATTGAAATAGATCTATGCTGCTGTAAAAATCTACTACAACAATTTGTTCATGCCGTTTGTAGGTAAATTTTATTTGAGGATGGACTCTACGAACGCGACGCAGAGCCAGCATAATTTTTCTTATGCGGCTCCATCGTCTATAGGCCAATACCAAATCAATGCCTAGATCATCAAATATTATTGATACTGGATCCAATATTGTATCCAGAAATACATGCCCACAATAATCGCAATGAACTCTATGCGCTCCCGCCAATAACCCGGAGGTCTCTGTGGTTTAATTTCCACAGGTGCAGATTCCGGTGCCTTTGGCTGTAACTTCACGGGATTGGGCTCTCTCCAGGGAGGTCTAGGCTTATCTGGAAAGATCATTTTCCGGGTGCGATACGATTGGCGATACGCTTCTGTGTACCGTCTACTTTCTCACGGAGATTAATCACTTCGTCACGTAGTTCGTTGCCGTGTTCTTGACATTCCTGCAGGTGATTACCTAGACTGTCTGCCAATCCAGCTAGAGCACGAATTTCCAACCTGTTGATCTCTGCGGCTTTGAGCAGGATGTCTGTTTCAGTGTCAGCGGTGACCACACGCTCTGAATTACCGTCGACTGTGGATGCTTTCATCATAGCATCAAGTTCACCATCAAACCAACGAGCATTTTCATCTGAGATATCATCACAGTGTTCAACCATGTATTCATTAATGGCATAGAAACGCTCTGACACATCACCAATGGCACGAATAGCTGCGGCCATTTCTTTGATTATCTCTACCATTTCTTGATTGACATGATTGCGATGGTGTAGATAATCTAGTTTGGTTTTGGTAATCATTGAATCCTGGAACAGGGCCTGTTGAGGATTCTGTGGCTGTAGCTGTGTCAACATCATCATGCGATTACGATAGACATCATCGGTGGTACGCATGATCAGTTCGCGATTACCGCCAGCATTAATGGTGTAGCTCTGCATGGCATCCGTGACGTTTTCTTCCACGATTGAACGTGCTACCTGTACCTGAGCTACATTGAACTGTACCAAGGCTTCGCTGTCCCAGGCACGACGGGTATTACGAGCTACCTGTTCCTGCTGTTTGCGGATCTGATCAGGATCCTGGGAACGACTTTCGCGTTCCATTCTTAAAAATTTAAGTTCTTCTTGCAGCTCACGGATCATGTCTGTATCCGTTTTGGTTTCTACAGGGGCTGCCTCCTGCTTTTTAGTTCTAGACATCTAAATCTCCTTAAGGTTGATTTAGGCCTAGCTCAGATCGCCTCACACGCAAGGATATTTATTTCGACGAAACTATGGTGTCAAAAATTTCTTTCCAGTTCTTTACTCTGGGAATTTCTGGATGTTCATAATCCATATTGTGCCCGTGTTCCATGAGCAGAGGTTTCAGTCCTACTTCGTGTCCTGCAACAGCATTGGTAATCTTATCTTCAATCCACCAATAACCTTTGTCACGATATTTTTCTAGAACTTCGTCTTTATCTGCACCTGTGTCCAAAATAATAAACTTTGTAAAAGCAGTCTCTCCAAACAGTTTGCGCAAATTCATTTTACGCAGTTCTTGTGCGTTCTCATCTGCACTCATCGAAGTGATGCAGTGAAACTGATAACCGTATTCTTCATGTAGCCGTTTTACATAAAACATAGCATCACGCAGGGGAGGAAGAAATCCCATGTGCGCTGATTCGTTGAATATTTTGATCAGTTTTTTAGCCTGATCTTTTTCAATACCGTAGCGTTTACCTATGTCGTATTTGAATTGGCTATCTTCGGTTTTTTGAAAACCATGCTGCTCCATCCAAACAGAGAAAGCAAACTCCCAATCTAGTAGGACGCCGTCTGCGTCAGTTAAAATGATTTTTTTCATACTTCTATTATATGCTCAGATAATGATTTTGTCAACCTGTGCGGCTCTGCCATAAATACTGGCATACACACAAGGAGAAGTAAGAATGGACAATCGCACAGAGAGACAGCAGGCATTGCAGAAAGATTGGGCTATAAACCCAAGATGGAATGGAATAAAGAGACCATACACAGCAGAGGAAGTCGTTCGCTTACAAGGCTCCAAGACTTTCCCCAATCAGTTTGCTGTTGAACAAGCCAATAAATTATGGACGCTGTTAAACACAGAGCCCTATGTCAACACACTAGGAGCCTTAACAGGTATGCAGGCTCTACAACAGGTCAAAGCAGGATTAAAAGCAATCTATCTAAGTGGCTGGCAGGTTGCCGCTGACGCAAACCTAGCAGGAGATATGTATCCTGATCAAAGTCTGTATCCGGCAGATTCAGTACCAGCAGTGGTAAAGAAAATTAACAACACATTTGCTCGCGCAGATCAAATAGCATGGAGCGAAGGCAAAGAACAAGATTTCTACGCACCAATCGTAGCAGATGCCGAAGCAGGATTCGGTGGCGTATTAAACGCATATGAATTAATGAAGGACATGATTGAGGCAGGTGCCGCAGGTGTCCATTTTGAAGACCAACTGGCCAGTGCCAAGAAGTGTGGTCATATGGGAGGAAAAGTCCTTGTACCAACCAGAGAAGCAGTCAATAAACTTGTTGCCGCTCGTCTCGCTGCTGATGTTATGGGCGTGCCTACTCTCGTTATCGCTCGTACTGATGCCGAAGCTGGTAACCTTATCACTAGCGATATTGACGATAATGACATTCCTTTTCTTACTGGTGAAAGAACTGTCGAAGGTTTCTATAGAACACGAAACGGAATCGATCAAGCCGTCAGCAGAGCAATTGCCTACGCACCTTATGCCGATCTCGTATGGTGTGAGACCGGGAAACCCGATCTCGATTTCGCTAGACAGTTCGCAGAACGAGTCCACAAACACTATCCGAATAAGATGCTAGCCTATAACTGCTCGCCTAGTTTCAACTGGAAGAAGAACTTAGACGATGCTACTATCGCTAAGTTCCAGCGTGAACTAGGTGCCATGGGCTACAAGTTCCAGTTCATCACTCTAGCAGGTTTCCATAATCTAAACAATGGTATGTTTGAACTAGCACACGGTTATGCTCGCGAAGGTATGACAGCATTTGTCAAGATGCAGGAACAGGAGTTTGCCAATGCTGCTATTGGATTCGAAGCAGTCAAACATCAGCGTGAAGTTGGTACAGGCTACTTTGATCTTATCACTACCACTGTGGAGAAGGACGCATCAACACAGGCCTTGAAAGGATCTACAGAAGAGGAGCAGTTTCACTGATGTTAGAAACTATTTGCGATATATTAGTAGAAGCATATAAGCGCAACTGGATCACGAGTAGAGATGGCAACATCTCTATTCGTCACCACGACAGAGATCATTTCTATGTTACTCCGTCGGGTGTGCGTAAGCAGACGATGCAACCAGATCAGTTTAAAAAAATTAAGATCAACAAAGCAATTAATAGTGGAGCTGGAACAGCAGAAATGCTCTATGGCTGGGAAGAAATGCCCTATAGTGATATAAGCGTGGGTCTTAAACCTACTGGTGAAATGCCTCTACACTTTGGGCTACAGAAAGAAATCCACAAAGACGAAGTACGTGTAGTCACACATATACATCCTACATATATCGTAGCAGCCATGCATGCTGGAATTGAACTAAGCGAATTAGCCAAGCATTTTCCAGAACTTAGCCGTTATACTAGAGTAGCACCTAATGTAGGAGATGTCCCTCCGGTCTCACAAGAACTGGGAGATCAGTGTCATAAAAACTTGGGTTTAAATGAAAAGACCGGAGAGATTAAGTACGATATCGTAGGAATAAAAGGGCACGGAGTTGTCGCTATTGACTCTACACCCTGGAGATCCTTTGAGCATATCGAGCGTTTAGAGCATATCTGTAAGATTGTTCTAGCCTCTGGGAACTATTAATGTTAGCAATCATATATACCTTGGTGATGGTACAAATCACTATAGCGTGTGTTACTCTCTATCTACACCGTAGTCAAGCACACAGAGCAGTTCAGTTCCATCCCGTAATAGCACATTTCATGCGTTTTTGGTTATGGCTCACAACAGGTATGGTAACCAAAGAATGGGTCGCAATACATCGTAAGCATCACCAAGCATCAGACACTAAGGATGACCCGCATAGCCCACAGGTCTTCGGAATATGGAGTGTATTGTTTGGCGGTGCATTTCTTTATGTAAAAGCAGCTAGGAATAAAATTCTAATCCAAGACCTAGGAATAGGAACACCTAATGATTGGATTGAGGAAAAGTTATACACCCCGCACAGTCGCCTAGGGATTCTTTTAATGTTGGTCATAGATCTTGTTCTTTTTGGCCCTGTGGGATTTGTGGTCTGGGGTGTTCAAATGTTATGGATTCCTTTCTGGGCAGCAGGAGTAATCAACGGACTCAGCCACTGGTGGGGATATCGCAATACAAATACCAAAGATACTAGTCGAAACTTATGGCCCTGGGCAATATGGATCGGTGGCGAAGAACTACACAACAATCATCACGCAGATGGTGCATCGGCAAAGTTTAAACAGCGTTGGTGGGAAATAGATATAGGTTGGATCTATATTATAATTCTTCGTTTCTTTAAATTAGCCAAAGTTAGATAACAGAAAGCCCCCTTTCGGGGGCTTATTCCTACTATATTATATAATGCTCTACGAGCCTATATTATTTCTTCACGCCTTGATTAACAAAACTATACATCTTCTCGGCGGTCTCTAGTACTTTATCTAAACCTGGGAATTCAGGCATTCCAACTTTAGTAACGATTTGACCAGTCTTCTCATCGCGAGTAGCAGTCATTTCCCAACCTTGGAACTTAACAGAAAAGTCTTGTGCAACTAGATCCTTTGCCATAGCTAGGATTTCTGTGCGGATTTCATAACCGTTCTTGTTAAATTTAACTTCAGGTACTTTCATTTCTGGTAAATTAATTCCGTTGTTTGACATAATATTCTCCTTGTGTGTATGTGTCAATTTGTACTTTTAGGCAGTACCTTCCTTCTTTGGAAACCAATGTCTACTAATGGAGTCCACTGAATACTTAGCCATCTCGATGGTGTTGTTCACTGCCATCTTGGCAAATTGTGTTTGTGCATCGATGTATGCGTGTGCCGCTTTATTTAGGGCTGGATCCTTGAAGATCTGATCAGTAACGATTTTTTTAGTGTTCTGAAAAGATTCGATGTAAAATACTGGTGAAAACATAACTCCTCCTTGTGTGTATGTGTAGTTATTATTATATATCCCTGCGGGAAAGAAATCAAGAGTTAACATGATTTAAAACCTCCGATCTTGCTCAATCAGCTCTATCAACTTTTGACAGTCTTCCCAGTCAGTAAACCTACGAATGATTTTACTGTTGTAAGGTGTAAGGCTTTTTAGCATGATATCATCATCATCAAACTGGGCGACTTCGGTGATATAACCCCAATGATTACGCCAAGGTCCCCAGCGATGATAAGGTACTTCTTTAAATTCACAGAACATTTTAGTTTCTGTAAAGGTCTTGTGCCTTTTTCCACTCGCCATTTCTGGCTAATTCTGCCGCATAACGGGCTTGTCCAATAGCACAGAAAAAATTCCAAATGCTGGTAAAAAACTTCTTAAACATTACTGTCTCCTTGTGTGTATTAGTATTTATACTGAGAGTTTGCGCACCGCACAATTTAACAGCATTTGACTGTCTTTGAAATATATTGTAAACTATATCTAATTTGAGTTAAATATAAGATAATTTGGAATTTCGATGAAGCTAAGAACACGCTCAATTTTACAAGAATTAAATGAACTGGCAGAAGTTCGGAACAAAGATCAATTATTTGAAAGTCGTGCTACAAATATCATTAATTCTGCCATTAATCTGTTAGAGAGTATTCATAAACATTATACTCCAGAACAAGCAGATGAATTAGAGCGCCGTTTCATTAATGCTATTCGTGGACAGGACACTGCTAAATTCAGCAGAGGTATCCGTAAAATAGTAGAAAGCCGTAGACCAAAAAAGAGCTTTGAACAAGATGACAACAATGAATAATTTATTCGAAGGCGGAAATGTATTTAAAGATCCGGCCAGCAAAGAACCACTAACACGCAGGATCACTAGAGGAGAAATTCCTACTACTATTGCCTACCTAGAAAAAGAAACAGGTGTAGATTTCAGCACTGATAAAGACGAAGAAGGTGTTCCAATCAAATGGTTAGGCACTACTGGTCGTAAAGCAGACAGCGGAGATTTAGATCTTTCCGTAGATGCTAACGAAATAAACAAAAAAGAATTTGCCGACAAACTGATTGCTATTTTTGGCAAAGACAGTGTAAAACTCAGCGGAGACAATGTACACTTAAAAACTCCCATCAATGGCGATCCTGCAAATGGATTTGCTCAAACAGATTTCATGTTTTCCGCAAATCCTAAATTCCAGCAGGGCAGTATGTTAGGTAGTGGCCCAGACAGCCCTTTCCGTGGAGAACATCGTCATATATTATTAAGCAGTATCGCTCGTGCTAGAGGATTAAAATACTCGCCTAAGTTTGGCCTAGTTAATCCTGACACCAGCGAAACAATTCCAGACGGCGACGATTGGAATGTTATCGCAAAGAAACTACTAGGACAAACTGCCACAGTCAAAGACATTCGCAATGTAGAAAACATCATTGCTTACATTCGCAAACTTCCTAACTACGAAGAGCTAGTATCAGCCGCCAGAGAAACACTGGGCAAGAGTGGCATCGAGTTGCCTAAGAACGAAGCACTAGAAAGCTATCAGCCAGGCAGTATTGGTTGGATGCGTAAAATGATTGATATTGTAAAATGAGAGCCTGGGAATTATTATTAGAAGACGAAGCACCTGCTCCTAAAAAAGTAGGCAGAGAGTTTAACCACCTAGAGGATCTGGTTTTTACAGAACCTAATGGTGCTCAACGAGCAATAAAAGTATTAAAGGATCTAGCAAGCCCTGCCACAAAGATATCTATAAAGTGGGACGGTAATCCTACAGTATATTGGGGTCGTGACGAAGACGGTACCTTCCGTATGGTAGGTAAGAACAACTGGGGTCGTGAAGAAGGAAAATCATCCAGCCCAGAAGAACTCGCACAGTTTATTCAGAGTCGTGGTAAGGGTGAAGAATGGCGTGCCAAGTTTGCCGGAGATATGGCAGCGATGTGGCCTATATTTGAAGCAGCTACTCCCAAAGACTTCCGTGGTTATGTCTATGGTGATATTCTGTTCCATCCTGGCAAGCCCTACGAAGGTGCAGATGGTAGAGTAAGTTTTACTCCCAATCAAACTACCTATTCAGTTAAGATAACCAGCGACATTGGTCGCAGATTATCAAAGGCAAAAATAGCAGTGGCCGCACACAAGGTGTTTGAATATTTCGGAGATAAAAGTGGTCAAGATTTTGATCAACCAGATCTATTCGGTAAAACCTCAGATCTTGTGGTTTTCGGACAGACATATGTCAGTCACAGACCTGCAGTAAACGCAGATAACCTAGATAAGATTTCTGCGCTGGCAAAAAATCAACAGACTATCAATAAGTTTTTAGCACCTGTTGCAGGTATGGGATACTTACAAACAGAGATCTATACTTTTGTCAACAATCAAGCCAAAGCCAAACAGTTGGATAACATCAATTCAGAAGCATTTTTTAATTTTGTACAAAAAACACCTGCCAAAGCCACAAAGATCAAAGCACATAGCGATGCTAATCCTGGTGTTCTTGATACTCTGTTTGAATTAGTCAGAGAAATCATGGCTGCCAAAGATGAAGTTATTCGTGAATTAGATTCTGCCGAAGGCGATATTTCAGCGCATACAGGCGGTAAACCCGGCGGTGAAGGCTATATGAGTACTGGTGATGCTGTAAAACTAGTGCCTAGAGACCGTTGGACACCATTTAGAGCCGATTAATAGGTCTATAACCCTGATTTTTTCCAAAATCAATAAATAACTATGCCAGTCCCGGAGCGGGACTATTGATAAGAGGAGAAAAATCATGGCAGACATTACATCAGTATATCAAACATATAGCAACGCTGGCGTTGGTATTGCAGCATCAATTGCTTCAGCAAATTTCGAACAGATCGTTAACACACAAGGTCTAAGTGGCCGTCTACTAGTATGCACTCTAGTTAAAGACGCAGGCGATATGACCGAAGCAGAATTGGTTTCCAATTTAAAAGCACTAGGCAATGCAGGTGGTGACGGTACAGGTACCGACAAAGATGGTCCCGACGCTTTCACAGTAGTTGGTATCAGCGATTTCGACGGTACAGATCCAGCATACATTATCCTACAAGGAACAGGTACACCAGCAGCAGCTCCAGTAGCAGGCTTTACTCTAGCAGTTGTAGCAACCTTTGCTCTAGCAGTTTAATTTCCTAGGGATGGGAAGCAGGGCGGATTTATTCCGCCCTTTTTTATTGGCCATAAATAGTAGCATATTATGGCACGATATAAAATTATTACTTTAGTAGATATAACGAGAACCGGTATTCATCGAGATGAAGACGATTCTACCAAAAGAAATCAACAAGCAAATTTTAATTCTCTCATTCAATGTATCGGTTTAAGATCTAATGTAGAATGGAGTTCTGATCCAAAAAAACACACAGGCTCTTTGCCCTATCCGTTAGAAGGAAAAGCCAACCATTGGATTTGGGAATTTGAAGTAGAACGAGAAGATGTATTTTTAAAAGATACCGATTCAGTGGGTTTGTTAATTGATGACTTACATGGTGTTCCCATTATCAATAATCTAGATAACTCAGTAGATATCTATCCTGCGGCCTTTCAAACCAAAGGAGATAATATAAATACATTTGTCAAAGAAGTTTGATTTTTATTAACATAATAAATATATTATAAGGCAAATTTAGGCATTCTAACTTAGGCACATGTCCCATAGCGGACCTTGACTTAATAAAAGGAGATAGCCTAAATGGCAGCAGTAGCAGAGCGAGTAAGTGTGCTTGAAACAAAAGTACAGCACATAGATGAAAAGATCGATGATTTAAAAATAGATGTAAAAGAACTGCACGATTGTTTAGATCGTACAGGTGATAGTTTATCTAAGACACTATCAGAGATGAGAGAAGAGTCTACGACACAACATAATCAGTTGGCGGGAAAAATCACCGAATTAGAAAAACAAAAACAAAAGTTAATGAGCTACGGCATGATAGCTTTGGCATTCGTAGCAGGGTTGGGGTGGACTGGACAACTTAATATTCAAACAATCTTCAAGTTCTTTGGTTTGTAAAAAACACACACTTAAATAAAGGACCGTTAGGTCCTTTTTTAATGACTCATTTATCGAAAAAACTAGAACAATTAGTAGAAAATTCTAGAGAAATTATTCCCGTCAAAGTTGATCGTGGAATTCTCGTGGGCGACGTATTAATAATCAGCGAAGGATCTAGCAAACATATAGAACATAAAAATCAAAATATATACCAAAATATATTTTTGAATATGACCGCTATAAAAATTGCTAATCTTTTAGCAAAGAGAAAATCTAATATACTTTGCGAGGCTATATATAAAGCAGATCAAGAGTATGGTAAATGGTTTATCGACAGTCAGCTTTTACGATCTCAGTACGAAAAAGCTCTAAAAGATAAAAATTACGATAGATCAGATTATCTTTGGGCTAGATACCTAGAAAGCAGAGATCGAACAATTAACGCCAAAAACCAAGTAGAATTTTTGTGTAGAAATTGAATAAATATATTATCATTGTGGACCCGTTAAACTATGAAAACTACAGACCTTTTTAAAAACAACAGATCAGCACAACGTCTGAACGAAAGCCTCCAAAAAACTTTTGGAAAAAAGATAAACCTAGAGCAATTTGATTTACATCAACTGCAAGATGCACGTAATAAACTTCGTACACAGATCAGTCAGGTACGTAGTCAGAGCGGGTTCAACGAAAATATTGAAAACGATGCTCTAACTCAAGCACAGTGGATGTTAGATGCTATCAATTCAGAAATTCTAGCTCGTGAAGAATTCGCTGTAGAAGCAGAAGAAATCGAAGCTAAAGAAGAAACAGTAGAAGAATCCCAAGGAGAAGAAATGACAAAAGTAACAGAAGGTGAGATCCAACAAGCTAGTGCGATCGTTACCGCAAAAACAATGGTAGATAGAGTAGGTCGCTGGATTGAAGAACTTTCTGGTATGGAGAATGATACCCTGCTCCAGCTGGGTGATAGTATCCGTGACGAAATGGGTTCAGAACAGGCCAAGAATTTTATCTCGGCAGTTGCTCCTGCAATTCAACAGGCGTTAGAAAATCTTAAAACTACACGCGAAACGCTGTCAACCGGAGTTCGTACACTAACCGGAGAAGAACAAGCAGCTGGCATGTTAGGTGCAGAACCAGAAGCAGGAGGAGATATGTCTGAACCAGCGGAACCAGACGCAATGAACTCCGAGCCAGAAGTCGGTGCACCAGAAGATGAATTTGCCGCAGCAGAACCTGCAGCAGGCGGACTAGGTGATGCCGGACGTGAACAGAGAGAAAGCATCCAATATGAAAACCGTCTATTGAAAGTTTTGGCTGGCTAATGAAGCTATCAGATTTAAAAGAAAACGATAAACAACTGGATGAAATTCTTCCGGTTATCGGTGCTATCGCTGGAGGTGCTGCGAGAGCTGCCGGTGCTTTAGGCAGTGCAGCCCTAAGAGGTGGTGCTGCTTTGGCAAAAGGAGCAGGTCAAGCTGTAGCACAGGGTGTTAAGGCAGTAGGCCAAGCAGCCGGACAATCTGCATCTGGTCTAGCAGGCGGCGAAATGGATCCTGCACAAGCGGCTATGGCCAAAAAACAACATGACGAAGAAAAGAAACAAGTTCAAGATCAAATAAAACAGAAAGAACAAGAATTAAACGACTTAAGAAAACAATTGGCAACACTAGGATGAGATTTTTTGAATTTTCAGGCAACGATATCGCAGAAAAATTAATTATAGTTCTTAGAAACTATATAGGTAGAGCGTCTTCTAAAAAAGCACCAGCTAAATTAAATTGGAACGGATTGCAACAAGTTTTAAAAACCAACGGTTTTGAAATCGCTGCAGATTACGAAACTTTTAAATCAATCTATGATTCAAGCCCAGCGATTCAATCCTTAGTTAAAAATTTCAATGATCAAGGAATTGAGTTGAATGTACCTGGTGCTCCGGACAGCGAAAAACAACAGACAACAAAAGGTCAAACTAGTCAGGATGCCGTGGATCAAATAGCTGCATCTGCTGCACCTCAACAATTAGCAGCCCAGGCTTGACAACCAACAAATAATTCTGTACTATATACAGAATGACTACTATTTTTACTCCTCCCCCATTCGTAGAGCGATTCCAATACAAAAACTGTACTCAGGTTAACGATCCTGTTACCCGTAAACGAGTTTATCTAACTCCGGACGGTGAAAGTCTTCCTAGTGTAACAACTATTCTTGGCGCTACTAAGGACATGACTCATTTGAACGAATGGAAGAAACGTATAGGTGAAGAAAAGGCTCGACAGATTACCACAGAAGCTGCAGGAGTAGGCACAGCCATGCATGCTAACCTAGAAAGATTCATCGCCGGCCTTCCTAGACAACCAGGTAATAATCCAGTTCATGTTCAGGCTAACTCCATGGCAGATCAAATTATTATAAATGGTCTGTCGCAAGTCGACGAAGTTTGGGCTATGGAACAAAGTCTATACTTTCCAGGACTATTTTCAGGAACCACTGATCTAATAGCAGTTTATAAGGGCAATCCTTCAGTCTGTGACTATAAGCAAACTAACAAACCCAAGAAGGCGGAATGGATTGAAGATTATTTTCTTCAGTTGGTAGCCTATATATTAGCACATAATGAAGTCTACGGTACAGACATCCGCGAAGGGCATGTGTTTATGTGTAGTCGTAATTGCGAATATCAGCAGTTTGATCTATGGCCCAGCGACTTTAACAAGTATCAGGACCTGTGGCTCAACAAAGTAGAGGAATATTACAACTTAACGTGATAAATATCCAATAACGGGAAAAAATCATGGCAGTTGTTCAGATTTCAAAAATACAGATAAGACGCGGTCTTAAAAATACTTTCAGCGGTGTTCCGCAGCTCAGTTCCGCAGAAATGGCATGGGCCGTAGACACCCAAGAATTATTCATAGGTAACGGCGCTGTATCTGAGGGAGCGCCATATGTGGGCAACACCAAGATTATCACAGAGCATGATAATCTTCTCGATCTAGCAAATAGTTATAGATTTGCAAATAATGATACTTCAATACTAGACTCCATTCCTCGCAGTCTACAAAATAAATTAGACGAGTATGTTTCAGTTAAAGATTTCGGTGCTATTGGTAACGGTATCGCCGATGATACAGTATTTTTTCAAAATGCCTTAGACAATTTATTTCAAAACTTTGATCCAAATTACAAAAAGATTCTTTTGATACCCAACGGAGAATATGTTTTAAATTCTGATCTAAGAATTCCTTCCGGAGCAATAATAGAAGGAGAAACAGTTCACGGTGCAAAACTTCAAATAGGATCTAATTCAATAAGACTAAAATCCTTTGACAATAAAGAGTTTGTAGATTTTAATAGCACTATAAGAGCTGAAAATATTAAAATTTCTAATTTAACTTTGCTTAGAACTACAGGTTCTTATGTGTTATCTGGAATAAGAAACAGTATTTTTGATTCGGTGATCTTCAAAGGAGATTATGAATTAGGTGATGCAGTTCCGTCATTGACTACAGAGTCTTCAGCTGTCTATTGGCAAAATCCTTCTTTAGGTGTAGCTGTTGATAATTTATATTTTAAAGATTGTGTTTTTGAAAATAACAGTCTTTCGATTAAAGTAGAACAGACTGATGTTTTCGAAACAAATGTTAAATTTACCGGATGTAAATTTTATATTAATCATGTAGGGTTAGCAGTGTTCGGAGTGCAAGGACAAAGTAACGATTGGTCCATCACAGACTGCGAATTCGAACAGACAGCTAACGAGGCTATAAGAATCTCTCAAGGTAAAAACACTCTAATAAGAGATACTGTTTTTAAGGATTGCGGAAATAACACAGGAACATCACAGTTCCCTGTAACTCCTGTGGTATACTTCGGAGAAAAGAACAATAATAAGGTAATAAATTGTTTAAGTAACAGAACTCAATCTGCTAATATAACCGATAATGAAAATCTAGCCACTGTCATTGAAATAGAAAATTCTGATAAGGCTGTTTTCATAGATAGAGTCTATGCAGATGTTTATCTCAGCGACAGTTTTAGACCGTTGGCAGTATTTTCTGCTAAAGCAAAATATATTGTAATAGAATATTTTTTACAGTTAGGTGGAAATATAAAAAATTCTAGAATAGGTTTGATAACATTGTCACTAGGTTCAGATTTAGTCGGTGATAATGTATCTGATATTTCTATCACAGACAACTATCAATATTCACCAAATTTCATAACATCATCCGGAGGAATAACCATGACAAATTTAGAATTTAGCGCAGAAGTTAAAAGCAACAGCATACTAGACGATTCTACCGCCGGACCAAATTCAGATACCATTCTTCTCACATATAGAAATCCTATATCTACCGGATCCACCGGAACGATATCTTTTCAAATTTCCTACGGTGTTTGATCTCTACGGCAACGAGAGATTAACAGAGTGGAAAAGATTTAGAGACGAATTAGAAAATAGCGCAACACCATTTCTTGATGTAGCAACGCTCTGGAGTCGAGCCCCCCTCGTTAATCAATACATCGATTCTGGCCATCCAGAAAAATGGCCGGACCCTTGGCATTTGGTTTTAGATAATAGATTTGATGATCTTGCAATCGCCTTGGGTATGCTGTATACTTTAAAGTTAACACGTCGGTTTATGGACAGCCGCTGCGAGATACATACGTTCATGTTACCAAACGAAAAATCAGAAAATTTTTTACTTTTAGTAGATAACAAACATGTATTAAATTACCAATACAAAGAAGTAGTTTCGTTCGATAGCCTAAGAGATTTGAAAACCACCCTTCTTTGGTCAAAATAATTTAAAAAATAAATATCTTTTCCAGAGTATAACGAGAAAAAAATGACAATAACTGTAATAAAAAGAAACGGACACAGAGAACCACTGACTATCGAAAAATGGCAGGCCCAGGTAGCCAAAGTTTGTAAAGGCATAGCAGATGTTAGCCAATCAATGATTGAGATCAAAGCACAGTTACATTTTTACGACGGAATCACCACTGAAGAAATAGATGCTATCACCCTAAGAGCAATTGTAGATCTTATCGATGTCGAACAAAATCCCGACATCGGACACACAAATTATCAATACGTAGCAGGTAAACAAAGACTTTCGATGTTACGTAAAGATGTATATGGTTCTTACGAACCTCCACGTCTTTATGACATCGTAACAAAAAATGTAAAGACTGGTCTGTATACTCCAGAACTTCTTACGTGGTATTCGGAAGAGGATTGGAATCGTATGGATGAGTTCATTGATCATTCGAAAGATGAAGACTATAGTTATGCCGCTATCGAACAATTGATTGAAAAGTATCTCGTAAGAAACAGAGCAACAAAGGAAATATATGAAACACCGCAGATTAGATACATGGTTGCAGCAGCAACAGTCTTTCATAAAGAAGAACCAAATACTGCAAGATTACGTTACATTAAAGAATACTACAACGCGGCATCAGACGGTTTGTTTACTCTTGCTACCCCTGTTCTTGCTGGTTTGGGTACACCTACCAAACAGTTTAGCTCTTGCGTACTCATTCGCTCTGATGATGATTTGGATAGTATCTTTGCTTCAGGAGAAATGATGGCCAAGTATGCCAGCAAACGTGCTGGCATTGGTTTAGAGATTGGCCGGCTGCGTCCCCTGGGTTCGCCCATCCGTGGTGGTGAGATCATGCACACAGGAATGATACCATTCCTTAAGAAGTGGTTTGGTGATTTAAGGAGTTGCAGTCAAGGTGGAATTCGTAATGCTAGTGCTACAGTGTTTTATCCTATTTGGCATCATCAGTTCGACGATCTCATTGTGCTTAAGAACAATCAAGGAACTGAAGAAACTCGTGTCCGACACATGGACTACGGAGTTGTACTATCAGCGTTCTTTTGGCGTAGGTTTAAAAATAAGGAACATATTACGTTCTTTGATCCTAACGAAGTACCTGATCTGTACGAAGCCTTTTATAGAAACACAGCAGAATTTGAAGAACTATATGTAAAGTATGAAAAGCGTAAAGATTTACGCAAGAAAGTAATGAGCGCCGAAGAAATCTTCAAAGGCGGCATTTTAAAGGAGCGTACAGATACAGGTCGCATCTATTTGGTGTTTATTGATAATGTTATGAATCAAGGACCTTTTGATCCTGAGTACCATACCATTTATCAAAGTAACTTGTGCTGTGAGATCTTATTACCAACCCGTCCATTTAAGAGATTAGACGACGAGGAGGGACGCATAGCGTTATGTACACTGGGATCCATCAACTGGGGTGCGTTCCGTAACCCAGAAGACATGCGTAGAGCCTGTCGCATATTACAAAGAAGCCTATGTAATATCCTAGATTATCAGGATTTCTTATCAATTCAAAGTAAACTTTCAAATGATGAAATCCAACCTCTAGGTATAGGCGTCACTAATCTTGCCTATTGGCATGCTAAGAGGAGTTTGAAATATGGCGACAAAGACGCATTGGCAGAAGTTAAATCTTGGATGGAACATCAAGCCTACTATCTCACAGAAGCCACTGTCGAGCTTGCCCGCGAAAGAGGATCCTGCTTGGAAAGCAGCAAAACTTGGTACGGCAAAGGCGTGTTCCCCTGGGAAAGAAGAGCAGACGGAGTCAACGAACTTGCAGACTTCACTCCAGAAATTGACTGGGAACCTTTAAGAGAGGAGATGAAACAGTATGGTGTACGAAATGCTACTCTTATGGCTATTGCTCCAGTTGAGTCTAGTAGTGTTGTTATTAATTCTACAAATGGCATTGAAATGCCTATGAGCCTTATCTCTACTAAAGAGTCTAAGGCCGGCTCATTTACACAAGTTGTTCCAGAATATAATAGATTAAAAAACAAATATCAAATGATGTGGGAACAAACCGACTGCGATGGTTATCTTAAAACAGCAGCAGTTCTAGCAGCCTATGTGGATCAAAGTATTTCAACAAATACCTTTTATAATCCGGCACACTTTCCAGAACGCAAAGTTCCTACAACATTAATTGCTAAAAATCTCATGCAGGCCCATCGTTGGGGAATCAAAACTTTCTATTATAGTCTTATAAACAAAGCAGGTTCCAAGCACGAAGACAAAACACCGGAAGTACATTATAACGGATTTCATAATGAGAGAGAAATAATCGAAGAAGATGACGACTGTGAGGCCTGTAAATTATGAACGAAACTGTAGAAAAAATATATGAAATACTTTCTCAATGGAATATTCAACCGCATCAAATTACTATCGATAAAGAAGCTGAAGAGTTGTTACTAGTTGCATTAAAACAAAATCCTACAGCAGTTTATCTTGACACAGACAATTCTTTAATAATAGAGCAAGAATAATGAGCCTAAAACAATACGATCTAAACACAAAAACAGATTATCTTAGTCGCAAGATGTTTCTTGACCCACAAGGTCCTGTAACTATCCAAAGATTTGAAGAAGTGAAATACAACAAAATACAACAATTCGAAACCACAGCACGTGGTTTCTTTTGGGTTCCCGAGGAAATCAGTTTAACCAAGGATGCACAAGATTTTAAAGACTCGTCGGAGACTGTTCGACATATTTTCACCTCTAATCTATTAAGACAAACAGCACTAGACAGTCTACAAGGTCGAGGTCCTAGTCAGGTTTTTACTCCGGTAGTGAGTCTACCAGAATTAGAAGCATTAATTTATAATTGGACTTTTTTCGAAACTAATATCCATAGTCGTAGTTACAGTCATATCATCCGTAACATTTATAATGTGCCCAAGGAAGTATTCAACACTATTCACGACACTAAAGAAATTGTAGACATGGCATCAAATATCGGATTCTATTACGACAGGCTTCATATGATAAATTGTCGAAAAGAATTAGGAGAAAAATTTGCCGAGAAAGAGCATATTAAATCAATTTGGCTAGCACTGAACGCCAGCTACGGCCTAGAAGCATTCCGCTTTATGGTGTCATTTGCTACAAGTCTAGCAATGGTTGAGAACAAGATTTTTATCGGCAACGGTAATATTATTAGTCTTATTTTACAAGACGAATTACTACACAAAGGCTGGACCGCTTGGATCATTAATCAAGTAGTCAAAGAAGATCCTAGATTCGCACAAGCCAAAGTGGAATGTGAAGCAGAAGTTTATAAAATGTATATGGATGTTATTCAAGAAGAAAAATCTTGGGCAGATTATCTATTCAAAAAAGGTCCTGTAATAGGACTGAATGCTAACATTCTAAAAGATTTTGTAGATTATACCGCTCATAACGCCTTAAAAGAAATCGGATTGAAATATAATCATCCGGCTCCAAAAACCACTCCGATACCTTGGTTTAACAAACACAGCGATACCAGCAAAAAACAAACAGCTCTTCAAGAGAACGAATCCACTAATTATGTAATTGGAGTTATGTCAGATAATATCGACTACGAAGAACTGCCTGCTATATAATATCATGTACAAAGCACAATTTAAGAAAAACTCACCGTTCGAATCTTGGACTACTATCGGACACTATGGCAATGAACAAGGAGCCATAGCTGCTGCTCTTCAGAAAAAAAATCAAGGAGCACTATTAGTAAGAGTTACAGATAAAAACGGTGCTGTGGTATATACCGGTTAAGAAAGGAAAATAATGAAAGCTATTGTTTGGTCTAAGTATAATTGCCCCTATTGCGAGCAGGCTAAGGCATTATTAAATCAAAGAAAAATTGATTTTGAAGAAAGAAAAATCGGAGACGGGTGGTCGAAAGAAGATTTATTAGAAAGTGTTCCAAATGCTCGAACTGTACCTCAAATTTTTATTAATAATAAATTAGTTGGAGGGTTTGATGATCTAAGGAAATACTTTGAAGAAACAACCAGTAACTATGGAGATGGAGCAATTTAATGATTATTGATAAAGGTGTTACAGTAGGAGAGGTAGTTACAATTAAGTTAACTTCCGGGGAAGAATTAATTGCTAAATTTGTTGAAGAACAATCGCAGTCTTATAAAGTTTCAAAGCCTCTGGTATTGAGCATGAATCAAAAAGGATTAGGCATGATTCCTTTTCTTTTTACAGTCAATCCGGATAAAGATGTAAAAATTAATAAAAGCACAGTGGTTGTTATCGAAACTACAGAAATCGAATTCGCTAATCAGTATCTTGCCGGAACAACCGGTATCGCAATGAGGTAATATTATGGCAGAAGATAGTACCCTACTCCCCAATGTAGACGATCCGCCGGGTCAAGCGTCTTACTATACAGCCGAAACAGTAACAAGCATACCCGATAGTGGTGGTACAGTTACGGGTCGCGGGATAGCCTTTGATTATAGCCGGCATTTAGATCGAATGGTAACTGCCTTAGAACAAATGTCAATAAGCATGGCATTGATTGCAGAAAATACCCAAGATATCAGCAGCAACTTACAGGACAGAATAATTCCTGCTATAGAAACTATCACGGCTCAACAGACTATCATAGCTGCTAAACAAACTGCCATGGAAACATATCAGAAAAAGGTCAAAGAATTAGCTGAAGGTGAGGGTGTGCATATGGTAGGTCCTTATGAATGGTTATCGATGTACGCCATTTATAGATTGTTAGTGCAAGAAAATGATAGTAACTGGGCATCAATTAAGGCTCAAATAGACGCACTACCAAAACAAAAGCCTACATTCTAATATGCCTCAAGGAATAGCACGTAACGCAGGTAAAGATGTAGCAGGCGGTGCTATCATCAAAGGTTCTCCGGACGTATTTGCCAACGATAAACCTGTCGCTAGAAAAGGTGATGCTGTTGCCGGTCACGGCCGCGGTGCCCATAGAGGACCAGTCATGGCCGAAGGTAGTCCAGTAGTGTTTACCAATGATATCGTTACCAGTAGAGAAGGAGATACTGCTACCTGTGGTCATCCATCCACAGGCAGCGGAGATGTTTTTGTAGGCAATGATATAGATATTGACATTCCGTCTAATCGAGACATGAATGCCGGTGATGACCACGATGCAGATGAACCAGGATCTGGAGCCTCATATATAGCCAGCAAACCTAGCATTGACAAAGGCGAATTAGCAGTTCCAATGGAGCAAAAAGCCAAAGACGAAAGTCCTGCAAAACCAACATCCCCCCTAAGTAAAGATTGTTCAGACATAGCCAGTATTACTCCGTTTCCCTCCGGAGATGCTATAGATAATATTCCGTTAACAGCAAACTATACAGTTGGAAAACTAACAAGAAAACCTCATGTGGTTTTTGATAATGCACTAAGAAGTCCAGAAGGCGGACTTAGTGTCGAGGAAATAGTCTGTAATCTAAAACTTCTAGCAGTGAATTGTCTAGAACCTATCAGAGCAAAATATCCTAATTCTTTCGTAACCAACACATGGAGACCACCTAGCGGAAATCCTCGTAGTCAACACCCTAAAGGACAGGCCGCTGATATCCAATTCAGAAATATTCCAAAGGCAGAATACTATTCAATAGCACAATGGATCAAAGATAACGTCAGCTATGATCAATTGTTATTAGAATATAAAACTACTGGTTCTGGCCTTCCTTGGATTCATATTAGTTTTAGTAAAGATGGATCAAGAAAACAAGTTTTAACTTTACTAAATGATAAAACATATTCACAAGGACTTACACAATTAGCATGAAAAAAATATTCTTCTTTATCGCCGGTTGGTTTTGCCTAATCATGGCTTACATTGGTTTAATTACACCGGGTATTCCTTTTAGTATTTTCTTAGTGGGTGCTGCCTATTGTTTTGCCCGCAGCTCAAAGAAAATGGAAAATTGGATTTATAATCACAAACATTTTGGCCCATTCTTAATAAACTGGGAAAACAAAAGAGTGTTTCCACAAAAAGCCAAATACGCAATGATAGTAGTGATGTCAAGCAGCCTTTTAATCATGTTCTTTTTTGTTCCAATCAAAGGAGTTATCTATAGCGGCATAATGATGCTATTGGTAGCTATATGGGCATGGAGATATCCCAATTCAGTAGAAGAATGGCAGCGTAGAAGAGACAACGGTGAGAAAATCGGATGGATAAAGTAGATATTGAAACTTTGGTAGAATTAGCATTCGCTGTCGAAGAAGGCGATCCTATCGACTGGAATCTGTTTAAAAATGGCCGGGAGCAGAGTATGAAAATGATCGCAGCCAGTGTCATCGAACAGTTTGATAAGACTGAATATACTCAGGAAGACAAATTAATAATGATGTCTACAATTACTAAATTAATTGTAGAGAATTTTATCTTACACTCTAGATTACTTAAAATAGAGAATGAATCAAACTAACATAAAAGAGATCATTCCATTTTTAACTAACGACATTTCTTCATTTGAAAAGCAAAAACCCTACAGCGAATGGGAATTTTTAGAAGAATTTAATAATAAAAAAAATCTGCTGGTCACAATAGGCGATAGTTGGACTTGGGGTGATTCTTTATCAGACGATTTAAGAAAAAAAAGAACCAAGTACTTAGAAAAAATTTTAGAGAAAACTTGTCATGACAGGGATATTCGAAAAAAATCTGTTTATGGTTATTATCTAGGCCAACTGCTAGATGCCGATTGGATAAATTGTGCGATGCCGGGTTTTTCTAATAGATATATCGCGGAAAGATTTAAACAAATAATAAAAAATAAATTATTTTTAGAAAAATACGATAATGTATATTTTGTATTATGTTTAACTGAAACTGGTAGAGAAATAGAAGAGTGGGAAAATTTCAAATGGTTTTCCGATTGCGCCACATTAGATCAACTACTGATAAAATCTGAAAAATATATTATAGATTACATATATTCGATTTATGAAAATTTTAATTTAAAAAATTTAATAATTTGTAGAAATTTTACCAAAAGTTTTCAAGAAACACAATATCATACAAAAAACTTATCAACTTGGTTAGAAATTAATCTCAGTCAAAATGAAAAATCTTTAGATAGTTTTGACCTAGATTTCTCAGGTCCCGGAACCATAAATGGTTGGCGGTTTTTAGAATTATCTTTTTTTCAAAATCAATTGAAACATTTCGAAAAAGATTTTCAAAAATACACAGAAGATTTTGAAAAAATAAAACATTTCTTAGAAATGAGTCCTATGCATAATAAAGTAGGAAATCGTCATCCGACCTGGGAATCTCATAAAGTTTGGGCAACTTATCTTTTTAATCATTTCTCAAATCAAAAAACTTGACAGATCATCTAATAGATGCTTAAATAACTGTATTGCTGTATGAAGCAAAGAGAAAAGTGTTCTGGACGCGGGTTCGATTCCCGCCCGGTCCACCATAAGGGAATTATATGGACGATCTAGCAAGGTTTGTGATGGGGTTCGTGATCGTTGGTGTTATTTTTGCCATAGTCCTCTTATGATGGGCCGGACCTGGTTTCGACAGGGCAAAGAGTAACAGAGTGGACAGCACGGTAATGTGAAAACCGTAGGGTTAGGGTAACCTGGCCGAAGAAGCAAATAAAGTAATCGCAAACGACGATTCATTTGACGTTAGCGCGATCAGCTTTACTGGAAACACTGTTTCTGGCAAGCAGTTCGCACTTGCAGCCTAAAAAACTGCCGTCCGGGGTTGGTAACCTTGTAACCAAATAACCAAAGGCTACTTCGGTAGCCTTTTTTATTATTGATTTTTCCTATAAGCGTTATAAAAATATTTTTTGAAAAATTTATGGATTTCGCTTGATTAATAGGATAATTATATTGTATAATCACAGTATAGAACACAGGGTTCTAAAGTTTTCAACACACACTAAGGAGATAAAATGAAAACAGTTGGTCATAAGTTAGACGCATTTGCGTTAGTAGGCGTCAAGCCAGGTCAGCCAGAAGATGCTTTTTTCGACATCACAGAGAAGTCATTCGAAGGCAAGTGGAAAGTAATTGTTTACTATCCAAAGGACTTTACATTCGTATGTCCTACAGAAATCGTTGCCTATGACAAGTTGGCACGAGACTTTGAAGATCGAGACGCTGTTCTACTAACAGGTAGTACAGACAACGAGTTCTGTAAGATTTCTTGGCAGAATGCCCATCCAGATCTCAAGAACATCAAACATGTTCAGTTTGCTGACACACAGCGTAATGAATTAAGCCTAATCAACCAACTAGGTGTATTCTACGCACCAGCAGGTGCAGCTCTTCGTGCTACATTCATTGTTGATCCTAACAATGAAATCCAGCATGTCACAGTCAACAACCTAAATGTCGGCCGCAGCCCAGAAGAAACACTTCGTGTTCTTGATGCTCTACAAACTGGTGAACTCTGTGCCTGCAACCGCAAAGTCGGCGGTGAAACCTTAAAGGTCTAATATGCTAGAGTGTTTGATTCTAGGCGATAGCCTTGCAGTTGGTGTTGGCGAAATCCGTAAGGAATGTGTGACCTATGCTAGAAGTGGTATTAATAGCTATGACTATGTAAATAGGCATGTTATGTATACCAATACATATCATAAAGAAGCTAAGACTGTTATTATCAGCCTAGGATCAAACGACTACAAAAGTATCAACACCTATGAGGAACTGCTGACTCTAAGGCATTTAGTCAAAGCAGATAGAGTCTATTGGATTCTACCTGCTATCAAAGATACCAAAAGAAAAAATGTCAATAAAGTCGCTGAGAAGTTTGGAGACTTTGTCATTGATTCTAGAAATCATGAACTCAGTGCAGATGGAGTACATCCCACATACAAAGGTTACAAAAATATAGCCGCTGAAACAAAAGGAGACAGACAGTGAGTTGGGTAGATTTAACCAAAGAAGCGTTACCAGAATACGCCAAAGACACAAGATTAAATCTGGATGCAGTAATTAATCGTTCTACATTAGATCCCATTGTTGCCAATAGTTGTGCTCTAGCAGCAGCAATGAGCACAGGCAATGGCAAGCTAGTGACATTCATTCAAAGCAACATAGAAGACGCTGTAGAGCGCGATGCAGCCTTGACAGCAGCAGCTATCATGGCACAGAACAATGTGTGGTATCCCTATGTTGAAATGGTAGGCGGTGCTTTGGAAGGCATTCCTCCACAGCTTCGTATGAATGCCATTGCCAGTCACGGTGGTACTACTAAGGCTAGATTTGAAGCATATAGTCTAGCAGCCAGTATCGTCGGCAAATGTCATTTCTGTGTGAAAGCACATTTTGACACATTGAAGGCAGAAGGCTACAGCATTGACCAATTGAGAGACATTGGACGAATCGCTGCGGTGGTAAACAGTGTTGCCAAAGTGTTAAATTCGTGATGAATCTTTAATGATTTTGCGTATGGTTTTCACGGTGATTTCGCTTTATAATAGTGATACATACTTACGCAATAGTATGTTTTATTGTTAACGAAGGAGAAACACTATGTGGACCAAACCAACTGCAACTGAAATGCGTTACGGTTTTGAGATCACTATGTACATTGCAACTCGCTAATACATAGCTCTCCAAAATGACAAACCCGCTTCGGCGGGTTTTTTCTTGACTACATTATACAAAGATGTTATAATAAATGACACAGTAACAGTTTAGGAGATAATTTTGAGTATGCATTTAGAAGGCCCGTGGCTTACCACCACAGGCAAAAAGAAAGGCAAACGCAAATTTCGTAATGCAGACGAAGCTCGAAAAGCTCGTGAGCAGGCAGATGCTTGGCAAGATTTACTCAAACGGCATGGTATTGAGCAAGAAGAACGAAAGCGTCGTCGTGCTATGACTTCCGGAACTTATACTCCAAAGTCCGAACCGTTCCGTCGCGATTCAGGCGCTGCCAAAATTCCAAGCCTACCATTTACTGCTGGACCATGCACCAAACCAGAACAGAAAGTCTATACTGGAGATAAAATCAAAGGTATTGGTACCATGCATAAAAGTAATGCAGTTCCCATCTTTTCGGACGAAGAAGCGGTAGATATTGCCAAAATGCGTCGATAATTGCCTATTTTTGTGCTATAATTAAACTTGTATGCTATATAATAAACGTTTCGCAAAGAAACTAAGATAGTAGGTCCAAAGTATGTCAAAAGCAGAAAAGGATCCGCGAGTCTTGGCCTATGAGAAACCCGTGAGATTCGGGCGGTCAAG
>JACCDS010830027.1_pt1 | contig 152913 bp, 139 predicted proteins | sample 7446441 | NCBI WGS metagenome assembly JACCDS01 (sample SAMN15323445, study PRJNA562643) | freshwater metagenome | isolation source: river surface water | place: USA:Blue River Watershed | collected 2017-08-17
GTTGATGGACCTGAAATGCCTGCCCGGATGTTCCGTGCGGGCATTTTTATTATTGAGTGAAGGAAATCGTTGTGTTTAATATTGCTAAAGAAGAGTTTCAGTATGGCCAGCACAAAGTTGTGCTGGAAACGGGTGAGATCGCCCGTCAGGCGACCGGCGCAGTGCTGGTCAATGTCGAAGATACGATTGTTCTGGCAACTGTTGTTGCTGCGAAGTCTGCCAAACCCGGTCAGGACTTCTTTCCCTTAACGGTCGACTACATTGAGAAGACCTATGCTGCTGGAAAGATCCCTGGGGGCTTTTTCAAGCGTGAGGGCCGCCCCTCAGAGAAGGAGACGCTGACATCACGTCTCATCGACCGTCCGCTTCGCCCGCTATTCCCAGATGGTTTTTATAACGAAGTACAGGTTGTCTGTACCGTGATCTCTTTGAATCCCGAGATCGATCCTGATATTCCCGCCATGATTGGTGCGTCGGCTGCGATGGCGATCTCTGGCGTTCCCTTTAATGGTCCGATTGGTGCAGCACGTGTGGGCTATATCGATGGCCAGTATGTACTCAACCCGACGGCGACACAGCTCAAGTCGTCGCGGATGGATCTCGTCGTCTCGGGCACGGAATCGGCTGTGCTGATGGTGGAGTCCGAGGCCGATCAGTTGTCTGAAGAAGTCATGCTTGGTGGCGTGGTCTTTGGTCACGAGCAGGGTCGCCTGGCGATTGCCGCGATCAATCGTCTGGTGGAGAAGGCTGGCAAACCCGAGTGGGACTGGAAGCCCGCCGAAAAGGACGAGGCCACTATCGCTCGAATCCAAGCCCTTGCAGAAGCGCCGATCAAGGCGGCTTACGGCATTCGTAACAAGCAAGAGCGCTCCCAGACACTCAAGACCATTTATGCCGATGTTGAGACAAAAATTGCTGAAGAGGCTGCTGCTTCCGGCCGTGATGTCGATGGAAACCTGGTTGCTGAAACGCTTTTTGCACTCGAAGCAAATGTGGTGCGTTCACAGATTCTGAACGGTGAGCCTCGTATCGACGGTCGTGACACCCGTACGGTGCGTCCGATTGCGATTCGTACCGGTGTTCTTCCCAGAACGCACGGAACGGCATTGTTCACGCGCGGTGAGACGCAGGCGCTGGTTGTGGCCACGCTCGGCACGACCCGTGATGAGCAGATCATTGATGCACTATCTGGTGAGTACCGCGACCGCTTCATGCTTCACTACAACATGCCCCCGTATGCGACCGGTGAGACCGGCCGTGTGGGTACACCGAAGCGTCGTGAGATTGGCCACGGCCGTCTTGCCAAGCGTGCGTTGATTGCGGTGCTGCCAAGCCCCGAGGAATTTGCGTATTCCATGCGCGTGGTCTCCGAGATCACCGAGTCCAATGGGTCGTCATCGATGGCGTCGGTCTGTGGTGGCTGCCTTGCACTGATGGATGCAGGCGTACCCCTGAAGGCCCACGTGGCTGGTATCGCGATGGGTCTGATCAAAGACGGCGGTCGGTTTGCGGTCTTGACCGACATCCTTGGCGATGAGGATCACCTTGGCGATATGGACTTCAAGGTCGCAGGGACCGACACGGGTGTGACGGCACTTCAGATGGACATCAAGATCCAGGGCATCACCAAAGAGATCATGCAGGTAGCGCTGGCACAAGCCTTAGAAGCCCGTCTACACATCCTGGGTAAGATGAAAGGCGCACTGGATCATGCCCGTGAGGAGCTGTCCGAGTTCGCGCCACGTCTTTACACCATGAAGATCAATCCGGAGCGCATTCGTGACGTTATCGGTAAGGGTGGCGCCACGATTCGTGCCATCACGGAAGAGACCGGAACGCAGATCGATATCTCGGAAGATGGCTCGATCACCGTGGCGGCAACGACGGGTGATGCGGCCCGCGCTGCCATTAAGAAGATCGAGGAGCTCACGGCCGAAGTCGAAGTGGGCAAGACCTACGACGGCACAGTGCTGCGTCTTCTTGAGTTCGGTGCGATCGTCTCGATCCTTCCAGGCAAGGACGGACTGCTGCACATCTCTCAGATTGCCAATGAGCGTGTGAATGCAGTTGGGGACTACCTCAAAGAAGGCCAGTCGATTCGTGTGAAGGTGCTCGAGGCTGACGATAAAGGTCGTCTGCGTCTGTCGATGAAAGCCCTTCTCGAGCCCGAGGCTTCTCCCGAGGCACCCGAAGCACCACAGGCCTGATGGTAAAATCTGGCGCGTCGCAGCGCCGGCCATGGGTGGTCGGCAACTGGAAGATGAACGGGAGCATCGCCGCCAATGAGGCGTTGCTCTCGGATTTTCTGAGTCAGATCGAGGCAAAGCCGCCGACTTCTGATGTCCAGTGCGGCGTTGCAGTGCCTTTTCCGTATTTGTTTCAGGCGGCTGTTCGGCTCAAAGGCCACGACATCGCCTGGGGCGCACAGGATGTCTCGACAGAGACTTCTGGGGCGTTCACCGGAGAAGTCGCCGTATCGATGTTGGCAGAGTTCGAGTGTTCATTTGCGCTTGTCGGGCACTCGGAACGGCGCGGTCGGCATGGTGAAACGGATGCTGTGGTTGCTCAGAAGGCGAAGCAGTTATTGAGCACAGGGTTAACGCCCGTGGTCTGTGTAGGAGAGTCGCTCGCAGTTCGAGATTCGGGAACAGCAGAACGGGTCGTCTGTGCCCAGGTTGAGGCTGTTGCGACGGTGCTGGCGCAAGCGAATCAGTTGCATCATGCCGCGTTTGCCTATGAACCCATTTGGGCGATTGGCACTGGGCGTAGTGCCACACCGGAGCAGGCCGAGACCATGCATCGGGCGATACGTGAGTCGATCTCGAGGATCGACGCACAGGCGGCGCAGCGGGTGAGAGTGTTGTACGGCGGTAGTGTGAAGGCAGCAACGGCAGCAGAGTTGTTTGCTCAAGAGAATATTGATGGTGCCCTGGTTGGGGGTGCCGCATTAAGTGCGACAGAGTTTTATCAGATTCTCTGCGCGGTAAAGGACTAGAAATGGGTTGGCTTGCGAATCTGGTGTTAACAATTCAGGTGATCAGTGCGATCGGCATCATCGTCTTTGTGCTGCTTCAGCAGGGCAAGGGCGCCGATATGGGGGCGGCCTTCGGATCGGGGTCGTCCGGTAGTCTTTTCGGTTCCTCGGGGTCCGCTAACTTTTTGAGTCGGATGACGGCAGTCCTCGCAACGATATTCTTTATCGCGACGCTTGGGATTTCGCTCATCGCGACGAAGAACCGAGCCCCTTCAGGTGCCGGTAGTGTGATGGAAACCTCCGAGGTGCCGACAGGTGTTCCTGCTCCCGCGCCAACGGGGAGTGGAGGTGCTCCAGCGGTTCCAGTTGACTCCGTTCCAAAAAAATAATCAGTGACGGGGTAAGATGTGGGTCTGAATTCTGGTTGTTTTCGGTCAGAATTCAGAAGTAGTGAAGGTGGGGAGTTTTGTAGCCGACGTGGTGGAATTGGTAGACACGCTGTCTTGAGGGGGCAGTGGCGAAAGCTGTGCGAGTTCGAGTCTCGCCGTCGGCACCAAAGAAAAACATAAGATCGTCCGGGGATAGAGACGTGAACTTAGAACAATACCTTCCGGTGTTGCTGTTTATTCTTGTTGGTGCTGGCATCGGCGTTGCTTCGATGTCGGTCGGCAAGATCCTTGGGCCCAATCGGCCCGATAGCGAGAAGCTCTCCCCATATGAGTGCGGCTTTGAAGCCTTTGAGGACGCTCGGCTTCAATTCGATGTCCGTTACTACCTGGTCGCCATTCTGTTCATTCTGTTTGATCTCGAGATTGCCTTTCTTTTTCCGTGGGCCGTTGCGCTCAAGGACATTGGCTTATTTGGCTTCGTCTCGATGATGGTGTTTTTAGGAATTCTGGTCCTGGGCTTCATCTACGAGTGGATGAAGGGTGCCCTGGATTGGGAGTGATCAACGGTAACGCTAAGACCGATCGGAGAGTCTAGACGATGGCCATTGACGGAGTTTTTAAAGAAGGGTTTCTGACGACCTCTGCGGACCAGATCATTAACTGGACGCGCACGGGGTCGCTCTGGCCGATGACCTTCGGTCTGGCCTGCTGTGCAGTGGAGATGATGCATGCGGGCGCATCCCGTTATGACCTGGACCGTTTTGGTGTTGTCTTTCGTCCCAGTCCCCGTCAATCAGACCTGATGATTGTTGCTGGCACGCTTTGCAACAAGATGGCGCCGGCGATGCGCAAGGTCTACGACCAGATGCCAGAGCCCCGATGGGTGATCTCGATGGGCTCCTGCGCCAATGGCGGCGGCTACTACCACTACAGCTATTCGGTGGTCCGTGGCTGTGACCGGATCGTGCCGGTGGATATCTACGTTCCGGGCTGCCCCCCGACAGCAGAGGCACTGATTTACGGAATTATTCAGCTGCAGAACAAGATCAGACGCACCAGCACGATTGCAAGGAGCTAAGACTTGGAACAGTTACGCTCGACACTCGAATCTACCCTGGGCGATCGCGTGGTCTCTCTCAAAGAGGCGCTTGGTGAAGTGACGCTAACGGTTCGCGCAGGCGATTATCACGATGTCTGCCTTATGCTGCGAGACAGCCCGGGTCTTGCTTTTGACACGCTGATTGATCTGTGTGGACTGGACTATCAAGACTATCGTGAGGGCGCGCATGAAGGCCCCCGTTTTGCAGTGGTCTGTCATTTCCTTTCGGTGAGCCTGAATCAGCGTCTGCGGCTTCGAGTCTTCTGCCCTGACGACACACTGCCAGTTGTTGCCTCCGTCACCGACCTCTGGTCTTCCGCGAACTGGTATGAGCGTGAGGCGTTTGACATGCTGGGCATCATCTTTGAAGGACACGATGACCTGCGCCGCATTCTGACGGACTACGGATTTGTTGGTCATCCGTTCCGCAAAGACTTTCCGCTCTCCGGGTATGTCGAGATGCGCTATGACCCAGAGCAAAAGCGGGTGATCTATCAACCTGTCACGATCGAGCCGCGCGAGCAGTCACCGCGCGTCATTCGAGAAGACAGCTACGGCGGTTTTATCCCGCAATAAGTCAAGGACAAGACCGTGGCGGATATTAAGAACTACACCCTGAATTTCGGCCCCCAGCACCCTGCAGCGCACGGCGTGCTGCGTCTTGTGTTGGAGCTTGACGGCGAGGTGGTCCAGCGTGCCGATCCGCACATTGGGCTGCTGCACCGGGGTACCGAGAAACTCGCTGAGCATAAGACGTTTATTCAGTCGCTTCCTTATATGGATCGTCTCGATTACATGTCGATGATGGTCAATGAGCATGCCTATGTGATGGCCATTGAGCGTCTGATGGGGATTGAGGTCCCCATTCGTGCGCAGTACATCCGGGTGATGTACGACGAGATCACGCGTCTGTTAAACCACTTGCTTTGGATCGGTGCCCATGGCCTGGACGTGGGTGCGATGGCAGTGTTTCTTTACGCCTTCCGCGAGCGCGAGGATCTGATGGACTGCTACGAAGCGGTCTCGGGCGCCCGTATGCATGCGGCGTACTACCGGCCCGGTGGGGTCTATCGGGACCTGCCTGATCAGATGCCGAAGTACATCGCCAACCGCAAGCGGTCTGAGCGATCCGCAAGCCGTCTGAATGAGACCCGTGAGGGGAGCCTTTTGGATTTCATTGAGGCCTTCGCGAAGCGCTTTCCTGGGTACGTCGACGAATACGAGACCTTGCTGACCGACAACCGGATCTGGAAGCAGCGACTGGTGGGCATTGGTGTCGTCTCGCCTGAGCGTGCAAAGGCCATGGGCTTTACGGGTCCTATGCTGCGCGGATCAGGGGTGGTCTGGGATCTGCGTAAGCATCAGCCGTACGAAGTCTATGACCAGCTCGACTTCGATATCCCCATCGGAAAAGAAGGGGACTCGTACGACCGTTATCTGTGCCGTGTTGCTGAGATGCGTCAGAGCAATCGGATTATTGCCCAGTGCGTGGACTGGCTACGAAAGAATCCCGGACCGGTGATGTCGGATAACCATAAGGTTGCGCCTCCCTCACGCTTGGATATGAAGTCGAACATGGAAGAGCTGATTCATCACTTTAAGCTCTTCACAGAGGGATTCCGTGTTCCGGAGGGCGAGTGCTATGCAGCCGTAGAGCACCCCAAGGGCGAGTTTGGTATCTACCTCGTCTCAGACGGCGCAAACAAGCCTTACCGACTCAAGATTCGTGCACCCGGTTACGCCCACCTGCAAGGGCTTGATGAAATGGCCCGTGGCCACATGCTGGCCGACGTGGTCACCATTATTGGAACCCAGGACATTGTGTTTGGAGAGATTGATCGATGAGCGTGCAGCTGCCCCTGACGGAACAACCGAAGGCATCGGTGCTTTCAGCGCAGGCGTATCAGAAGATTGATCGCGAACTGGCGAAGTATCCGGCGGATCAGCGTCAGTCGGCGGTGATGTCTGCCCTGGCGATTGCCCAGGCAGAAGTGGGCTGGATTTCGCCCGAGGTCGAGGCTGACGTTGCACGTTATCTTGGGATGCCGGCGATCGCAGTTCATGAGGTCGCGACCTTCTACACGATGTACAACACGCGTCCGGTCGGTCGGTTCAAGATTACGGTCTGTACCAATCTGCCGTGTGCACTGCGCAGCGGTAATCATGCGGCGGCTTATTTGAAGGCCAAACTTGGCATTGGGTTTAATGAGACCACGCCCGATGGGCTCTTTACCTTGAAAGAGGGGGAGTGTATGGGGGCGTGTGGCGATGCACCGGTGTTGCTCGTCAACAACCATCGGATGTGCAGCTGGATGGCCAATGACCAGATCGATGCACTGATCAGTGAGCTGACCGCGCAGGCAAACGGATCGAAGGGAGAATAGTCATGGGCGCATCAGAGATTCCTTTGATTGACACCTGTTTCCACGGGCGTCATATCTCGCCACAGATTCTCGCGGGGTTAAGCCCGGATGGGTGGCATCTGAAAGACTATCAGGCGCGTGGGGGCTACGAGGCCCTGCGCAAGATTTTGAAAGAAGGGCTGACTCCCGAACAGGTCATCGCCGAGGTGAAGGCATCGGGACTGCGTGGCCGAGGCGGTGCGGGTTTCCCAACGGGGCTCAAATGGAGCTTTATGCCCGCCAAGCTTCCGATTCAGAAATATCTGGTCTGCAACTCTGACGAGGGCGAGCCGGGCACGTTCAAAGATCGCGACATTCTTCGTTACAACCCCCATATCGTGATTGAGGGCATGGCAATTGCCGCCTATGCGATGGGGATTACCGTCGGCTACAACTATATCCACGGTGAAATCTGGGAGACCTACGAACGATTTGAAGCCGCGCTTGAAGAGGCGCGTGCGGCAGGCTTTCTGGGCAAGAACATCATGGGATCGAATTTCTCGTTCGAGCTTCATGCGCACCACGGATACGGCGCCTACATCTGCGGTGAAGAGACCGCGCTGCTGGAGTCACTTGAAGGCAAGAAGGGCCAGCCACGATTCAAGCCACCGTTCCCTGCAAGTTATGGTCTTTACGGCAAGCCTACAACGATCAACAACACCGAGACCTTTGCGGCGGTGCCATGGATTATCCGAAACGGCGGACAAGCGTATCTAGAAGTTGGTAAGCCGAACAATGGAGGCACCAAGGTCTTCTCGATTTCCGGTGATGTGGCCCGCCCAGGCAACTATGAGATTCCGTTGGGAACGCCATTTGCCAAACTGCTCGAACTCGCAGGGGGGATGCGTGACGGCAAGAAACTCAAGGCCGTTATTCCCGGCGGATCGTCCATGCCCGTGCTGCCCGCCGAGATCATGATGAGCTGTGATATGGACTACGACTCCATTGCGAAAGCGGGATCGATGTTGGGGTCCGGCGCGGTGATCGTGATGGATGAGACGCGTTGTATGGTGCGCAGCCTCTTGCGCCTGTCGTACTTCTATTACGAAGAATCCTGTGGCCAGTGCACGCCGTGTCGTGAGGGAACGGGATGGCTCTGGCGAATGGTGCAGCGAATCGAGAGCGGTCAAGGCACGATGGAAGACCTGACGCGACTGGATGAGGTCGCCTCGAACATCCAGGGAAGAACCATCTGTGCGCTCGGAGATGCGGCGGCAATGCCTGTTCGCGCGTTTCTGAAGCATTACCGATCCGAGTTTGAGCATCACATTACCCATAAACGTTGTCTGGTGGACGATTACCTGTAAGGGTGCGACGGCCACTTCCACGAAAACGAACCTGTCACGAGAGCTTGCATGGTTGAACTTGAAATTGATGGCAAAAAGGTAGAGGTGCCGGAGGGCAGCATGGTGATGGATGCTGCCACTCAGCTCGGTCTGTATGTGCCGCATTTCTGCTATCACAAGAAGCTCTCGATCGCTGCGAACTGCCGGATGTGCCTGGTCGAAGTTGAGAAGGCCCCCAAGCCGCTGCCGGCTTGCGCAACCCCAGTGACGGCAGGGATGAAGGTGTTCACCCATTCCGAAAAAGCACGTCAGGCACAAAAGAGTGTCATGGAGTTTCTGCTGATTAACCACCCCTTGGACTGTCCGATCTGTGACCAAGGGGGAGAGTGTCAGCTTCAGGATCTTGCGGTGGGCTATGGCCCTTCAGCATCGCGGTACACAGAAGAAAAGCGTGTGGTCTTTCATAAGCCCATGGGGCCCTTGATCTCTGCAGAGGAGATGAGCCGCTGTATTCACTGCACGCGTTGTGTTCGGTTTGGTCAAGAGATTGCGGGGGTGATGGAGCTGGGGATGGCGGGCCGAGGCGAGCACTCTGAGATCATGTCCTTTGTCGGGGGCGCAGTTCAGAGTGAGCTGTCTGGCAACATGATCGATGTCTGCCCTGTTGGCGCGTTAACCAGCAAACCCTTCCGCTATTCGGCGAGAACCTGGGAGTTATCCCGCAAGCGTTCGGTCAGTCCACACGACAGCATCGGCGCCAACATCGTCGTCCAGTCGAAAGGCAGTGAGGTCAAGCGCGTAGTGCCCTTGGAAAACGAGGCCGTCAACGAGTGCTGGATTTCAGACCGCGATCGATTCAGTTACGAGGGCCTTACCGGTGCGCACCGTCTGACCGCGCCCATGATGAAGCGGACGGACGGCACCTGGGCAGAGGTGAGCTGGGAAGAGGCGCTTGCGAAAGCTGCGCAGGTGATGAAGACCGCCTCTGGGCATGGGCCGCATCAGGTGCGCGCGCTGATTTCGCCCAACAGTACGCTGGAGGAGATGTCGCTGCTTGCGTCACTGACCCGCTCGCTAAAGAGTGATGCGATTGATTTCCGCCCGCGACTTGGACAGGCTGGTTTTGATAGAGATTTCGTTGGGGTACCGACGCTTGGGTTGCGTCTATCAGAGGTGTCGCATCTTGACCGTGCGCTGCTCATTGGATCGTCAGTTCGTAATGACCATCCGTTGCTCGCGCAGCGTCTGCGACAGGCCGCCCGACACGGCGGACAGGTCTCTCGGGTCCATGCTGTTGCCGAGGACTGGGCGATGCCGATTGCAGAGCAGATGCTTGCGTCGCCTGCGGAGTGGCCGGCACGCATTGCGGAGATTGCCGTCGCGGCAGCGGCGTTGAAGTCGGTTGCAGCGCCGGCGGGATTTGCAGGCGTGACCCCGTCACCCGCTGCACAGGCGATCGCTCAGCAGCTGCTGAGTTCTGCCAATCCCGAGCAGCAGGCGGCCGTCCTTCTCGGAAATTCAGTCATGTCTCACCCGGCGGCAACCGTGATCTGGGCAAACGCGCAGGTGCTTGCGCAGATCGTCGGATGTCGCCTTGGCTTTACGGTGGATGGGGCGAATGGTGTGGGGGGTTATCTGGCCAAGGCCAATCCCGTTGCAGACGGTCCCGATGCTGCGGCGATGTTTGCGCAGCCTGCCGAGTGCTATCTGCTTGTGAATATTGATCCCGCGATGGACTGCGCGAATCCCCACCAGGCGAAGACGGCATTGAAGGCTGCAACGACGGTGATTGCGCTTTCTGCATTTAAGGATGGTGTGATGGATGTCGCCGATCTGGTGTTACCCATCGCCCCATTTACCGAGACATCCGGAAGCTATGTGAACTGTGAAGGTCGATTACAGACCACGCAGGCAGTTGTAAAACCGCTGGGTCAGGCGCGTCCGGGCTGGAAGGTCTTGCGCGTACTGGGTAATCTGGTCGATGCGCCTGGGTTTGACTTTGAGTCATCAGAAGAGATTCGCGCGCAGCTTCTGCCCAAGGGCGTCCCGGGTGAGCTGCTTGGCGACTTACGGTTTAATGTGACGCGTGCGCCAAGTACCGATGCAGGGATTTCTGTATCCAGCAAGTCACAGCTTGTGCGTTTAGGCACAGTCCCCGTTTATCGCGCAGATGCCCTGGTTCGTCAGGCCCCTGCCTTACAAGAGACACCCGCAAGCGCACCGCCGCGACTTGAAGGCAATCCTGCCGACATGTCACGACTTGGTCTTGCCAATGGCATGAAGGTTCGTTGTCACCAGGGCGGCAAATCGAGTGCACTGCTTGATGTTGTTGCCGATGACCGAATCGCACCCGGTGTGGTGAAGATTGCCGCGGCACATGGCCTGACCTCCGATCTGGGAGACCTTATCGGCCCGATTGAACTGGAGGTCGCGTAATGGATGCGATGGTCACTGGAATTCAAGCCTGGGGAAGTCAGGCCTTGGGTCAGGCCTGGCCCGTTGCCTGGGTGCTGATCAAGATCGTGTTGGTCGTCTTGCCGGTCTTGGCCTGTGTGGCCTATCTGACCCTGTGGGAAAGAAAGCTCATTGGCTGGATGCATATTCGTCTTGGCCCGAATCGAGTGGGGCCTTTGGGTCTCTTGCAGCCGATCGCAGACGCCGTGAAGCTCATGACCAAAGAGATCATCATGCCGTCTCAGGCCAGTAAGGGCCTTTATATTCTTGGTCCGATCATGACCATCATGCCGGCGATGGCGGCCTGGGTGGTGATTCCGTTTGGTCCTGATGTCGTCTTGGCCAACATCAATGCGGGGTTGTTGCTGCTGTTGGCGATCACGTCTCTCGAGGTCTACGGGGTGATTCTTGCGGGCTGGGCCTCGAACTCGAAGTATGCGTTTCTTGCCGCGATGCGCGCGTCGGCGCAGATGGTCTCGTATGAGCTTGCCATTGGATTTGCGCTCGTCTGTGTCTTGCTCGTGACCGGAAGCCTCAACATCACCGAAATTGTGATTAGCCAGCAGAAGGGCTTCTTTACCGAGGACCTTGGCCTGAACTTCTTGTCATGGAACTGGCTGCCGTTGCTGCCGGTTTTCGTGGTCTATTTCATCTCTGGCGTGGCAGAGACCAATCGTCACCCCTTTGACGTGGTCGAAGGCGAGTCAGAGATTGTAGCCGGTCACATGGTGGAGTATTCCGGTATGGCGTTTGCGGTGTTCTTCCTTGCGGAGTACGCCAACATGATCCTGATCTCGGTCTTGGCCTCGATCATGTTTCTGGGCGGATGGGATGCGCCCATTGATGGCCTTGACTTTATTCCCGGTTGGATCTGGTTGGGGATCAAGAGCTTTTTTGTCGTCAGTCTATTTATCTGGATGCGTGCTTCGTTCCCACGGTATCGCTATGACCAGATCATGCGACTGGGTTGGAAGATCTTTATTCCTGTCACGTTGGTCTGGCTGGTGCTGATTGCAGGCTGGATGCAGACCCCTTGGTCAATTTGGTAAGGAGGAACGCGTGTTGAACTCTGTCGTGTCGTTTTTCCGATCCTTTCTCCTGCTGGAGATGCTCCGTGGCATGGCGCTTACGGGGCGCTACCTCTTTGCGAAGAAGATCACGGTTCAGTACCCCGAAGAGAAGACCCCTTTTTCGCCGCGATTCCGCGGACTGCATGCGTTGCGTCGGTATCCGAATGGGGAAGAGCGCTGTATTGCCTGCAAGCTCTGCGAGGCCGTATGTCCTGCGCAGGCCATTCTGATTGAGTCCGATGTGCGTGCAGACGGAACCCGTCGAACCACCCGTTACGACATTGATCTGACCAAGTGTATCTTCTGTGGATTCTGCGAAGAGAGCTGCCCGGTCGATTCGATCGTTGAGACCCATATTCATGAGTACCACGGTGAAAGCCGGGGAGACCTTTATTTCACCAAAGAGATGCTGCTGGCTGTTGGCGACCGGTACGAGGCCGAGATTGCCCAGGCGCGTCAGGCAGATGCCCCTTATCGATGATGCGCCAATTCAGGAAACACGCGAATGTTTGACGTCACCCTTACGCTTTTTTATGCCTTTGCGGCCATTTTGGTGTTTGCCGCCTTGCGCGTCATTACGGCGCGCAATCCGGTGCATGCTGCGCTCTATCTCGTGCTGAGCTTTTTTAGTGCCGCAGCGATCTGGCTACTTCTTCGTGCAGAGTTCTTGGCCATTACGCTGGTGCTGGTCTATGTGGGGGCGGTGATGGTGCTGTTCCTGTTCGTGGTCATGATGATTGACTTTGATCTGGAACGACTTCGTCAGGGGTTCTGGGCAAATCTTCGCGTGGCGGCGCCGGTGGGCGGTCTGATTATTTTTGAGATGTCGGCGGTCCTGATTCGTAGTTTTAATGTGCCCGAGAGCGCGGTCGCCCCCCTTCCGGAGAACTACGACAACACCCGCGCGCTCGGGCGTCTGATCTACACGGAGTACGTCTACGCTTTTGAGATCGCGGCCCTGATCCTGCTCTTGGCAATTGTTGCTGCAATCGCCTTGACGCTGCGCCGTCGAAAGGACAGCAAGCACCAGGATCCAGGACAGCAGGTGAAGGTCCGGGCCAAAGACCGGGTTCAGCTTGTATCAGTTGCTCCGGTGTCCAAGAAAAAGGAAGAGGTCTGACATGCTGACGTTGGCGCACTTCCTGACCCTCGGGGCGATTCTCTTTGCCCTAAGCGTGATCGGTATTTTTATGAACCGTAAGAACCTGATCGTGCTGTTGATGGCGATTGAGCTGATGCTTCTTGCGGTGAACATGAATTTCATCGCTTTCTCTCACTACCTGGGGGATGCGGCTGGTCAGATTTTTGTGTTCTTCATTCTGACTGTTGCGGCAGCGGAATCTGCGATTGGACTTGCCATTTTGGTGGTCTTGTTCCGAAATCTGAATACCGTCGAGGTTGAAGAGCTCGACGAACTGAAGGGCTAGTCAGTCATGACCTCTCTTTATCTTCTCGTAGCGCTCGCACCCCTTGTGGGTGCGGTGATTGCCGGCCTGTTCGGGAAACAGATCGGTCGGGCGGGGGCCCATTGGATCACCATCACGGGGGTCTTCGTGTCGATGGTGGCCTCGATCGTGGTGCTGATGGACGTCCTTGCCGGAAATACATTCAACGGCACGGTGTATACCTGGGCGGTCATCGGTGATCTTCGGTTTGAGGTGGGATTCCTGATCGACACCTTATCGGCAACGATGATGGTCGTGGTGACCTCGGTCTCGCTCGCTGTGCACGTCTACACGATCGGATATATGCGGGATGATCCGGGCTATCAGCGTTTCTTTAGTTACATCTCGCTCTTTACGTTCTCGATGCTCATGCTCGTCATGAGTAATAACTTCCTGCAGCTCTTTTTCGGCTGGGAGGCGGTCGGTCTTGTGTCATATCTGTTGATTGGCTTCTGGTACACCCGGCCGACGGCGATTTATGCCAACCTCAAAGCGTTTCTGGTGAACCGAGTCGGTGATTTCGGTTTCATTTTAGGGATCGGTCTGATCGCAGCCTACACGGGGTCGCTCGATTACGCGCAGGTATTTCGGGCGGCGCCAGAACTGTCGACGAAGACGATCTCCCTGATTCCAAACGCAGACTGGCCGTTGTTGGCGGTCGCCTGCATCTGTCTGTTTATCGGGGCCATGGGTAAGTCGGCACAGTTTCCTTTACACGTCTGGCTCCCAGACTCGATGGAGGGTCCGACCCCCATCTCGGCACTGATTCACGCGGCAACGATGGTGACCGCAGGAATTTTCATGGTCGCACGTATGTCACCGCTGTTTGAGCTGAGCGACATTGCACTGTCCTTTGTACTGATCGTTGGTGCGATTACTGCGCTATTTATGGGCTTTCTTGGCATTATTCAAAACGACATCAAGCGGGTTGTTGCGTATTCGACGCTGTCACAGCTGGGCTATATGACGGTGGCGCTCGGCGCATCTGCCTATTCCGTCGCTTTTTTCCATCTGATGACCCACGCCTTCTTTAAAGCGTTGCTCTTTCTGGCGGCAGGGTCGGTCATTATTGGGATGCATCACGAGCAGGATATTCGGCGCATGGGTGGACTCTGGAAGCGTATGCCGGTGACCTGGGCGGTCTCGTTACTGGGGTCGCTTGCGCTCATCGGTGCGCCGTTCTTCTCGGGCTTTTATTCAAAGGACATGATCATCGAGGCGGTTCGTGCATCGAATCTGATCGCTGCACCGACGGTCTACCTGATGCTGCTTCTGGGCGTGTTTGTGACCGCCTTCTATTCCTTCCGGATGTTCTTTCTGGTTTTTCACGGCAAGCCGCGTTGGGAGCAGGGCGGCCATGGGCACGACCATGGACACGATCATGCGCATAACCATGGGCATGGTGGTCATGGAGATGGTCCACATGAGTCTCCATGGGTCGTGACGCTACCTCTGATTTTCTTGGCGGTCCCATCCGTTGTCTTGGGGGCCATCGCGATCGGTCCAATGCTCTTTGGCGACTATTTTGCAGGCGTCATCTTTGTGGATGCCGGACACCCTGCAATGGCGACGCTGAAGGCCCACTTCACGGGCTGGGTGGGGCTGGCGCAGCACGCCGTTGTGACCTGGCCGTTCTGGCTTGCGTTGCTCGGGGTGGTCACGGCAGCGGTGTTCTACCTCTATCGTCCGGAGATCCCGGCAGCCGTCAAGGCTCGTCTCTCGGCTGTTCATCATGTGTTAGAGCAGAAGTACTTCATGGACAGAATGAACGAGATTGTTTTTGCTGGGGGCGCCCGGCTTCTGGGCGGGCAGCTATGGAAACGCGCCGACCAGGGGCTTATTGACGGGTTGGTGGTGAATGGAAGCGCGCGTGTGGTTGCGGCGATCGCATCGATCATGCGGCTTGGCCAGACCGGCTATCTCTATCACTATGCAATCGCCATGATCCTGGGTGTTGCGCTCATGCTCTGGTGGTTCGCGCCAGTAGTGAATTCGGTTCCGATGGTGAAATGATGACGACTGACTTTCCTGTTCTAAGTGTTGCCATCTGGCTGCCGATCCTCACTGGCATTGCGTTGATGCTTGCGGATCGCGCAGGGTCGGCCACGACATTGCGTTGGGCCGCGCTTGCGGCATCTTTAGCGGGCTTCCTGGTAACAATCCCCGTCTTCACGGCCTTTGACATTGGAACGTCGGCAATGCAGTTTGCCGAGAAGCGGGAGTGGATTCGTCAGTTCGGAATTCATTACTCGCTAGGGGTTGACGGCTTATCCATGTGGTTTGTTCCGCTCACGGCGCTGATCACCGTGTTTGTGGTGATCGCCGGCTGGGAAGTCATTCAGGATCGTGTCGGCCAGTATATGGGTGCATTTCTTGTGCTCTCGGGACTGATGATCGGTGTCTTCTCAGCGCTCGATGGCATTTTGTTTTACGTCTTCTTCGAGGCGACGCTCATCCCGATGTACCTGATCATCGGAATCTGGGGCGGACCCAATCGCGTCTATGCCGCGTTTAAGTTTTTCCTCTACACGCTGCTGGGATCCCTGCTGACCCTGGTTGCGCTGATCTACCTCTATATGAAGTCGGGTAGCTTTGACATCTTGGCCTGGCATGCACTGCCGCTGCCACTTGATGCGCAGGTGCTGATCTTCCTGGCGTTTCTGATTGCGTTTGCCGTAAAGGTGCCGATGTGGCCCGTCCACACCTGGCTGCCAGACGCCCACGTCGAGGCCCCCACCGGGGGGTCTGTTGTGCTTGCGGCAATCATGCTCAAGTTGGGCGCCTACGGGTTCCTGCGGTTTTCATTGCCGATCGCGCCGGATGCCGCGCGGGAACTCGATACGTTGATGATTAGTCTCTCGCTGATCGCGGTCGTCTATATTGGTCTTGTCGCCCTGGTGCAGGCGGATATGAAGAAACTCGTGGCTTATTCGTCGATTGCCCACATGGGGTTCGTAACGCTGGGCTTTTTTATGTTTAACAGCCTTGGTGTTCAGGGTGGCATCATTCAGATGATCTCTCACGGGTTTATCTCGGGGGCGATGTTCCTGTGTATCGGTGTCTTATATGACCGTCTGCACTCACGCCAGATTGCAGACTACGGTGGCGTCGCCAATCGAATGCCCAAGTTCGCGGCGTTATTCCTGCTATTTTCGATGGCCAATAGCGGCCTGCCCGCGACCAGCGGCTTTGTCGGCGAGTTCATGGTCATTCTCGGGGCGGTTGATTACAACTTCTGGATTGGACTATTGGCGGCAACGACACTGATTTTTGGCGCTGCCTATTCGCTCTGGATGTACAAGCGCGTTGTCTTCGGTGAAATCGCCAACGACCATGTTGCGGAGCTTAAGGATGTCAATTCTCGAGAGTTCTGGATGCTGATGGGGTTGGCGTTTTTCGTGTTGTTGATGGGCCTGTGGCCAGCGCCGTTTACTGACGCGATCCAGGTTTCCGCAGATAGCCTGCTGAAGCATGTTGCAACGTCCAAGCTTCCCACGCCTTGATTTCGGAAAGTGATATTTCATGACCTTTGAATCTCTTCAGATCCAGGCGGCGCTCCCCGAGATCCTGTTGTTTGGGCTCTTAGCGGTTGTCCTGCTCGTCGACCTGTTTTCCCGGCGTGAGGGAGGTGGTCTCGTACACGGGATTTCTCTTGTCGGCCTCGTATTGATTGGTGTTTGGCAGCTCATGCTTGCCTCGGACACCAGTACGGTCTACGCCATGAATGGCCTGGTGGTCGCTGACTCGATGTCTGCGTTTTTGAAAGGGGCCGCAGCACTTGCAGTCGCGATGACGATCGCCTATGGCCGTCACTATATTCGTGACCGGGACATTCCTAACGGGGAATTCCATCTTCTTGCCTTGTTTGCATTGCTCGGTCAGTTCGTCATGATTTCGGCGAACAATTTCTTAACGATCTATCTTGGTATTGAACTGCTGTCTCTCGCCCTTTATGCACTTGTCGCCTTGCGTCGTGAGCATGCGGTCTCGACCGAGGCGGCGATGAAGTATTTTGTTCTTGGCGCGCTCGCCTCCGGCTTTTTACTTTACGGCATGTCGATGGTCTATGGCGCCACCGGAACGCTCGATCTGCCTTTGATCGCGGACAAGCTTGCCTCTGGTCAGGCAGACCGATTGATTATGGTGTTTGGCACGGTCTTTATCGTGGCAGGGCTTGCCTTTAAGCTTGGAACAGTGCCGTTCCATATGTGGGTTCCCGATGTCTATCAGGGCGCCCCCACCGCAATCACGCTTCTGATTGGTGCGGCACCTAAGTTCGCAGCCTTTGCGATTGTGATTCGACTCTTGGTGAGTGGCATGTTTGGTGTCGCCGCCGACTGGCAGCAGATGCTGATGATCCTGGCGGTCTTGTCACTGATCGTTGGAAATCTGATTGCGATCATGCAGACGAACGTCAAGCGTCTCTTGGCCTATTCGACCATTGCCCATATGGGATTCATGTTACTTGGATTTGTTTCAGGCGTGGTGGGCGCAGATACCAAGGGTGCGGTGGATGCCTATGCCGCATCCTTGTTCTATGTGGTGACGTATGTAATGACGACCCTCGGTAGTTTTGGTGTGTTGCTGATTGCGTCGTCGCGAGGATTTGAATGCGAGACGTTAGATGACCTGAAGGGCTTGGCCCAGCGCCACCCTTGGCTTGCAGGAATCTTTTTGATCCTTGTGTTCTCGTTGGCAGGGATACCCCCAACGGTGGGTTTTTACGCCAAGCTTGTCGTGCTTGAGGCTGTTGTTCAGGCCGGGCACGTCTGGCTTGCGATTCTCGCGGTGATGGCCTCACTGGTTGGCGCCTTCTACTATCTGCGACTGGTCAAAGTGATGTATTTCGAGACATCGAAGGTTGAGATTCCGATGGACTGTGGACGGAGCGTACGATCCTTGCTGACGGTCAATGGGCTTGCCGTGATTGCGCTGGGTCTTATGCCTGGCCCACTCATGGCAGTCTGTATCTACACCGTTAAGATGTCTCTTGCCGCATGAATACGGGCGCCGCTGCGGTTCTTCTTTTGTTGCTGGCGATCGTCCTGGCCAGTCTGCCGTTCGTTACAGAGCGGCTGTTTGTGGTCTGGTCGCGGCCGTCGAAGTCGCTCTGGCTGCGCTTTTTTGAACTCATCGTCTATTACGGGATATTTTTGGGGTTGGGGCTTGCGCTGGAGCACTATGTCGGACGCCGGCATCCTCAGGAATGGCAGTTTTTCGCTATTACGGCATTGATGTTTCTTGTGCTGGCCTACCCCAGCTACGTCTGGCGGTACTTGAAGCGTCGCCCCTCCAATGGCGACTGACGACCCCCGGCCATTGGGGCGCCCGGATGAGCCTTATCCATCGCTGCTGGAAGCGCGTGTTGACGGCGAGTCGGTCTTTCAGGGCCGACTATTAAAAGTCTATCGGGATCGGGTGCGTGCCCCTGACGGCCACGAGCAGACCTTCGAATACACGCTACACCCCGGGGCTGCCGTGGTGATTCCAATGCTTGACGACGGTCGACTTGTGCTGGAGCGGCAGTGGCGGTATCCCTTGAATAAGAGCTTTCTTGAGTTTCCGGCGGGAAAGCTCAATCCTGGTGAGGACCCGTTAGCGGCGGTTCAGCGTGAGCTTGCCGAGGAGACGGGCTATCGTGCCGCCCAGTGGGCCAAGCTTGGTGACATGCATCCAGTGATTGCCTATTCCACCGAGGTGATTCATCTTTTTATGGCTAAGTCACTTGTTGCGGGACCCAGCGCGCGTGAGCAGGGGGAATGCCTTGAGATTCTTGTCATGACGCAGGAAGCCTTCTTTGAGGCGATCCATGCGGGGGAGATTACGGATAGCAAAACGTTGTCCTGTGCGCTGTGGCTTGATCGTGTTCTGCGCGGGACATGGCAGCCTGTATGGCAGACGTTTGAGGTGCGAGCATAAGTCACCAGGCGTAAACTAAGAACGTTACTCAAGGTCATAATCAAGTCACGTACCGCCATCGAATCAGAGGTAACCCATGTCCACTAATCACGCTCAGTTTTCCTGGGAAGATCCGTTTCTGCTCTCCGAGCAGCTCTCTGCAGAAGAGACCATGATCATGGATGCGGCCCGGGCCTATGCCCAAGAAAAGCTTGCGCCACGTGTGCTTGAAGCCTTTCGGCATGAGTCCACTGATCCCAAGATCTTTCGTGAGATGGGCGAGATGGGCCTGCTTGGGGCCTATATCCCAACCGCCTACGGTGGCGCAGGGGTGAACTATGTATCTTATGGCCTGATTGCACGAGAGATTGAGCGCGTCGACAGCGGCTATCGGTCGATGATGAGCGTGCAGAGCTCGCTGGTAATGCTGCCGATCTATGAGTTCGGCACAGAGGATCAGCGCCAGAAGTTTTTACCAAAACTGGCAAGCGGCGAGTGGATCGGCTGTTTCGGCCTGACAGAGCCGGACGCTGGCTCTGACCCTGCAGGAATGACAACACGTGCAAAGCGCGTCCCGGGCGGATATAGCCTATCCGGTGCGAAGACATGGATCTCTAACAGTCCGATTGCAGATGTCTTCGTGGTCTGGGCAAAAGATGACGAAGGAAAGATACGCGGCTTTATTCTCGAGAAAGGCATGAAGGGGCTCACCGCGCCCGCGATCCACGGCAAGATCGGCCTGCGGGCATCGATCACCGGAATGATCATGATGGATCAGGTCTTTGTTCCAGAAGAGAATGCCTTCCCGGACATTCGCGGTTTGAAAGGGCCCTTCACCTGCTTGAACTCTGCGCGCTACGGAATTTCCTGGGGTGTGCTCGGGGCGGCAGAGTTCTGTTGGCACACGGCGCGTCAGTATTGTCTTGACCGTAAGCAGTTCGGGCAGCCCTTGGCAGCGAACCAGCTGATCCAGAAAAAGCTTGCCGATATGCAGACAGAAATCGCGCTGGCGCTTCAGGCGGTGCTCCGACTTGGTCGCATGAAGGATAGTCACATCGCAGCGGTTGAGATTACCTCGATTGTCAAACGCAATAGCTGTGGAAAGTCACTCGAGATTGCCCGGATGGCCCGCGACATGCTCGGCGGTAATGGCATCAATGACGAGTACGGTGTGATGCGCCATATGGTGAATCTGGAAGTAGTCAACACCTATGAAGGGACACACGATATCCATGCCTTGATCCTGGGTCGTGCCCAGACGGGACTGCAGGCGTTTTTCTAGCCCATGGATAAGGTGGATGTCCTGGTCGTCGGGGCCGGGGTGGTGGGGCTTGCGATTGCCCGAGAATTTGCGATGGCTGGGAAAGAGGTGGTCATCGTGGAAAGCCAGAATCACCATGGCGCTGGCACCAGCGCCAGAAATTCTGGCGTTATTCATGCGGGGATCTATTACCCGACAGGCTCCAAAAAGGCACTCTGGTGTGTCGAGGGACGTCGGCTCCTTTACGACTACGTCGAGAGTCGCAAGGTCGGTCACAAACGAATTGGCAAACTCATTGTCGCTGGGCGTGATCAGAGCGAGAGGCTTGAGACCATTTATCGCACGGGTCTTGCCAATGGGGTCTCGGATCTTCAATTGATCTCTGGGGAGCAGGCGAGGGCGCTTGAGCCTGCCTTAGGCTGCGATCTAGCGATTCATTCGCCATCGACTGGCATCATCGATGCTCACGATCTGATGCATGCCCTTTTGGGGGACGCCGAGCAGCATGGGGCCATGCTGGCGGTGCAGAGTCCATTTGTTGCTGCCGAACAGGTCCAGGGGCTCTGGCATGCCCAGGTGCTCGGCGAAACGATTGTTTCTGAGATTCTGATTAACGCAGCCGGACTCGATGCCATCCCGGTGGCGCAAAAGATCGCGGGCGTCTCTGCAGATCAGCTTCCAAAGATGACCTTTGCGAAAGGCAACTATGCATCGCTAAAGGGTCGCTGCCCATTTCATCGACTGATCTATCCAGTTCCCGTCCCAGGGGGGCTGGGAACGCACCTGACACTGGACCTGGGCGGGCAGGCGAACTTTGGGCCAGATGTGGAGTGGCTCGACACGCCAAGCCAGGAACAGATTGAGCAGGGATTGATTTCGAGCTTCTCGTATCAGGTGGATCCGGCTCGTCTGGCGACCTTTGACCGTGACATCCGCACCTGGTGGCCCGGGTTACCGGAAAACGCGCTCGCGCCCGGTTACGCGGGCATTCGTCCGAAGGTCTCAGGGCCAGGGGAACCGGCTGCGGACTACAGTGTACTCGGCCCCGCCGACCATGGTCGGTCGGGGTTAGTCCACCTGATGGGAATGGAGTCGCCAGCCCTTACGAGCTGCCTGGCGATTGCGCGGGCTGTTCGCGCCCTCGTTTAAAGAACTGAAACGCCAGCACCAGTCCGAAGCCGATAAAGCCGCCGATATCGGAGACGTTCGATGGATAGGTCAGAGCGACCCCTGAGGCGATCAGTACCCAGCGCTCAATGAATGAGGTCTTTACCAGGAACCAGTTCTGAAGCCCGCCTGCCAGGGCCACGATACCAACGGATGCCGTGAACGTGATCCATCCGATATCCACCCAGTTTGCGTTTTCTAAGGCTTTCGTTGATCCCATCAGGAGCAGTGCAACGCCTGCGGGATCAAGCACAAAGATGAAAGGCACGAGAATCGCAGGGGCTACATACTTCCAGCTCTGGAAAGTTGTTCGATAAGGATTGCCTTTACAAATGGCGGCGGCTGCAAACGGAGAGAGTGCCGTGGGTGGCGAGACTTCAGAAAGTACTGCGTAGTAAAAGATGAACATGTGCGCGGCGAAGTCTGGAACACCGAGCTTAATCAGCGCAGGGGCGGCAATCACCGCGCAAATGATGTAAGACGCGGTGACCGGAACTGCGAGTCCGACTATCCAGACAATCAAGGCCGTATAGACCGCTGTCAGTAACAGCGAGCCCCCTGCGTAGTCGATAACGATCGCACTGAATTTAAGACCAAGCCCCGTGAGCACCACCACGCCTACAATCAGGCCCGCGCCCGCGCAGGTGGCGGCAATGGAGAGTACCTGGGTGAAGCCGTCAGAGAGCGCCTCAACAAGTTTAGAGTCGTAGAGGCCGCGCCAGAATGGAATCTTCCGGGTGAACATTTCCCGCGGCAGCATCGCGGAATCCGCACGCAGAAGACTTGTCAGGAAGGACAGTACGGTCGCCCAGAAGACCGACATGACCGGCGAGAATCCCATGAGCATGAAGACGACAATGGAGACCAGCGAGAAGAAGTGGAACCAGTACTTCTTCGCAAGCGTCCACGCGCTCTCGACCTGAGCCATCGACTGGCCTGCCATGTGATATTTGCGTGAGTCGATCTCGACCATGACAAAGAGCCCGAGATAGAACAAAAACGTCGGGATGGTGGCCATGAGCAGCACATCGAGGTAGGAGATCTTTAAGAACTCTGCAATCAGGAAGGCTGCAGCACCAAGCACGGGAGGCGAGATGATGGCCCCAAGTCCGCCGGCAGCGAGCAGTCCACCTGCTGCGTTCTTTTCATAGCCGGCCTTGGCAAGCATATTGTGGGCGACGGATCCCACCGTCACGGTCGTGGCAACCCCTGACCCTGATGGTCCCCCGAGTAAGAACGAGGACAGCACGACTGTGCGACCAACGCTAGAGGTCTTTCCGCCCATAGCGGAGAAGGAGAAGTCGATAAAGAATTTTCCGGCGCCGCTGAACTGGAGAAAGGCACCGAATATCGTAAACAGAATGATGAGCGTTGAGGAGACATCAACGGCAGTGCCAAAGATGCCCTCTAGCGTCATGTACATAAAGCCGACGAGCCGCGAGAGGTCATAGCCCTTGTGGGTCCACGGCTCCGGCAGAAGATCGCCAAAGAGCGCATACAAGAGAAAGCAGACCGTTACGGTTAGCAGCACTAGGCCATTGGTGCGACGGACAGCCTCGAGAATCAGGAGAATCAAGGCGCCGCCAAACACCACGTCCATGGTCATCGGGAAGGTGTTACGGTCGGTGAAGTCATCCCCGCCTCTGAGCGCGTAAACCAGCGCAGCAATTGCGATGACAGCAAAGAGAACGTCCCACCACATGAGCCGGTTCTTGTAACGGGCAGCAATCGGAAAGGTCAGGAAGACCACAGCGAGAACCATGACGACGTGGGTCATGCGAAGGACCTGTGCGGGCACGATTGCATAGGCGGCGTAGAGGTGAAAGAGCGACATCGCTACCGCGACAATGGTGAGTCCCACACCGAGCCAGCCTTTGTAACTATTGGCGTCGCCTTCTTCTTCTTTGATGAGGCTCTCTACCCGCTGGCGCGTCTCGGCATCCAGGTCGTCTTCCGGTAGGCCCATTTTCTGAAGCGTATCGCTCATGCTGGCTCCTTCATTTTTTCTTTAAAGCTTAGGGTCATCTTTAAAAAGAAGGCCCGCAGTCTGCGGGCCCCCTTACTTCTGTGTTGATCGTTCATCGACGTGAACTGATCAAGGTGAACTGCTTACTCGATCTTTCCGCCTTTTTCACGGATGTACTTCACAGCACCCGGATGGAAGGGGATCGGTGACGCGGCCTGTTTCTGGTTGGCAATCGTCACGTTCTCGTACTCTTTGTGAACCGCGATGAGCTCTTTGTGATGATCGAACACAGCCTTCACAATCTTGTAGGCCTGGTCGTCAGGCATCTTGGCGTTCACCAGCAGCACGTTGGCAACCGATGCGATCTTGTTATCGGCCGCCATTCCGGCATAGACCGACTTCGGGATCGTATCCGCGTAATAGAGGTTGCCGTACTTCTTGTTCATGGCAGCGACTGCACCCGAGTGATCGATCATCTGGATCTTGACGCCAGGTGTGCTGGCCAGGTCCGTTACGGCCGCCGTGGGCAGACCACCCACCCAGAAGAAGGCCGAAATCTTCTTGTCCTTCAGTGCGTTCACTGATTCGGCAACGGAAAGACGCTCACGGGTCATGTCTTTGTTGGGATCTAGGCCAGCGGCTTCGATCAGGCGAAGCGCCATGACTTCAGTGGCACTTCCTGGGCTACCGGTGGCCACACGCTTACCTTTTAGGTCGGCCATGGTCTTCACGCCTGTGCCGTCAGTCGACACGACGTGCATGCGGTTAGGGTAGAGCACCAACAGGGTGCGCATATCGACCTTTCGGCCGCTGAATTTCCCTTCGCCCTTTGAGGCGTCAAGGGCCGCGTCCACCATCGAGAAGCCGACATAGGGCTTACCGCTAGCGATCAGGTTGAGGTTATCGACAGAGCCGCCGGTCACCTCTGCGGTTGCCTGCATTCCCGCCACGTGCTTGGAGAGGACCGCTGCGAGGCCGCCGCCCATGGGGTAGTAGACGCCGCCCGTTCCGCCTGTTGCCACGGAGATGTTCTGAGCAAACGCGGTCGAGGTCACCGTCATGGCGAGCGCTGCGAAGATCTTAGGAAAACGCATGCGAAAGACTCCTTTATGCAAGAAAGTTGAAGAGGAAAGGGTATCAGGTGAGACCTGGTTTTATAAGGCTTGTTTGCCCCTTCTCACCTAGGAGAAACACTAGGGACACGAGCTCCAAGGGGCGGTCTTAGGGTCGGCGCGTTAGACTGCCCAGCTCGCAAAAGTTGAAGGAGAACGCAATGGAGAATCGTTGGGTGCTGGTGGTGGGCGCAGGCACGATGGGCGTGGATATCGCTGCATCATTTGTCGCGGGGGGCTGGGATGCCACGGTTGTGAATCCTCAAGACGCCCGGTTCGCCACGATTCAGGCACGTTTCCAAGACGCGCTTGCCCGCCTTAAATGCGAGACGACAGGGTCACTTGCTCTGTTGCAGGGGCTCTCGGAAGTGCCTTGGGCGGAGGTGGATCTTGTGATTGAGGCTGTGCCCGAGGTGCTCTCGCTGAAGCAGCAGATCTTTTCCGATCTGGAGCGACTCGCTAAGCCCGATACCCCCCTGTGTAGTAACTCGTCGGCCTTGCCGATCAGTGCGATTGGCAAGGGGCTGAAGACCCAGCATCGTATGGTCGGGACCCATTACTTCATGCCGGCGCATCTGGTTCCAGCGGTGGAGGTTGTCTGCTCTGATCAGACGGACACTGCTGTTGCTGATCAGGTCTCCGAAATGATGCAATCGGTGGGCAAGGTGCCGATTCGGGTGAAAAAAGATCTTCCCGGGTTTCTCATTAACCGCCTTCAGCATGCGGTATCCCGTGAGGCGCTAAAGCTAGTCGATCAGGGAATCACAACGCCAGCGGATATTGATGCTGCAGTTCGGTTTGGATTTGGCTTTCGATACATCGCAGCCGGTCCTTGTCTTCAGCGTGATCATGCGGGCTTAGATGTCCACCATGCTGCCGCCCAGTCGATCTACCCAGACCTGTGTAACGATTCCGTGCCGAGTGAGATTCTGTCTGAACGAGTGGCATGCGGTGCGATCGGGATGAAGGCCGGTCGCGGCTTTTATGAATGGACCCCGGAGACCATCGCCGCAGAAAAGAAACGCTATGAGGCGCTTCTTCTCGCAGCGAGCAGCCTTCTTGCGAAAGAGATCGAGGCGACGAATAAGCCAATTGGTGGCAAGTAACATTGCCCCATGCCGCCTGCGTGATCTGGGGGGTATCGACGGCTAGAGCCCCGGCATTGCGAATTGGGCTTTATCGAGCGCGGCGATTAGATCTTCTTTTTGTGCGGCATTTAGGGCCACAAGGGGTGGACGCACAGCAGCCCAGCTCGGGTCTTTTGAATAATGTGCAATCGCCGACTTCATGGCAGGAATCATCGGGCGCGTCTGAAAGATCATTCGAATGACGTCGAGTGCAGCCTGACGCGCATCGGCATCGGGGGCTCGCCAGTTTGCGGCGAGATCCGCAATCGCAGCCGGATTGACGTTGGTGGTCGCCGAGATACAGCCGGCACCTCCTGCGCGCATATTTCTCAGCAGGAACGATTCGGTTCCTGCGTAGACTCGGAAACCATTTGGTGAAAATGCTTGTAGAACGGACTCGGTGTAAGACCAGTCTCCGGAGCTGTCTTTCATGCCCACGACCGTTTTGGGGTAGGTCTTGATCAGTCGCTCAATTAGGGCAAGTGAAAAGCCCACTTTGGTAATCGGAGGGATGTTGTAGATATAGATCTGAAGACGACTATCGCCCACGCCTTCGATGACTTTTGCGAAATAGGCGAACAGTCCGTCATCCGGCACGTCTTTGTAGTAGAAGGGGGGCAGCATCAGCGTACCCGCGCAGCCTGCCGTGACGGCTGCCTTGGTCAGCGTGATCGCATCGGTCACGGCGCAGGCGCCTGTTCCAGGCATCATCAGGCTGGGCGGAAGGCCGTTTGCGACTAACGTCTCCAGAATATCGAGCCGCTCGGAAACCGACATGGAATTCGCTTCGGAATTAGTGCCGAACACTGCCATGCCAACCTTATTCTTTTGAAGCCATTGGCAGTGACGGGTGAGTTTTGCTTTGTCTGCGTTGCCATTGGAATCAAACGGGGTAACGACAGGGGAGAGCACTGCGGGGAGTGTTGAAGAAATAAGCGTCATGGTGAGGTTCTTGGGTTGATAAAAAATTCTTTGGTTGGCGGGGGCACTATTCGACGGGGGTGAGGACCCGGCCGGTTGTAAAAAATGCTTTCAGGTTATCGACGGCAAGCCGTATCATTGCGACACGGGTTTCCTGAGTTGCGCTTCCGACATGGGGCGTGAGCAATACGTTGTCGAGCCTGCGCAGGGCCTCTGGAACATGGGGCTCATCTTCAAAGACATCTAAGGCGACGCCGGCAATAGTGCCTTGCTCGAGCGCACGTATGAGCGCCGCCTGGTCAACGACGCTTCCGCGCGACATGTTCACGAGAATCCCCCTCGGCCCCAACGCGGCGAGAACGTCAGCGTTGATCATTTGATCGGTCTCGGGCCCCCCTGGGCAGGTCAGGATCAGGATATCGGATTGCTCCGCAAGCGCTTTTACCGATGCGGTGTACGTGTAGGGCAGTGGCTTTGCGCGCGGGCCAGAATACGAAATCAATGTCTTGAAGCAGACAAGCCGATCGGCAAGATCTTGACCAATCCGTCCCATGCCCACAATACCGATACGGCAGCCTGCAAGGGATCGGGTCAGTGGGAAAAGGCCTTGTTCCCAGTGACCGTCTTTGACGAAACGATCTGCAGACGGGATCTTTCTTAGAAGGCCAAGCAACATGCCGATCGTGAGCTCACAGACGGCATCATTCAATACGCCGGGGGTATTACTGACCGCGATGCCTCGGGCACGTGTAATCTCAAGCGGAATACCATCGAACCCAACGCCACAGGTCGAGATCACCTTGAGCGCGGGCAGTTGGTCAAGCAAGGTGGGATCAAGCTTGCAGTTGCTTCGGGTCAGAATCCCTTCAATCGCATTGCTGATCGTCTTGGTGGTGACCAAGGTAGCATCGACCTCGGTCTGCATTGCGCCGGGGAACTCACCGACTTGCAAAATAGCAGGGGTCTGGGCTGGCGTCATGGTCTGGGCAAAGGAATTACGGTGTGCATGTCTTCGGCCTGCAGAAAGGAAAAGTCCGCACCTTCGTCAGCTTGAAGTACTGATTCGAGAAAGAGTTTTCGATAGCCGCGTTTTGCGGTGGGCGTGTGGGTCACTCGACTCGTCTGTCGCGCGGCCAGGGTGACCTCGTCGACCAAGAGCGTCAGGGATCTATCTTTTAGGCTCAGGCGAATCCGATCTCCATTCTGGACGAGCCCCAAAGGCCCCCCGATTGCGGATTCTGGTGTGACATGCAAGACGATCGTGCCGGCTGCTGTGCCGCTCATTCGGCCATCTGAAATCCGCACAATATCTTTGACACCTTGTCGCGCGAGTTTTTTGGGAATCGGAATGTAGCCGGCCTCTGGCATGCCAGGAGCGCCCTTTGGGCCGATGGATTTCAGAACAAGAATATCGTCAGCGGTGACGTCGAGATCGTCGCGATCGATCCGGTTCGCCATGTCTTCTAGGTTTTCAAACACGACTGCGCGTCCCTCGTGTTCCATGAGTGTCGGATCTGCTGCCGACTGTTTAATGATCGCGCCCTGCGGAGCAAGGTTTCCAAACAAGACGGCTAGCCCTCCTTCGGGGTAGATTGAATTCTCTTTGGTGCGAATGACGGTCTGTGCAAAGGGAGGGGGCGCACTGTCAATCTGCTCGCCAAGGGTGCGGCCCTCAATCGTCATGCAGTCCAGGTGGAGCAGAGGCTTCAGCTCTCGTAAAAGTGTCGCCATCCCCCCAGCATGATGAAAGTCCTCCATGTAGTGCTCCCCAGAAGGCTTAAGGTTCACCAGCACAGGTGTCTCACGTGCGAAGGCATCGAGCGTTTTAAGATCAATCCGAATGCCTAATCGACCCGCGATCGCCGTCAGGTGGACAAGGCCATTCGTCGATCCGCCGATCGCAAAGAGCACACGCAGTGCATTTTCAAACGCCTTCGGGGTCATGATCTGCGATGGGCGCAGATCCGAGGTGATCATTCGAACGGCCATCTCGCCCGATCTCTCAGCGATACGGATGCGATCGGCCGTCGTCGCGGGTGGCGACGCACCCCCCGCGACGGTCATCCCGAGTGCCTCACTGATGCAGGCCATTGTGCTGGCTGTCCCCATAACGGAACAGGTACCGACACTGGCCACGAGCTGATCGTTCACTTCGTCGATCTCCGACTGGTCAATCTCTTGCGCTCGAAACTTTCCCCAGTAGCGTCTGCAATCCGTGCAGGCGCCGACACGTGTACCGCGATGGGAGCCGGTCAGCATCGATCCGGTGATCAGCGCAATCGCTGGTAGGTCGGCAGAGGCCGCTGCCATCAGCTGCGCTGGAACCGTTTTGTCACAGCCACCAATCAGAATGACCGAATCCATTGGCTGGGCGCGGAGCATCTCCTCGGTGTCGATCGACATTAGGTTACGCAGGAACATGCTGGTCGGCTGCGCGAAACTCTCATGAAGCGAGATCGTGGGGAACTCGATCGGAAGTCCCCCCGCAAGCATCACGCCGCGTTTGACTGCCTCGATGAGCTGCGGTGCGTTGCCATGACAGGGATTAAAACCACTGCCGGTGTTGGCGATACCAACGATCGGTCGCTCGAGCGCATCCTCTGAGAAACCAGCGCCTTTAATAAAGGCTTTCCTGAGAAACAAGGAGAAGGCCTGGTCACCATAGTTGACGAGTCCCTTACGAAGACCGCTGGATTTCGATGCCATCGCGTTACTCTATCTGCTCGAGAAAACGCAGACGATACCAAGGAATTGCCCGGTTGCGCGGCGGTTTGGCCCAAGGCAATACCCTGATAAAATGCCTCAACGCTCTGGGGTCTACACGGGCGTGGATGTCTTAAAGGAAGCGTGGCAGAGCGGTTGAATGCACCGGTCTTGAAAACCGGCGAAGGGGCAACTCTTCCGTGAGTTCGAATCTCACCGCTTCCGCCATCAACGAAAAAGGGTCCCGAGGGACCCTTTTGTTTTTCCCCGCGTGCCCGTCTTAGCGGCTAGCGGATCTCGGCTCACGTCTGCTGTCACTACGCGCGTTGGCACCCTGCGGTTTTCCCGAGGGTTTGCCTTTAAATCCACCGGGTGATTTTCCAGAAGGACCGGACGCCGACTTAGGGGCTGATCCGAACCGACGACCCTGAGGCTTTCTTTGTCCGGCTGGTTTAGGTCCCGAACGTCCACGAGGCTCTTCCTTGCGAACAAAGCCTGGGGGTAGCGCAGCAAGTGTGAAACGGCCTGGCTGCTCAAGCGCATCCGAGTCGCTCTTTGCTGGTTCAAGTGCCGTGTGTGTCAGGCGCTCAATATCTCGAAGCAGATTCCGCTCTGATTTATCGCAGAGCGAGATCGCGATACCGCTTCGACCCGCACGACCTGTTCGGCCAATTCGGTGCACATAGGCCTCCGGAAGGGTAGGCATATCAAAGTTGACCACGTGAGAGACATCATCGACATCGAGTCCGCGTGCGGCCACGTCGGTGGCCACAAGAATTGATCGGGCACCGGATTTGAACTGGGCAAGCGCGCGATTACGTTGGCCCTGCGATTTGTCGCCGTGGATACCAACACACCGCAGGCCGGCGTCGTTGAGCATGCGCTCCACTTTGTCAGTGCCGCGTTTGGTACGCGTAAAGACGATGGCACGGGCCACCTCTCTTGCCGCGAGCAGGTCGACAAGCAGATCGCTTTTATCGGACTGGCTCACCATGATGACCTCTTGATGAATTTTTTCCGCAGGTTTGGAGACTGCTGCAACAGCGATTTCCTTGGGCTGCTGCATGAACTCTTGTGCCAGGGCACGAATGGGTTTGGGCATGGTGGCAGACAGCAGTAGCGTCTGTCGATTTGGGCTGATCTTTCTCATGATCTCTTCGATCGCCGGCATAAACCCGAGATCAAGCATCTGATCGGCCTCATCAAGAACAATCGTCGTCGTTTTATCGAGCCGTGCTTTCCCAGCGCGGACATGGTCTAGCAGGCGACCAGGGGTTGCAACCAGGATATCGAGCCCGCCGGATAGCGCCTTGATCTGAGGTACTGGGCTTGCACCACCCACGACAAGCGCAACACTGGGGCGCATGAACTTGCCATAGGTGCGAATGCTTTCGCAGATCTGATTGGCAAGTTCGCGTGTCGGTGCAAGGATGAGAGTGGAGAAGCCGCGTGCGCCAGGGCCCGCGAACTTCTCTGCGCCTAAACGACGAGCGGCGAGTTGATGCAGGATGGGAAGCACGAACGAGGCGGTCTTTCCAGTACCTGTCTGGGCAATCCCGATCACGTCGTGGCCCTCGATCATCGCAGGGATGACCTGTTCCTGAATGGGCGTGGCGTGGGTGTAGCCTTCGCTCGTGACCGCACGGATAAGGGGTTCGGCGAGGCCGAGCTCAGCAAATGTCTTTTTCAAAAGAAGTCTTTCAGAGGTTCTGCCGACAAGGGACCTTGCCCATGGCAGATGTTTTTAAAAAGCGGAGGTGTGCCCAACGTCCCATGCCAGTGGCAAAAGGGGAAGGCAAGGCGCGTGAACCCGCAACGATTGCGGTCGGCCAGGCAGAACGAAGGATTGGAGTAGGGCGCCGAAAGGCGACGACTCAAATACAGGTGAGGCTAAACGCAAGGCGCGAGTGTAGCCCATTTCCTCTGTCCGAAGCACGATTATCGGAAATAATTCACCTATGACACGTTTAAACCAGTTTCTTCTCTATTGGGCCAGCACAGCGATTGCATTGTGGATCGTCGATGGCATTTTTGATTCGTTGACGTTTGCGTCATTCGAGAGTCTTGCCATGGCGAGTGTCGTCCTTGCCCTGGTGAACCTAACGATCAAGCCGTTGTTGGTCGTGCTAACGCTGCCGCTTACGATTCTTACGTTGGGGCTTGCGCTGCCCTTGATCAATGGGCTCGTGCTCTTAGGGGTAGCAGGCGTGGTACCCGGGTTTGAGGTCTCAGGGCTCTGGATGGGGGTCTTGGCGGCGCTGGCGATCTCGCTGGTCGGCCTGCTCGTTCGGGTCGCGACTGGCCAGACTCGGGTCCAGACCAAGGTCATTCGGGCTCGTTCAGGCGATGACGGGGTCATCGATGTAGAGGTCAAGGAGAAGCGGGATGCCGCGTCCCGGCGTCATCTGGGTCGGGATGAGGACGATTGATCTGAGTTTTATTTCCATATTGTGAAAATATGCGATTTTTAGCCGCTGTCGCAAATTTCTAGTTGCAGCGCACAAAAAATTCGGATTAAATACAACTTGTGCAGCGCATCAAATCAATAAAGACGAGATGCAAAGCGAAAAAATCACCCGATGTACCTTACAACAACAATTTGGAGAAATAAATGAAAAACCTAAACGAGCAGTTCGCAGAAATCGCTAAGACCAACGTTGCTTCCGCAATGGAAATCAATGACGTTGCCATGAACGGTGTTGAGAAGCTGGTTGACCTGCAGATGAAGGCTGTGAAGAACGCAGTCGCGACCCAGGCAGAGAACCTTCAGTCCTTGATGTCTGTCAAAGACGTTCAGGAAATGGTCAAAGTTCAGTCGTCCTTCGCATTGCCCGCAATGGAGAGCGCCGTATCGTACGCAAATGCTGCATACGCCATCGCTTCTGAGACCGCTAATGCCTTCGCTAAGATGGCTGAAGCGCAGATCTCTGCCAACAACGAGAAGATGACCACGGCTGTTGAAGAGTTCTCGAAGAATGCACCTGCTGGTTCCGAGAGCGGTGTTGCTCTGGTGAAATCCGCACTGACCGCTGCAAACGCTGCCTACGAGACAGCAAGCAAAGCAGCAAAGCAGGCTGTTGCTGCAGTTGAGCAGAATGTTCAGTCAGCAACTAAGGCTGGCGTTAAAGCTGCAACGACTGCTCTGAAAGCTGCCTAAGCGAACGCGTTAAGCAGACCCCTAAAAAGGACCCTACGGGGTCCTTTTTACTTGGGTGAATCGCAAAATCTCGTCGCAGACAGAGGCGCTGTACTGCACGGGATGTCCACTGTTGGGATAGTCCACGACTCGGGTCAATGGGTGTATTCCGTAAAGACGCTTGACCACCGCATCATTCACGATCTCGCTTGATTGCCCGCGAAGTAATAGGATGGGTGCTGACACTTGTGCAAAGCTGGCGGTGAAATCAACCCCAGAGAGTCGCGTCTCATGCGGAAGGTCTAGGTGGCCGGGCTGTCGTACGGCATGGATCAAGGCAGGGTCTACGCGTAACTGTCTGGCAAGATCTTGGCCATTGAGGTCGGCGAGATTGATCTTTACCGCATGGGTCATCTCCGTCATCAAGGAGAACACACCGCTCCAGGGAAGTACCGGGCCGATGTCATTGAGGATAAGACTTCCTAAGAGCCTTGGTTTGTGGATTGCCATGAAGATCGCGAGCAGTCCACCCATGCTGGTTCCCACAAGATGAATTCGTGGCGGCTGGCCGTGGCCATCGTCAGAACGCTGGCTCATGACCCCGACGGCGTGCGCGTAGAGCAGCGATAGATCGCTTAAGTAGACGCTCATCCGGTAGTCGTGTGATGCGCTCAGGTGATCAGAGTCGCCTCGACCGCACCAGTCAAATGTCAGTACGCGCGCATGTGGGGCAATGTGTTCAGCGAATTCCTGAAAGGCGTCCCGCGTCTCGAGTAAGCCAGGTAGGCATAGGAAGCAATCAGATGAAGACGTGCGTCCAATGTCGTCCCCCACAAGCCTTCTTTGGCCGTCCGCGCCGAAGACCATGAGCTCATAGCGGTTCTTTCGGAATCCCATAGGGCAGGGTGGGCTATGCCGTCAGTGATTTCACGACGCGACGAAGCGCGTGATCATCCGGATCGACTTCAATCGTAAAGCCAAGCCGATTCATCAGATGCAGCATGCTGCTGTTACTGCCATGAACGATGCCCTCAATCGCGGTCAGTTGCTGAGATCGTGCGACATCAAAAAGAGACTGCATGAGCCGTGCGCCGAGTCCTTGCCCCTGATAGCTATCCTGCACAACGAGGGCAAACTCTGCGGTCTTCATATCGGGCAGCAACATATATCGGGATACGCCAATCATTTCCTCTTCATCCCCGTGACCGATGACTGCGGCCAGGGCCATATCGCGGTGATAGTCGATCTGCGTGAGTCGGGCCAATTGCTTCGGGGTGTATTCTTTGATGTTGGCAAGAAACCGCATGTAGCGCGATTCGTCCGACAGATTCGCGAGAAGACGTTTTAGATTTTCGCCGTCGCTCCAGCGCAGTGGGCGAATGCTGTAGGTGTCGCCAGAATTCATGGGGAATTCCTGGGTCAGGTGCGCTGGAAAAGGCATGATGGAGAGATGGTCGTAGCGCGGGCGGCGCTGCCCCGTGCTGCTCTCGATGACCATCCGGGCGTCTACGACGATGGGACCTTCCTCGGAAATGATGACCGGGTTGATATCAATTTCTTTGATCGCCGGCATTTCACAGATCATGTCCGAGACCTGCAGCAGTAACGTCTCAAGTGCCTGAAGGATGGGTGAACTGATGCCGCCAGCCGACTGCTCAATCAGGGTCTGTCCAAGTTGTGATCGTTCAATTAGACGCTGTGCTAAGAGGGCGTTTAAGGGCGGGAGCTCAAGCGATCGGTCACTCTGCCAACGCACCTTTTCACCTCCCGCACCAAAAGAAATGACAGGTCCAAAGAGCGGGTCCGTGGTCATCCCGATATAGGCCTCCGTCTGACGGGCGCGATCGATATAGCGTTGCACGACAACACCTTCGAGCCTTGCCTTTGGTGCCATCTCACGAAGCCGCTCCATCATCTCCGTAAATGCCTCGCGGACTTCATGCGCCGTTTTGAGGTTCAGTCGAACGCCGCCGATCTCTGATTTGTGCCGGACATCCGGGGAGTGAATCTTGATCACCACTGGAAACCCGATCTGATGGGCGATCAACGCGGCCTCATTGGCATTTCGTGCGATGACGGTGGTGGAGACCGGCACACCGAAGGTGGAGAGCAATGACTTGGACTCCATCTCGGTCAGAAACTGTCGCCGGTCCGCAAGGGCGCCCTCAATGATCATTCGGGCTCCCTCGAGATCGGGTTCTAGGTCCACGCCGATGGCAGGCGGTACCTGTTGCAGCAGCTCCTGATTTTCGCGGAAGGAGGTCAGTGAATGAAAGGCGTCGACCGCAGCCTCTGGCGTTCTAAAGGAGGGCACTCCTTGTTTGGATAGCCAGTTGCGCGCCTCTCGCGTGCTGTGGTCGCCAAGCCAGCAGCCCACGATTAACTTCTTGGACTGCCGCGCAGCTTCTGCGACTGCCTGGGTAATCTTGTCGGTGTCGACGCCGATCTGTGGCGAGTGAATAACGATGATCGCATCGACAGAGGGCTTTTCACTAGCCCGCTGAATTTCCTGTTGGTAGCGCTCTCCCGACTCGTCCGATCGAATGATGATCGGGTTGTGTTCGTCGAGGGTTGCAAGTTTCATCTGCGATGTGCGCGCGAGGTCTTGCACAAGCAGTGCAGGACCGCGACCGTTGCTGATGACGGCGATCTGACGCCCTTGGGTCGGCCGGCTCGAGGTCAGCATCCGGACAGCGGCAAACAACTGAATGAAGTAGTGCACACGGACGGCACCGGCACGGCGAATGGCGGCATCAAAGATATCGTCACTGCCAACAAGCGCATTGGTGTGGGTCAGCGGATCTGTCGGGGCGTGGGTGGTCGCACCCGCTTTCAGAAGAATCACGGGCTTGACGCCGGCCGCCGCTCGAAGCGCACTTAAGAAGGCTCTGGGATTGGCTACGCATTCCAGGTACATGACGATCGCATGGGTCCCGTGATCGCTTGCTAAAAAGTCGAGCGACTGCGCGAGATCCACATCTGCTTCATTCCCTAAGGTGATGACAGCCGAGAAGCCGATCTTGTATTCCTCGGCCCAGTCCAAGATGGACGAGGCGAGCGCACCAGACTGTGAGAGCAGGGCGACGCGTCCCGGCAGTGCTGAGTTCGAACAGATGCTGAGATTGAGGTCGCGCTGTGGACGTTGGATACCGAACGATGCGGGACCGATCAGTGCAATGCGAAGGCTTCGCGCTTCTTCCTGTAACGCCTGTTGCTGCTCGAACGAGACGTCAGCGGTGTAGACGATGGCCGCCTTTGCCCGACGTGTTGCAGCCTCCCGGAGGCTCTTGCTGATCGCATCAGAACGGGTCGCAATCAGGGCCAGATCGATACGATCGAGGGCCAGCTCCGGCCAGAATCCAACTTTGGCCTTGGAAGCCTTCAACTGCTGGGTCAGAGCTTCTCTGACGGCACCGTGGGTGGATTCGTCAAACCAGACACCGATTTGGTCGGGGTCCATTAATGGGGCGAGAAGCTGCTGTTTCATGGTTTTTGGCCTAATTGATGCGGCGCACAATTAACCATACCACAGCTCGTTCGATAAATGAACAAGCGGTCAACAATTTCTAGAAGGGGCTTACGGGTTCTGCGTCCCCAAAGGTCACCACGTGATCGGCTTCGAGACGAATCCCGATGGGTTCATCGAGGGCATGGTCGTGATGGCTGGGGACGAGAGACAGAATCTGCTCGCCATTTGGAAGCTCGAGTGTGTAGAGAAAGTCTGCACCCCGAAATGCCTTGCGGACCACCCGCGCCGACAAGGTTGCATGGTCGTCATGAACGACATCATCCGGACGCAGCAAGACCCGAACAGGTTTTGCCTGGGTGACTTCTTCATGACAGCAGCAGGGTTTGAGCGGAAGCTCTCCCAGCGGGGTCGTCACGCGATGGCCAATCTGGTCGCCGCTAATCAGCGCGCCTTCGCCAACGAAGCGGGCGACTTTTGCTGAATTTGGCTCGTGGTAAAGCGTGTACGGATCTCCCCATTGGGCGAGTTCTCCGTCGAACATCACGCCGACCTCATCTGCGACAGCGAAGGCCTCGTGCTGATCGTGCGTGACGAGAATGGCCGTTGTCTGCGTCTGCGCAAGGATGTCGCGAATCTCGCGCGCAAGACGCTCTTTGAGCGCAACATCGAGGTTCGAGAAGGGCTCATCGAGCAGAATTAATCCTGGACGCGGGGCCAGCGCTCTGGCGAGCGCCACCCGTTGTTGCTGACCACCCGAGAGCTCGTGAGGATAGCGATCGATCTGCGCGGTCAGTCCAACAAGATCGAGCATCTCCTTGGCATCAGGCGGAATCGCTTGACCTGCGCCAAGCTTGCGCCCGCGCGTTAGTCCGAAGGCCACGTTTTCGCCGACGGTGAGGTGCGGAAACAACGCGTAATCCTGAAAGACAACGCCAACGCTTCGCTTCTCTGGAGGGGCTGAGACAGCGGGGGTTGCCACCGTGCGTCCGTCGATCCGGATCTCGCCCGACTGGATCTTCAAAAAGCCAGCGATCGCCCGCAACACGCTCGTCTTCCCGCAGCCAGAGGGACCCAAGAGGCAGCCAATCTTCCCTTTTTGAAGGGAGAAGCTGACATCGCGGACAGCTTCAACAATCCCTGTCCTTGCAGAGTGGTCCGGGTAGGCAATGCTAATCCCGTTGATTTCAAGCGTTTTCATTGCAGATGATTATAATTCTCATTTAGAAAAAGACAATGGAATGACCCGCCACGCGCACGCCTCCGCCGCATCGTTTGCCCAGAAAAGCCCTCGCAGGCAGCCGAATCCTCAGGCTCGGCAGACGGCTTTGCCGTTGACGCTTGCCACGCTCGTCTTGGTGATGGCGATCGTGTTGCCGCTAATTGCGGTCGCTTTCTTTGGCTTTAAGGCGTTGAGTAATCCCGATACCTTGGTCGCGCTGGCCACATCCGTTCTACCGGGATACCTCTGGAATACCGCTGTGCTGTCGCTACTTGCAAGCGCCGTTGCGCTCGGACTTGGACTTCCCGCGGCCTGGATGATCAGTGCGTTTGTGTTTCCGGGTCGTCGACTTTTACAGTGGTCGTTGCTGTTGCCCATGGCAATGCCTGCGTATGTGCTGGCCTATGCCTACACCGACGCACTCGATCCCTCTGGGTGGCTATACAGAGAGATAGCGCAGGCCTTCTTGTCACTCGGTGTGACGCTCCCGCGAATCGATATTCGTTCGGTTTGGGGAGCGGGTCTGGTGCTCGGAGTCGCACTGAGCCCTTACGTGACGCTTCTTGCGAAGAACGCATTTGATGAGCGTCAGGGTGCTGCATTTGATGCAGCTCGTTCCATGGGGCTTACCGATCGGCAGATCTTCTTTCGTCTTGCGGTGCCCCTGGCTCGGCCCGCCTGGGTTGCGGGGCTTGCCTTGGTCATCATGGAGTGCTTTGCTGATTACGGCACAGTGGCGTTTTTCTCTGTTCCGACGCTCTCGACAGGATTGTTCAAAGCCTGGTTTTCTTATGGGGATCGCTCCTCGGCGGCACTGATCGCCTTGTTGATGTTGATCACGGTGACGGCTTTATTGTGGCTTGAGCGACGCGCACGGGGCGGTGCAGCGTTTGCACAGCGCGCTTCGGGCAGGGCGCAGGCAACGCCTGTCTCCGGTCGGCGTGCGGTCATGATGGCAAGCTTTTGCGCGATTCCAGGGTTGATCGGATTTGTCATCCCAGTGGGGTTGTTGTTGCATGCGGCAGCCACACTCGGAACAGCACCTGAATGGACCTCGCTTTTGGCACAGGCACGAAACACCATATTGCTTGGGGCTGCAGCAGTTTTGCTGATTCTTCCTGCGGCATGGGTCTGCGGAATTGCCTTACGACAGGGCGGGCGTCTGACCACGCAGGCCGTTCGTCTTGCGGCGAACGGATATGCCATGCCTGGACTCGTCATCGCTGTCGGTTTACTTGCGTGGTCTGGACTTTTTACCCAGCTTGCAGATGCCTGGTTTGACTGGCGGATTGCCTTGGTAGGGACGGGCGTCTTATTACTAGGAGCCTATCTGACGCGGTTTTTTGCCGTCGGGCTCGGCGCGATTGAGAGCGGCATGAGTCGACTCACACGGCACCTGGAGTGGTCTGCAAGCAGCCTCGGTCTCACACGATGGGAGACGTTTCTGCGTGTCCACCTTCCGTTGATGCGAGGCGCGACCGGTGTTGCCGCGCTCTTAGTATTTGTGGATGTGGTGAAAGAACTCCCTGCAACGCTGGTGCTGCGTCCGATGAATCTCGACACCTTAGCGGTTGCCGCCCACCAGCTTGCGGCGGACGAACTCTTGGCGCAGGCGGCGTGGCCCTCGCTGATGATTGCGTTGGTGGGGCTGCTGCCCCTAATTATTCTGGGGCCGAAGGCGTTAAAAACCTGAAACTTTTCTGAGCGACAATACGGCCACTATGCCGATGTCTAGTCCATCACAACTCTTGGCCGCTGTTGATCTTGGTTCGAACAGTTTCCATCTGCTGATCGGGCGTGTCTCGGATTCATCTCTAGGTCACCAGATTTATCCGCTCGATAGTCTCAAAGAATCGGTGAGACTTGCAGCAGGTCTAGGTGCCGACAAACGGCTTGATGCAGCCTCGCAGGCAAAGGCGCTCGTCACGCTGCAACGATTTGGAGAGCGGCTTCGTTCTTTCTCACCGGATCGTGTCCGCGCTGTTGCGACCAATACATTTCGCGTTGCTAAAAATGGCGCAGACTTTCTGAAGACCGCCGAGGCGGCGCTTGGATTTCCGATTGAGATCATTGCCGGACGCGAGGAGGCACGTCTGATCTACACGGGGGTTGCGCATAGCATGCCCTGCGATGGACAGAAGCGGCTGGTCATCGATATTGGCGGGGGCTCGACCGAGTTCATTGTCGGGCTGGACTATGAGCCGCGTGTCATGGAGAGCGTCTATGTGGGGTGCGTTCGGTTCAGTCAGGAGTTTTTTCCCAACGGTCAGATTACGCGCGCTTCAATGAAGGCAGCGCTGTTGGCCGCACGGGAAGAAATCCAAGTGATTCGACAGACCTTTCTTCAAGAGGGCTGGTCTCGCGCGGTGGGGTCCAGTGGCACTGCAAAGGCGATCGCCGAAGTGCTCACGAGTAACGGGCTTTCCGACGATGGCATCACGGCGCAGGGGCTTGATGCATTACGCACAATTCTGATCGACGCAGGGCGTGCGGAAGATACCGGGTTACAGGGCATGAAGCCCGATCGGATCCCGGTCTTTGCTGGCGGCGTTGCCATCATGTCGGCTATCTTTGATGAGCTCGAGATTGCACGAATGCACTACGGCGAAGGCGCGCTTCGGCTTGGGGTGCTCTACGATCTTCTCGGTCGTTCGCAACACGAAGATATGCGAAGGATCAGCGTTGAGCAGACGATGCGTCGTTATTCGGTAGACCTGCAGCAGGCGCAGCGTGTTGGGGAGGCTGCGATATCACTCTGGCGGGGACTGAATGCGGGCGCTGATGAAGAGCAGCATCTATTAGAGCAACATCTGATGTGGGTCGCCTGCCTGCACGAGGTCGGCCACTCCATTTCGCACAACAGCTTTCACAAGCATTCCGCTTACATCTTGACCCATTCGGACCTTGCAGGATTCTCGCGTCGAGAGCAGCAGCTTTTAGCCTGGTTTGCCCTTGGCCAACAGGGTAAGCTCACCAAACTCCCTTCGGATGGCCGTCATCCCGCAGAGTGGGCTGCCTTGCTCTGCTTTCGGATCGCCTGCCTGATCTATCGACGTCGGTTCGCACTGGATATCCCGGGCCTGACCCTTGTGCGGATGCCGGGTGGCTTCGCGTTGACCCTGCCGCAGACCTGGCTTGCTGAACACCCCCTGACCGAGCATGGGCTACTCAATGAGCGTCAGGAATGGGCGAAGGTTGGATTTGATCTACAATTAAGGGCTGTTTCGGGCCAGTCCTTTTAGGAGTGGTCTTCGGCAGGCGCGTAGCTCAGCTGGTTAGAGCACCACCTTGACATGGTGGGGGTCGTTGGTTCGAGTCCAATCGCGCCTACCAATTAACTCTTCATTCAACACAATGATCCAGATTACTCTGCCGGATGGCGCGGTTCGTTCGTTTCCTCAGCCTGTCACGATCGCAGAGCTTGCGGCCAGTATTGGTCCTGGACTTGCGAAGGCGGCGGTAGCAGGGAAGGTCGATGGCGCATTGGTTGACACCAGCTACCGAATCGAACGAGACACACCGGTGTCGATCGTCACTGAAAAAGACCCCGAGGGTCTCGAGATCATTCGTCACTCGACGGCCCACCTGCTCGCGTATGCGGCGCAGAAGCTCTTTCCCGGTCTTCAGGTCACGATTGGTCCCGTCATCGAGAATGGCTTTTACTACGACTTTTCTTATGAGCGTGCGTTAACGCCAGAAGATCTCGAGGCCATCGAGGCCAAGATGCGAGAGCTCGCCGCCAAGGATGAACCGATCGTGCGTGAGGTCTGGAACCGTGATGAGGCGGTCAAGCTCTTTCTCGCAATGGGCGAGAAGTACAAGGCCGAGATCATCTCGTCGATTCCCGCCGATCAACAGATCTCGCTTTATCGTGAGGGTGATTTCGTTGATCTTTGCCGGGGCCCTCATGTGCCCTCAACGGGCAAGCTCAAAGTATTTAAGTTGATGAAAGTGGCCGGCGCCTACTGGCGTGGTGACCATCGCAATGAGATGCTGCAGCGGGTCTATGGCACTGCGTTTGCCAAAAAAGAGGACCTCGACACCTATCTGCACCAGCTCGAAGAGGCTGAAAAGCGGGACCATCGCAAACTTGGTAAGGCACTGGATCTTTTCCACCTACAGGACAATGCACCCGGCATGGTGTTTTGGCATCCGAAGGGATGGGCGATATGGCAGCAGGTTGAACAGTATCTGCGTCGCGTCTACCTTGAGGCGGGCTATCAAGAGGTGCGTTGCCCGCAGATCCTTGACCGTTCTCTCTGGGAGGCCTCTGGCCACTGGGAGCACTACAAAGATAACATGTTTACGACGGCCTCAGAGAATCGCGACTATGCGGTGAAGCCGATGAACTGCCCTGGGCATATCCAGGTGTTTAACTCGGGGCTGCGTAGTTATCGCGATCTGCCTCTGCGTTATGGTGAGTTTGGTTCTTGCCATCGCAATGAGTCCTCGGGCAGTCTCCACGGGATCATGCGCGTGCGCGGGTTCACCCAGGATGATGGTCACGTGTTTTGTACCGAGGATCAGATTCAGTCCGAGGTCGATGCCTTTACCCGAAAACTACTCGGGGTCTACAAAGACTTTGGGTTTGAGAATGTGATCTATCGACTCTCGACTCGCCCCGCCAATCGGGTGGGTTCAGATGAGAGCTGGGATAAAGCGGAAAAGGCGCTCGCAGATGCCTTAAATGGCGTGGGTGTCGACTGGGAAGAGTTAAAAGGGGAAGGGGCGTTTTATGGCCCGAAGATCGAATACTCCCTGAAGGACTCGCTTGGCCGGGTCTGGCAGTGCGGCACCATCCAGGTCGATTTCAATATGCCGGTTCGTCTCGGGGCGGAGTACGTCGATGCCGACAACACCCGCAAGTCCCCGGTGATGCTGCACCGGGCGATCGTGGGGTCGCTTGAGCGGTTTATTGGCATTCTGATCGAGAACTACGCCGGGGCGCTGCCCGTCTGGCTCTCGCCTGTCCAGGTTGCGGTCGCCTCGATCACGGATGCCCAGGCAGATTACGCCGAATCTGTGGCGAAAAGTCTGCAGGCACGGGGCTTTAGGGCCCATGCGGATTTGCGAAGCGAGAAAATCTCCCTTAAAATCAGAGAGTTAAGTCTTCAGAAGCTCCCCTATATTCTGGTTGTGGGGGATAAAGAGAAGACTTCAGGACAGGTTACTGTGCGGGCCAGGGGTGGTACTGACCTGGGCGCCATGGCAGCGGACGCCTTCGCCGATCGGCTCGAACAAGAGGTTCGGTCGCGACAATAGGGCGTCCGAGTTTTTTAGTGGTTTAAAAGGAAAAGAATATCGCTACAGATCGTTCGCATCGCATCAACGGAGAAATCACCGCACCGGAAATTCGTCTGGTCGGAGTTGATAACGAAGCTCTAGGAATTGTTCGGGTCGCAGAAGCACTGCGAATGGCTGATGAAGCTGAAGTAGACCTTGTTGAGATTGCGCCGCAGGCGGAGCCTCCGGTCTGCAAGCTCATGGATTACGGCAAGTTCAAGTACCAAGAGCAGAAGCGGGCCCACGATGCACGGTTAAAGCAAAAGGTTATCCAGGTTAAAGAAATCAAGTTTCGTCCTGGTACCGACGAAAACGACTATCAGGTCAAGCTCAGAAATCTTGTTCGATTTCTAGAAGAGGGCGACAAAGTAAAAGTGACCTTGCGGTTTAGGGGTCGCGAGATGGCCCACCAGGAATATGGTGTGCGTCAGTTGGAACGGTTGAAAGGTGACCTGGAAGAGCATGCCCAGGTCGAACAGATGCCGAAGCTTGAAGGCCGGCAGATGGTCATGGTGATGTCACCGAAGAAAAAGAAGTAAGTGGTTTTTAGGGTTTAAGAAGTGTGTTGTTTTGTTGTTGTAGTACCGCAGGTGCAAGAAGCTTCGCCAGGTTGTAAAAGTGCAGATCGCAATGGAATCGGCCACCTGAGCAAGTGTTAAAACGGAGCAGAAAATGCCCAAAATGAAGACTAAAAAAGCGGCCGCAAAGCGCTTCAGGGTTCGCGGTAGCGGGTCCATTAAGCGTGCGCATGCCACCAAGCGTCACATCCTGACCAAACGCACGACCAAGAACAAGCGTCAGCTGCGTGGAACCCTCACTGTGCATGAGTCCGACATCCAGCATGTTCGCGACATGATGCCCTACGCGTAAAGGAGAAGAACAATGCCTCGCGTAAAACGTGGAGTTACCGCACGCGCCCGTCACAAGAAGATCCTGGCACTTGCCAAGGGGTTCCGTGGTCGTCGCAACAACGTATTTCGGGTCGCCAAGCAGGCGGTCATGCGTGCTGGACAGTACGCTTATCGTGACCGTCGTAACCGCAAGCGTGTCTTCCGTGCACTTTGGATTACACGAATCAATGCGGCCTGTCGTTCCCATGACATTAACTACAGCCGATTTATTGCTGGTCTGAAAAAGGCCAACATCGATCTGGACCGTAAAGTGCTTGCCGACCTTGCGGTCATGGACAAGCCTGCGTTCGCATCGATTGTTGCCACCGTTAAAGCCGCACTGGGCAAGTAAGCCCATCGCGGTTGGCGGGTTGTTATGACAGACCTGGCTCGGCTCGTTCGCGATGCCGAAGAGGCGTTTCTCCAGTCAGCAGATCCTGCTGCGCTGGAGAACGCCAAGGCACGCTTTCTCGGTAAAACCGGTCTTCTGACAGAGCAGCTCAAAGCGCTCGGTCAGGCGGACCCGGAAACCCGAAAGACACTCGGTGTGGCGATTAACGCCGCAAAGGCCGAGATCGAATCTCTTCTTCAGCAACGTCGTCAGGCGATGGCCGATGCGGAACTCGCGCGTCGTCTTCAGGCAGAAGCGATCGATGTCTCGCTCCCCGGGCGTGGTCGCGGCGTTGGGGCGATTCATCCGGTGATCCGGACCTGGCGTCGGGTCGAGGAGATTTTTCGCTCGATCGGTTTCGATGTCGCGGATGGCCCAGAGATTGAAACCGACTGGATGAACTTCACGGCGTTAAATAACCCACTGAATCATCCTGCGCGTTCCATGCAGGACACCTTCTATCTCGAAAAGAAGGATGAACAGGGGCTCCCCTTGTTGCTGCGTACGCATACGAGTCCCATGCAGGTTCGTTATGCCAAGACGCATAAGCCCCCCATCAAAGTCATCGCGCCAGGTCGGACCTATCGGGTCGACAGTGACGCGACACACTCACCCATGTTTCATCAGGTCGAGGGACTCTGGATTGCCGAGGACGTCTCGTTTGCAGATCTGAAGGGCGTGTACACGAATTTCTTGCAGCAGTTTTTTGAATCAGAGAATTTGAAGGTCCGATTCAGACCGTCGTTCTTTCCGTTTACTGAGCCATCGGCTGAGATCGACATGATGTTTGACAGCGGTCCCCTGAAGGGGCGCTGGCTGGAGATCTCGGGCTCTGGTCAGGTTCATCCGCGCGTGATTGAAAATTTTGGCCTCGATCCAGAACGCTATATCGGATTCGCCTTCGGCAGTGGCCTTGAGCGTCTCAATATGCTGCGTTATGGCATTGGGGACCTTCGACTTTATTTTGACAATGATCTGCGTTTCTTAAAGCAGTTCAGCTAATCCATGAGAGTTCCTGAGAGCTGGTTACGAGCGTTTGCGAATCCGGATCTGTCGACTGCGGCACTGGCCGATCTATTGACGATGGCTGGGCTTGAGGTCGAAGAGGCCGAGCCGCTCGCGCCCGTATTTTCAGGGGTGGTTGTCGCCCGCGTGATCAGCACAGAAAAACATCCGGATGCGGACCGTCTTCGTGTCTGTCGCGTCGATATCGGTAACGGTGCAGCGCCCCTGCAGATTGTCTGCGGCGCACCGAACGTGGTGCCGGACATGATTGCCGCCTGTGCAACCGAGGGAGCAGTGCTGCCGGGTGGATTTAAGATCAAGCGCGCTAAGATGCGCGGCGTTGAAAGTCAGGGGATGCTCTGTTCTGCAAAGGAACTCGGTATCTCCGAAGAGTCTGAAGGGCTCATGGTGTTACCGACGTCTCTTGGATCAGCCCTGGGGCAGGATCTCCGTCAGGCACTGTCACTGGACAGTCAGGTGCTGACGCTCAAGCTCACGCCGAATCGTGCCGACTGTCTGTCGATTGCGGGTGTTGCCCGCGAGGTTGCAGCCCTGACGGGCTGCGCGTTGACGCTCCCCACATGGTCCTCGACTCCCGCACAGACGCAGCGTCGTCTGCCGGTCACCATCAACGCAGACGATCTCTGCGGTCGTTTTACGGGTCGCGTGATCGAGGGCGTGAATGCGAAGGCAGCGACCCCTGACTGGATGCGCAGCCGACTTGAACAGGCAGGGCAGCGATCGATCTCTGTTCTGGTGGATATCTCAAATTACGTGATGCTGGAACTCGGTCGGCCAAGTCACATCTTCGATCTGGATAAGGTCACTGGACCTTTGACGGTGCGCTGGGCAAAAAATGGCGAGACCTTGACGCTCTTAAATGGTCAGACCGTCACGTTGGATGAATCCGTTGGGGTGATTGCAGACGATCGCGGGCCAGAGTCGCTCGCCGGCATCATGGGGGGAGAATCCACCGCAGTCAGTCTAGAGACACAGAACATCTACATGGAGGCCGCCTTCTGGTGGCCAGACAGTATTCGTGGCCGTGCACGCCGGTTTAACTTCACCACAGATGCTGGACATCGGTTCGAGCGCGGTGTGGACTGGGTGACTACTCGGGACCATATCGAGTACATGACGCATCTCGTGGTCTCGATCTGTAGTGGCAGCCCTGGACCGATCGATGACCAGTCCACACGTCTTCCATCGCGACCCGAGGTCACGATGCGACTCGCCCGATGCCGTCGCGTGCTGGGAATTGATGTCGATGCTCAGAGCTGTATGGAGATTTTTGATCGCTTGGGATTTGCACCGAAACGGCTGGGGGATGGTGTCTCCGAGAGTATTCAGGTGACCCCACCGAGCTTTCGGTTTGATATCGAGATCGAAGAAGACCTCATCGAAGAAGTCGCCCGTATTTATGGGTTTGAACGGATTCCGGCACGGCCGCCTGTTGCGCGTGCAGTCATGTCGATTCCAACGGAGGAGCTTCGTTCGGCCATGCAGCTGCGCGATCGACTGGTGGCATCGGACTATGTCGAGGTCGTTACCTACAGTTTTATTTCGAAAGACGCGGCGCTGGCGATGTCTAAGGAGACACCGCTTGCGCTGCTCAATCCCATGGCATCTCATCAGTCCGTCATGCGGACTAGTCTTCTGCCAGGCCTCTTAGACTGCCTAGCGACTAACGTTAGCCGAAAGCAGTCTCGTGTTCGTGTCTTTGAGATTGGTCGCTGCTTTTTGGACCGTCCTGGCCAGCCTTCCGGCGACTGGACCGTTGCTGGGGTCGATCAGCCACTCCGAATCGCGGGGCTCGCGTTTGGGTCGAGCGTCGATGAGCAGTGGGGCGAGCCCTCTCGTTATGTCGACTTTTTTGATGTGAAGCGCGACCTTGAAGCCCTGGCCCAGCCGCTTCGTCTGACGACTCGTCAGCTTCCCGCCGCCGAGTCGATTGGGCTTCATCCCGGCCGCGCTGCCCAGATTCTGATCGGCGACGAGATCGTTGGGCGGGTTGGGGAGCTGCATCCGAAATTTGTTCAAGAGATGGGTCTGGCCTCGGCGCCAGTGTTGTTCGAGATGGCGCTTGGTGCGCTGACCCAAGTCCTTCTGCCTAAGATTACCGAGGTCTCCCGGTTCCCATCCGTGACCCGAGACCTAGCGGTCGTCGTGGACTCTCAGACCCCCGCCGGGGCCATGATCGAGCGTTTGGAACGACTAAAAAGTCAATCAAAACAAGGGTCTTGGATAATCAATATCAAGTGCTTTGACGAATATCGGGGTAAGGGATTGTCCGAGAAGGAAAAGAGCTTAGCTTTCAGGTTTATACTTCAAAGTCCTGAGACAACTCTTCAAGAATCTGAGGTAGATGCGTTGATGAACGAGATCATCACCCTGCTGGCGTCTGAGTTTTCGGCGCGGCTCAGATCGTAACGATTAAACCGTGCAATTTAATCCCAAGTCCATGGACGCTTCTAACGGTTTTGGTGGGTCGGCCTCGCAGATTGCAGAGGCCTTCCCAAGACTGCTCGATTATGTGGGTCTGAAATCGCAAGACGATACGCTGACGAAGGCTGAGCTTGCGGAGCTCTTGTTTGAGGTGGTCGGCCTTAACAAGCGTGAGGCGAAAGAAGTCGTAGACATCTTCTTTGAGGAGATTCGCGAGACACTGGTTGCCGGCACGAGCGTGAAGCTCTCCGGCTTTGGCAATTTCCAACTCCGTGACAAGCCCCAGCGCCCAGGACGCAACCCGAAGACGGGCGAGGCGATTCCCATTGCTGCACGTCGCGTGGTTACCTTCCACGCGAGTCAGAAGCTTAAGTCGTACGTGCAGGATCCAACACGTAAACCGCTTGACGCCTACGCGGATGACGAGCTTCCCGGCAATTAAGCCGGGACGCCTGTGTCGCGCTGATTGGTCTTTGTAATGGAACAACGAGTCTCCCCAGCCCAGTTGCCCCCGATTCCGGCGAAGCGGTATTTCACCATTGGTGAGGTCAGCGAGCTCTGTGCAGTGAAGCCGCATGTTCTGCGTTACTGGGAACAGGAATTCACACAGCTACGTCCCATGAAACGTCGTGGGAATCGACGGTATTACCAGCACCATGAGGTGCTTCTGATTCGAAAGATTCGCGAGCTTTTGTATGACCAGGGCTTTACCATCAGCGGTGCGCGTAACCAGCTGATGGATGGACGTCAGACCCCGCCGGCCGTGTCACTGGCTGCCGGCTTAAACGGTGCAGAAGAGACGGCACAGTCGCTTGAAACCTCGGGGGGACTGCGCTCCGAGCTTCAAGCCGTGCTGGGAATCCTGAAGGGTTCGACTCAGTTATAATCGAGGGCTTCGGTCGGGGCGTAGCGCAGCCTGGTAGCGCACTTGCATGGGGTGCAAGGGGTCGGATGTTCGAATCATCTCGCCCCGACCAATTCAGTCTCTCTTTCCTTCCTTCCGCTTTTCTTTCCACGTGATCCGAGGTTCGTCGCACTGCTGCGCTGGGTAGCCTATGTCTTTTTTAAGGCTTAGGAGCAACGTATGGTCGATCGGCGGCTTTCTCTTTCAGTGGTGCCCACCATTGGTGTGTTCGCGCTTCTCGTGGTGGGCTGCTCGCCCGCGGAGCGTGCAGATGGATTTCCGATGATGCAGGCAGGGCCAGGCGCCTTTTACGGAGAGATCCCGCCGCGACTGGTGATGCGAGATGGGTTCCGCGTCTGGAGCGATCCCTCGGCGTTTGGTCCTGTGCCGCTTTCTCTGCAAAAGACGGGAGATGCGGTGTGTGCCACCATGAACACGCCCGACAAAACGTATGTTGCGCAGGGCTATCACCCAAAAGCCATTGACGCGGATGGCGTCGAGTTTCAGGGGGGTGGCTACTACTGTGTTGCGAAGTAGTGGTGCTTCATCGTTGAGCCGCCCTTAAGAAGCCGGTCGAGAACGAAGCTCGTTACAATTCTTGATTGTCCTTTTTCTATGAAAGTTCATCATGGGATTTCAAGAGTGGATCGGGCGTCAAGAAACAATTGATGATCTTGTCACGCCGACACCGATTGCCGCGTTATCGGCGACGCTAAACTGGCCGGCCAATCGGCCTGCTGCTGGCACGATCGTCCCGCCGCTCTGGCACTGGCTTTATTTTCTGCCCTTGGCCCAGCAGTCTGAGATCGGCGAGGATGGTCACCCGCGTCGTGGCGGATTCCTGCCTCCCGTTCCGCTTCCGCGACGGATGTGGGCGGGGAGTCAGCTTCAGTTCCATACGCCACTGCGCGTTGGTGATCGAATTACGCGCACCTCGACGATTGCTGATGTCACAGAAAAGTCGGGTCGCACAGGCTCCTTAGTCTTTGTGAAGGTTCGGCATGACATCCGTCGAGAGGGGTCGTCTGAGATTGCGCTCACCGACATCCATGACATCGTTTATCGAGATCTTCCGCAGTCAGGCGCACCTGCGCCTGAGCCTACTAAGGCGCCTTCGGATGCGCAGTGGCAGATGCAGTGGACACCCGATGACGTGCTGCTATTCCGTTATTCGGCGTTGACCTTTAATGGTCATCGGATCCACTACGACCGGAGATACGTCACGACAGTCGAGGGCTATCCGGGCCTGGTCGTCCATGGCCCCCTTATTGCAACGCTTCTTTTGGATCTGGTTCGGCGGAATCTTCCCGCCGCAGAGATCTCGGCATTTGAGTTTCGTGCAGTGAAACCGACGTTTGATCTGCATCCATTTTTTGTCTGCGGTGCGCCGTCAGAGGACGGTCGCTCGCTTCGGCTGTGGGCAAAAGATCACGAGGGATTCCTGACAATGTCTGCAACCGCGCAGCTGAAGGCGAGCTAAGCGATCATGCGTCGGCGGCGTGGCGTTCGATTACGGCTAGGTCTGGTGGCGTCCGGACTTGGTGCGCTGTTATCGGGCTGCTCTAGCCTTGAATTTCTCAATCAGGTCTCGGGTCGCCCTCACTCGGATCCGATCACGGTGAGCTACGGCAGTCATAGTCGTCAGCGGGTAGATGTCTACCCGGTCATTGAGCAGCGACTTGGATCCTCTGCAGGCGCAGGCGGATGGGTGTCCTCCGCGAACGCGGCAACAGCGCAGGGGCGTCCGATGGTGATCTTTTTTTATGGCGGAAGCTGGAACTCAGGCTCTCGGACCGACTATCGATTTGTTGCCACGGCCTTAAATGATCTTGGTTATGTCGTGGCCATTCCGGACTATCGACTCACCCCAGAGGTGCTGTATCCCGAATTTCTGCATGACAGTGCTGCGGCCGTGCGAACCCTGATTCGCCAGGCGCGTGACTTCGGTGCAGACCCGGATCGCATCGTCTTGGCGGGGCACTCTGCCGGGGCGTATAACGCGGCCATGATCGCGATGGATCAGCGTTGGATGCTGGACGATGAACGTCGTCGCATTCGTGGCCTGATTGGGTTTGCCGCACCGGTCAATTTTCTTCCCATTCAGATCCCAGAGGTTCAGCAGACGTTTCGATGGCCCGACACACCGAGAGACTCTCAGCCGATTGAGCATGTTGCCCCCGGCAATCCACCAGTGCTTCTGATTACGGCCCGAGGGGACCGAGTCGTCGATCCAACGCGGAACTCGCAGTCATTCGCTGATCGATTAACGCAGGTAGGGGTGCCAGTACAGCTCGAGGTGATTGATGGACCTCTGGGTCTTGCGAACCATGCCAATGTGGTGGCAACGATCTCGCCGACGTTTCAGTTCTTTGCCCCGACGCTGACAAAGATCAGATCGTTTGTCGACCAGGTGACGCGCTAAATATTTCGGTGTCGACAGACGCCTGGCCTGGCGCATCGTACCGATGCCCTGCCACAGAGTCTTGGTGAATGAGTTCACCAATTGCCGCGATCCATTCAGGATCGATCCTGATGGTTGCAGATTGAACGTCTTCTTCGAGGTGCGCCAGGTTTGTCGTTCCGGGGATGGGGATCACATGTTGCCCCTGGGCGAGGCACCAGGCCAGGGCGAGTTGAGACGGTGTACATCCCGCTTTTCGCGCGATCTCAACCATGGATGCTAGCAGCTGCTGGTTATGAATGAGTGCATCGCCTTGGAATCGCGGATTCTTATGGCGCATGTCGGTTGCGTGAAGGGCCGCGAGACTTTTAGGGTCTTGGAATCGCGCCGAGAGAAATCCACGCCCCAGCGGGCTAAAGGCAACAAGCGCAACGCCAAGTTCCTGACAGGACTGGCGCAGCGCTATCTCGGGGTTTCGAGTCCAGAGGGAATATTCCGACTGTACCGCCGTGATCGGATGAATCTGATGCGCTTTTCTAAGGGTCTCTGCGGAGACCTCAGAGAGTCCAATCGTTTTTACCTTGCCCTCGCGGACAAGATCTGCCATCGCGCCGATAACATCCTCTAATGGTGTTGTCTTATCCCAGCGATGTAGGTAATAGAGATCGATCACGTCGGTATCAAGTCGCTGAAGGCTCTCTAGGCAGTTCGCCCGGATGACCTCGGGGCGGCTATCAATTCTTCTTGGCGGCTTGCCGGGTTCGGTGTTTGCGGCCATGCCTCCCTTTGTGCATAGCGCGATCGACTGACGGTGAGGCTTGAGGGCACGACCCACCACAATTTCGTTGTGGCCGTTTCCATAGAGCATCGCAGTGTCAAACAGTGTCACGCCAAGGTCTAATGCACGCGCGATCACTGACGCAGACTGTGCATCGGGGACTGGTGGCCCATATCCGTGGCTGAGGTTCATGCAGCCAAGGCCAATGGCCGACACCGTAAACGGTCCGAGTTGTCGCGCTGGGAGGGGGTGCATCATGCTCGAGTCTTCTGTCTGTTCTGGGTCTAAAGTTCCTTCGATTTTATTCGCTGATCAAAGAGTCAAGGACGCTTGATTTCTGTCAATAATTATTACCGATGGGTTGTCAATTAGACATTACACTTCAAGCTGTCTGAGATTTTTCAGGCAGCATCATCTGGTGCCCTCTGACAGGGGTTAAACGGGAAGCTGGTGAGAGACCAGCGCTTTGCCCGAAACAGTAATAGGTGATGGCATTGATGGCACTCGATCAGATCGAGTGCGCCACTGGAACGGTGTGCTGTTCTGGGAAGGCGGTCGATGCTGGAATCGTTCTAACGATTCGCGCCTTGAGCCTGGATACCGGCCGGTGATGGAACCCAACTTGGTCGTTCCGGGGTCAGAACGGCATGAAAGGTTAGACCATGTTCCAGAAGTCTCTTGTTGCTGTGGCGGTCACGACGGCCACATGGGCAGCCGCGTTCGCGGCGGGCCCCGCTCCCGCGTCGACACCGTCGACGACGAACGCAACCCCGTTGATCCAGATTGCAGCGATGGATCCTGTCGTCATCAGCGCTGCACTCGTTGAACAAAAACTTTCTGAAGTAATTCCTTCGGTGACGGTCATCACGCGTCAGGATATTGACCAGTCGGGGGCATTAAGCCTTGCCGATCTTGTGCGGTCCGAGCCTGGTGTGGAGATTGGACGTAATGGGGGCCTGGGAGGACTGACGTCGTTTTTTCTTCGGGGTGCCGAGAGTCGCAATGTACTGATTCTCATTGACGGCGTTCGCATGCGAGACGGGGTGACCCAGGCGGCACTCGCGGAGCATATCCCTCTGGGGCTTGTGGAACGAATTGAGATTGTTCGTGGCAATGTCTCCGCGCTCTACGGTGATGCTGCCGTTGGCGGAGTGATTTCAATTACGACCCGTCAGGCTGGCCAGGGGCCGATGAAAGGATTCGCCTCGGTGACGGTTGGCGAGCGGGCTACCCGCGAGGTCTCCGCCGGGCTTGCAGGCGCTGTCGAGTCGTTGAGAATGGCGCTCTCGATCCAGCATCTCAAGACAGATGGCTTTTCTGCCACCAATCCTTCCCAGACCTGGTCTTTCGATCCGACGGATGGTGATCGTGATCCTTACGAGAACACCGCCGCGGCGTTGCAGCTTGCGACCAAGATTGGGAAAACTGACCTCGGTGGAAGTCTCTCCTCAAGCAAAGCGTCTCTACGTTACGACAACGAGTGGTCGGGTCAGGATCCACAGCAGGATGCCAGTAATGAGCGGACGCATCTGTTTGTCCGCCATCCGGTTTCTGAGCGCTGGACCACTCGCGTCGACCTGAGTCAAAACCGTATTCGTCTTGACTACAACTTTGGGGTCTCAAACAAGACCGAGGTGGATCAGGTTCGTTGGGATAACCGATTCACCTTGAGCGCTCGGCAGACGGTGTTGGTAGGGCTAGATCGGAGAGAGGAGCGACGCAGTCCTGCAGCAAGCGGACTCTCTGGTCGTGAGGTTGATTCGGCTTACCTTGGATTCCTCAATCGCTCAGGACCCTGGACGACCCAGCTCAACCTTCGCTACGACGATGCCTCGACGGGGGAATCGAAATCGACTTGGCTCGTTGGAGTTGGGCGACAGCTCAGCGATTTCTGGCGAATGACCGCAAGCGCATCGACCGCGTTTCGACTGCCTGATGCCTATGCGCTATCGACAAACGCATCCCTTAAACCGGAGTTTCACGACAGCCGTGAGATTGGTCTTCAAGGTGGAGAGGGAGATAACTCGATTCGGCTCGTGTTCTTTCAGGCTGAGACCGATAACCCGATCGTCTATGACGCCAACTACACGGCAAGAAATCAAAACTTCATCGAGAACGAAGGAATCGAGATCTCAGGGCGCTGGCTTGCCACACCGTGGCTTCGCCTAAAGGCAGATCTGACCTTACAAGATCCGAATAGTCCCTTTGAAGGTAGTGCAACGGCAACGACACGGGTTCAGAGTGCACGACGCGCCAAGGTCCACGGCGCCCTGTCAGGCTTGATTCGATCAGGTGGAAATGAGTTTGAGATGTCGGTGTTTGGTGCTGGATCACGCCGCGATACAGACTACGATCCAGTCGGGCTGACACGACTTCCCGGTTATGCGGTGGTTGCGCTCCGGGCTAAGTTCCGTCTTGACCCCGAATGGGCTTTCGTGGCGCGACTCGAGAATGCTGGAGACAAGCAGTACCAGCTTGCCTATGGCTACAACACAGCCCCGCGCACGACATTCCTTGGGGTCCAGTTCCAGCCGAAATAACGGCGACAGAAGGTTGGGATTCATGCAGCCGTGCTTAGATGCCGGTGCATGAATCTTCAGTGCAGATGCTGGCTCGGCGTCTCGGCCACATCCGGAAGCTCTGCGTGAACCATCTCCCCATCTTGATTGGGGTAGAGCGGAGCACCGCAGTCGTCGCAATATTCCATGGGAAGTCGCTGACGGAGCATCACGATATGGGCGACACCCGATTCACGAAGTACGGATTCAATTTCTTCAGCGAGATCGCTCATCTCGTCTTCGGCGCCAAGAAGTGGCCAGACAACGCCGTGAATGACTTCTTCCTCTTCGCCAACCGTAAATCCAATACGGAACTCTTCCAGCTGACGGTTATAGCAACCGCCAATGACTGCCGTCAGAAGATTCGGCGTCACACTGAGCGTTGTTGCAAGAAAGGCAACCGAGGCCCGAATCGAGAAGGGCCGCGCTGAACGATCTGCATCACGACATGCCACGTAGTAGGCCCGCGGCAGCATGCTCTCAAAGGCACAGGCCGGAAGTAGTGGGGATAGCGCGGTCTGACTCACTTCGACCCATTGCTTAAGAACCTGTTCACGTTCGGCATCGCCCGACTGCCAGCGAAAGATAGCCTGGCCCTGCGGCACCGAGACCGCTCCGATGATGTAGCGCTGGTCAGCAAGAAACTGGGAGGTCTCCTTTAGGCTTGCAGGATCGATTTTGTAGACGCCTTCCCCGAAAGAACCAGAGAGATCCCGCCGAAGATCAGCCGTGTCACAGAAGGTCTCGGGCAACTGATCCGGTGAAAAGAAGTAGTCGGCAATCGTCAGATCCGCACCCTCTGCAAAAACGACGTCTGCAAGGGAGGATCGAATCGCTTTGATGACTGCAGTGGGGATGGGTCTTGTGGGAAGCGGAAGTCTGGACCAGGCCAGTACCGGTGCCGCAAACAATAGAATGTCCCGGGGTCCATCCGAGGTGGGACTGAGCGCATATTCAACTCGACCCTCAATGGCATCTGCGAGCTCTTCGTAGGCGCGGGACTCGCGATCAGCGAGACGATCTAAGGCAGCATTCAGTGACCCTTCGTCTCCGTCTCTCAGCAACGTCTCGATCTCTTCTTCAAGGCGATGTTCCCAGAAGTGATCTTCTGCTCGGCTGCCGGACTGGGCGAGCCCTTCTGCAAATTCGACCAGGAGATCGGCCTCGCGTGAGGCACGGCCGCGGCGGGAAGATGGGGAGCGCTTCATAGGACTTTCTCTCAGTTAGGCTGCCCATTCTAGCGAAGTCGGAGCGTTCGAGCCGGTATCATGGCGTGCAAAGGGGAGAAGAGACGCAGCATGACGAAGGGCTACACCGTCGCCGTATTACTGGCTGGCATTGGCGCGATCTTGTTCTCAGCCAAGGCCATCGTCGTGAAGCTTTGCTACCTCTGGGGGGCAGAGGCGGGGACAGTCCTGGCCCTTCGGATGATCTTCTCGCTCCCGTTTTTCTGGGGGGCGGTCTGGTGGGTTCAACGCCGCGAAGCGCTTCCAGCGATTTCCCGGAAGGATCGGTTCAGTATTTTGTTTCTGGGGTTTGTTGGCTACTACTTATCAAGTTATCTTGACTTTTTAGGGCTTCAGTTCATTACCGCAGGCCTGGAGCGAATCATTCTGTATCTCAATCCAGCACTCGTCCTGCTGCTATCCGCCTGGATTCTGAAGCGATCGATTAATGCCCGTCAGTATCTGTCGATGGCGATTGCCTATCTCGGGGTGTTGCTGGTCTTCATTCAGGATGTTCGACTCGATGGGCCGCAGGTCGCGCTTGGCGGTGTCTTGGTTTTTGGTGCCGCCTTTACGTATGCGATCTATCTGATCTTTGCTGGCGAGATCGTCAAGCGTGTGGGAAGTATCCGGCTTGTCGCCTACGCGAGTGGGTCATCGACGGTCTTTTGTCTCCTGCAGGCCTTGATCATGGCACCCCAGGCCTTAATCTCACAGCCGGTACAGGTCTATGGGCTTAGTCTAATCAATGCAAGCCTGTGCACGTTTGTCCCGATGCTGTTGATCATGATGGCTATTCAAAGGGTGGGATCTGGGATCGCGGCGCAGGCGGGTGCAATTGGTCCGATTGCAACCGTATTCCTTGGGTGGTTCTTCTTAAATGAGGCCATCACCGTGATACAGATCATCGGGATGGCCATCGTGCTAGTGAGTATGGCGGTGCTGCTGACTGCGCAGAGTAGTAAGGCACCACCGCCAGAGGATGTGACGAGTCGTTAAGGCGTTAGCTTTCGAATGGTGGAGACGACGTAACGACTACCGTCAGCAATGGCCCGAAATTCGATTCGATCACCGACCGAGAGACCTTCAAGAGTCTTCGCGTCTCGGACCGTGAAGACCATGGTCATCGGCGGCATATCAAGAGACTTAATCTCTTCGTGCTGAATCGTGAGACGGTTATTGGCGGGATCCAGTCGACGAATCAATCCCTTCGCCCAGTCGGCAGTCGCCGCCGACACCTGAATCGTCCCCTTCATGCCGGCTTCGAAATGTCCTGCAATTAGACAGGCGAACTCGAAGCGACCTTGACGATTAAAAGTCCAGACGAGGTCCTCGCGCTTTCCAGGGCTGACATGCGCCATATAGGGTTCGTCATGCTCCATGTTGGGGAACTTCTTCATCATCTCAGCATGAGCGGCGAGCTCTTTCGGGGTTCCGATGACCATCTCATGCATGACTTTGCCTTGATTTGAGACACGGAAACGAATGGTCTCTCCGAGCTTTACGTCTAGCTGATTAGGCGTGAACTGCATGTTGTCAGTCATGGCAATGTCAATGGTCCGATCGACCTTCTTTGGGTCGCCTGCAATTCCCCATTCTTTTTGTTCTGCCGCAGCCAGCGGCTTGCCGTGCTGGTGACCCGATGGACCATGTGCGACGACGGGGGTGGCGAGGAGAGAAACACTGCTCAGGACCACGGAGGCGATGAATATTGCGGTGAGGTTCTTCACGATGATGATCTTTCCTTAGTTTTAATGTTGGTGTGACTGCGTCGGTTTTCTGACCTGTACTTCCACTTCCGTTGGCGACTGACGGGGCATAACGCCTTTGCCTGCCGAGCGCTGGCGAGCGGGTTCAGCAAGCGGCGCTCCTGTCCACTCGTAGGCCACAGTACCTTTGGGATGCTGATACCAGCCCGGATCACTGTAGTCGCCGGGTTTTTGGTCGGGTCTTACTTTGAGAACACTGAACATCCCGCCCATTTCGACCGATCCAAAGGGTCCCTGACCGGTCATCATCGGAATCGTGTTCTCCGGTAGGGGCATTTCCATCTCGGCCATATCGGCCATGCCGCGCTCCCCCATCACCATGTAATCTGGAATGAGCCGACTGATCCTTTTGGAGAGTCCGGTGTGATCCACGCCGATTAAGGTGGGCACCTTGTGACCCATGGCATTCATCGTGTGATGAGACTTGTGACAGTGAAACGCCCAGTCACCTGGCTCATCGGCAATGAAATCAAGCTGTCGCATCTGGCCAACCGCAATATCTTGCGTTACCTCATATCGCCGTGTGCTCTTGGGCGTGGGGCCACCATCGGTGCCCGTGACCATGAACTCATGCCCATGAAGATGGATCGGGTGATTCGTCATGGTGAGGTTTCCAATTCGAAGACGGACCTTGTCATGAAGGCGCACATTCAGTGAGTCAATACCAGGAAATACACGACTATTCCAAGACCAGATATTGAAGTCGAGCATGGTCATGATCTTGGGGGTGTAGCTCCCCGGGTCAATATCGTAGGCGTTTAACAGGAAGCAGAAGTCTCGGTCCACAGGATCAATCAAGGGATGACGCCCTTTAGGATGGGTGACCCAGAAGCCCATCATGCCCATCGCCATCTGGGTCATCTCATCGGCATGCGGGTGGTACATAAATGTTCCGGGACGACGCGCAACAAACTCATAGACCAAGGTCTTTCCGGGTTGAATCCCCGGTTGATTCAGTCCTGTGACGCCATCCATGCCATTGGGAAGGCGCTGCCCATGCCAGTGGATTGACGTATGCTCGGGGAGCCGATTAGTGACAAAGATCCGGACCTTATCGCCCTCGACCACCTCGATGGTGGGGCCGGGAGATTGGCCGTTATAGCCCCAGAGATGGGCCTTAAATCCCGGAGCCATCTCACGGACGACGGGCTCGGCAATGAGGTGGAATTCCTTGACGCCGTTGTTCATACGCCAGGGCAGCGTCCATCCGTTGAGCGTGACGACCGGGTTATAAGGACGGCCAGTCTGGGGGACCAGCGGTGGCTGGGTCAGCGGGCTGTCTTGGAGGACAGGCTCTGGAAGGCGGGCAAGAGCGCTCTTGGCAACGGACGCCGCAGCCAAAGTGACACTCGTCGCAGCGAGACCGCCAAGAAATTCACGTCTGTTTTTGGGGTTCATGGGTGTTGTCCAATCTGGTCAAGATGCGTATTGAGAAGGGCGAGTTCAAGTTCAAGCTCGGACTCAGACTGCAAGAGGTCAGACAGTGCATGAAGCGATTTCTGTCGTGACTGCAAGAGATGTTCTGCCTCCTTGAGTAGATCAAAAACCCCGATGATCATTCCGTTGTACTGAAGAACTGCTTCGTCGAGGACCTGCTGTCGCATTGGTAGGATTCGGGTCTGATATTGCTCGTGTTGCTTCAGTCTTGCTGCGTGTCGCGACAGGGCTTGTCGTGCTTTAGACTGTCGCTCGATCAAGTCCATCGCAGGCGTTCCGGTCGTGATGACTGCTTGCGCAAGGAGTGACTCCAGTCGGCGACGTGTCTCTGAGACGCCTCTCGCATTGACGGTTGTCTCGGCGGTCAGTCGTATTTCTGCGTTCGGTTTGGAAAATCCAATCAGCTGGAAGAGGCGTTCTTGTTCTTGAATGACACGATCTTCAGCCTGGCGCTTCACCATCAATGCGGACTCCGCTTTCAGTTGTTCCTCAAGCAGGTGAAAGGCATTTAGATTTCCTGCCTTTCGCATCCGTGTTGAGAGCTCAACAGCAATTCCTAAGACCTCGTGCACGTCCGCCTGAATTCTCGACCATTCCTGCGCCGTGTAGGCGGCATAGAACTGTCGTTTCAGTTCATCCATCAATCTGTGATGTGCGATGAGCGCATGTCGCTGCTCTGGCGTGAGCTGACGCCAGGATGGGTTGTCTCGGTCTATCCCGGCAAGCCTCTGCCAGATCTCAGGGGTTCGACTTTGCACCACGCGGGTGGCATCGGCCAAGCTCAGCTCGATAACCGGGCGCTTCTGTGACGCGGTCGGCTCAGGGGACTGGGCTTCCCGTAGGTACGCCTTCCAGCCGCCGGCCTTTTGCACTTGCTCGATGACGGCGCGCCAATCAGAGACAGCAGGAACCTGAGCTGTCGCTGGCGCAACCATGCAACACGATAGGATAAAGGGGACGAGATGAACTCGCATAAACACTCCTTGGGTGTAAACGACAAACGATCCACTGGGTAATGGATCGGATCTTTAAAACAAACGGAGGTTTATCGAGGGGGTCGTAATAGACCGTCAGGCGTCTCGCCGAGCGCCATTATTGACGTGATCACGGAGGGCGACGGTGATCTGAAGGTCTGTGATGGATCCGGCGGATAACCGGGAATGACGACTGCCATGAGGCAACCGCTTGCGCAGTGCACGCAGCCCTGATGTCCATGGTCTGCGTTTTGTGTGCCGTGATGATCATGCTGAGGCGCACCAGCGACAGATTCTGAATGCGGATCTGGTCGATCCAGATCGATCGGGGATGTCGCGCCATGGGGCTCCACGACGCCATGGTCGTGGAGGCTTGTCTGCTCTTGATTCCCGTGACAGTCCATGGCCGTCACGACCTGACCCTGCATCAGCAGGGCCAGGCCGAGGACTGCCGCTGTGATGCGACGGCCGATGCGCATGGGCAATCGATGGGTCATCTTTTTCTGACGGCTTACGCCGCCATGAGCTCCCGAAGAACGTACGGAAGAATACCGCCGTGCTTGTAGTAGTCCACCTCAATCGGCGTGTCGATTCGGCAGAGGACCGTGACGTTCTGACGACTGCTATCTTTACGCGTGATCACCAGTGTGAGATCTTGCTGGGGCTGCAGGTTGTCGGGAATCGAGACATCAAACTGTTCTGTCCCGTCGAGATTCAGTGTCTGTGCGCTGTCGTTGCCCTTGAACTGCAGCGGCAGAACGCCCATCCCCACCAGATTCGATCGGTGGATGCGCTCGTAGCTGCGGGCAACGACAAGTTTGACGCCGAGCAACTGCGTCCCTTTGGCCGCCCAGTCACGGGAAGAGCCGCTACCGTATTCCTCGCCACCGATCACAGCCGTGGGGACGTTCGCTTTCTGGTAGGCCATTGCAGCGTCATAGATGAACATCTTTTCACCGCTGGGCTGATAGAGCGTCACGCCACCTTCTTCACGCGTTCCATCAGCATTGGGTGGCAGCATCAGGTTCTTGATACGCACGTTGGCAAATGTACCGCGCATCATGACTTCGTGGTTGCCGCGGCGTGAACCGTAGCTGTTGAAGTCGGCTTTTTGAACGCCGTTATCTTTCAGGAACTTACCGCCAGGAGAGGCTTCCTTAATCGAGCCTGCGGGAGAAATGTGATCGGTTGTGATCGAATCTCCCAGAATTGCCAACGCACGCGCTCCTTGAATCGATGTCATCGCTCTTGGCGACATGGAGAAGTCGTCAAAGAATGGCGGCTTCGCGATATAGGTTGACTTTGGCCAGTCATAGACCTGACCCGGTGTGCCCTTGATGTTGTTCCACAGGTGATGATCTTTGGTGAGATCGCTGTAGAGCGAACGGAAGGTGTTCGGGTCGCGTGCGTATCCCATGACCGCAGCGATCTCTTGGCTCGAGGGCCAGATGTCTTTCAGGTAGACCGGACCGTCTTTCCCTTGACCGATGGGCTCTGTCGACAGATCGCGCAGCACGGTACCCGCCAGGGCATAGGCGACAACCAGCGGCGGCGAGGCTAGGAAGTTTGCGCGAAGGTTCGGGTGAATCCGTGCTTCGAAGTTACGGTTACCAGAGAGCACTGCCGCGCAGACCAGGTCTTCCTTCACGATGGCTTCGTTAAATTCGGGACGCAGGTCTCCGGCGTTACCGATACAGGTGGTACAGCCATACGCGGCTACCGAGAAACCAAGGGTCTCAAGATAGGGCAGAAGGCCAGCTTTGGTCAGGTACTCAGTGACCACGCGGCTGCCAGGTGCGAGCGATGTTTTGATATGGCTCTGTACACGCAGCCCTTTTTCGACCGCCTTCTTCGCGAGAATTCCGGCGGCAAGCAAGACGCCTGGGTTAGACGTATTGGTACAGGAGGTGATGGCGGCAATCAGCACGTCGCCGCTTCCGATCTCGACATCGCCGGCTTTCACGCGTTTGGAGAGCGCTGCTGCCGGTTGTGCGAAACCATTCTCGGCAACGGGCTTGCTAAATAGCTCTGTGAAAGACTGCTTCATCTTGGTCAGTTCAATCCGATCCTGCGGACGCTTGGGACCAGCGAGAGAGGGCTTGATTGTGGAGAGATCAAGCGTGACTGACTTGGTGTAATCGATCTGGCCTTGCTTCGGTGTGCCAAAGAGCTGCTGGGCTTTGAAGTAGGCCTCGAACATTTCGACTTCTTCCTGGGTGCGGCCTGTGGCACGCATGAAATCAACCGTGACCTCATCGACAGGGAAAAAGCCCATGGTTGCGCCGTACTCTGGCGCCATGTTCGCAATCGTTGCGCGATCAGGAAGCGCCAGTGAGGCTGTGCCTTCACCGTAGAACTCGACAAACTTCCCAACCACTTTTTCCTTGCGCAGCATCTCGGTGATGGTGAGCACCAAGTCGGTTGCAGTACAGCCTTCAGGGAGCTGACCCGTGAGATTTACACCAACAACGTCAGGGGTCAGGAAATACACAGGCTGGCCCAGCATTCCGGCTTCTGCCTCGATACCACCCACGCCCCAGCCGACAACACCGATACCGTTAATCATGGTGGTGTGGCTGTCCGTTCCGACCAGCGTGTCGGGATAGGAGACGCCATCGCGGGTATGAACCCCGCGGGCGAGATATTCCAGATTCACCTGGTGCACGATACCAATGCCTGGGGGAACAACTTTGAAGGTATCGAAGGCCTGCATCCCCCACTTCATAAACTGGTAGCGTTCTTGATTGCGTTCAAACTCAAGCTTCATGTTGAGATCGAGCGCTTCTTTTTTTCCGAAATGATCGATCATCACGGAGTGGTCCACCACGAGATCAACAGGGACGAGTGGCTCAATCACTTTGGGATTCTTGCCCATATCGTGGGCGATGTTGCGCATGGCAGCGAGATCTGCGAGCAGGGGAACGCCAGTGAAGTCTTGCAACACAACGCGCGCGACGACAAACGGAATTTCGTCGACGCGGGCAGCCGTGGGCCCCCAGTTCGCGAGCTGTTTCACGTGCGCTTCAGTGACCTTCTTGCCATCACAGTTACGCAGCACTGCTTCTAATACGATCCTGATCGAGACGGGCAGGCGGGAGATTTTTCCGATACCTGCCTTCTCGAGCGCAGGGAGGCTATAGAACTGTCCACTCTTTCCAGCGGCAGTGGTGAATGTCTGAAGACTGTTGTGAAGGTTATGCGGCATGTAAAGCTCCCTGATGGACAGTTTTTGTAGTTTTGAACGTTGATATTTTAGAAAAAAGCGGTCTTGGCAGCAGCAGAAATTTCAAGTCCTGCCTGCTGCGCGCGTTTCAGCAGACTCCAGAAGTACCGGTAACTCGCGCGGTCGTGAAGCAGTCCTCGGTCAGCGATGGGTCCCCAGTCGGCGGCTTGCGCAGCAAGCAGGATCCGGCAGGCGTCCTCGAGTTCCTGGGCGGTTGGCTGGAAAGCCGTCAGGATCTGGCTAAGGTGGTTCGGGTGGATGCTCCACATCCGCGTGAACCCAAACTCATTGCGGGCACGTCCCGCGTCCTCAAGCGCCTGGGTCGGGGATCCGAAGTCTGTCGTCGGGTTATGGGTGGGGATCTTGCCGTGTGCGTGGGCCGCGGCGCTGATCTCAAGCTTCGCCCGGCGTAAAAGCGGGTGGTCAAACTGCCCCGGACTTTTCATGGCCGAGACCGGAATGGCCCCGCGGTGGCTGCTGGTGAAATCCATCTGTCCAAAGGCGAGGAACTGCACCTGGGGATGCGATGCGATCTCAAAGACATCGTGCAAACCTGCTTCGTCTTCAAACATGATCTGCAAAGGGATCGGGTTCTTGATGCCAGCCTTCTTAGACTGGCTTTCGATCCATTCGATGGCCTCCTGAAACTGGGACAGACCAGCGATCTTAGGAACCGTAATGTAGGCAAGCCCAGCGGGTTTGGCCGTAATTAGCGTTGCAACGTCATTTCGAAAGGCTGGGTGGTCGACCGGGTGGACCCTTGCCCCCACACGACGTGTCTCTGGGCGAGGCTCTGCCAGGATACGGGAGAGCAGGGCTGCGGTTTCAGCCTCGGCGCCGGAGGGGGCGCCGTCTTCCATGTCGGCAGTGACATCAAATGCCCCGCGCATCTCATCCTGGAGCGCGAGGGCTTTACGAAGTTTTTTTTCGTCCCCTGCGTAGTGTTCGCAGGCGGGGGGCGGCATGGCCGACAGGCCGCCCTCTTGGTGGAGCACGGCGTCGGGGTGTAACACTCCCATGTCGCTTCCCCCCGATTAACCGAGGAGATGCTTAACGCCGTCCCGCTCTTCGAGCAGTTCGTTCAGTGTGTGGGTCATACGCTCGCGCGAGAAGCCGTCGATCTCGAGACCCTTCACAAGCTGGTATTCCCCGTTTGCACAGGTGACGGGGTATCCGTAGATGATCTCTTCAGGAATGTCATAGGCGCCGTCTGAAGGAATGCCCATTGTCACCCACTTGCCGTTAGTGCCCAGAACCCAGTCGCGAATGTGATCGATTGCGGCATTTGCGGCGGACGCGGCGGAAGAGAGTCCGCGCGCCTCGATGATGGCGGCACCACGCTTTCCAACGGTGGGGATGAAGACATCCTTGTTCCAGGCGTCGTCCTTAATCAACGACTTGAGGCTTTGGCCGCCAACGGTTGCGAAGCGGTAATCGGGATACATGGTGGGGCTGTGGTTACCCCATACAACTAACTTTTCGATATCCCCGACAGGCTTGCCACTCTTGGCGGCGAGCTGCGACAGGGCGCGGTTATGGTCAAGTCGGAGCATCGCTGTGAAGTTCTTCTTTGGCAGATCTGGCGCCGACTTCATGGCGATATACGCATTCGTGTTCGCAGGGTTTCCGACAACAAGCACCTTGACGGTGCGCTTGGCCACGGCATTCAGTGCCTTGCCCTGGGCGGTAAAGATCTGGGCGTTGGCCGACAGAAGGTCTTTGCGCTCCATTCCGGGGCCACGGGGCCGGGCGCCCACCAGCAGGGCAATATCCGTGTCCTTGAAGGCGGTCATCGGATCGCTGTGCGCGGTCATCCCCGCCAAAAGGGGGAAGGCGCAGTCGTCGATTTCCATCATGACGCCCTTGAGCGCCTTCTGGGCCTTTTCATCAGGGATTTCAAGCAGCTGAAGGATCACCGGCTGGTCTTTACCGAGCAGGTCGCCATTGGCAATTCGAAACAACAGGCTGTAACCAATCTGGCCGGCGGCACCGGTCACTGCAACGCGCATCGGGGACTTGCTCACGGGATCTCCTTTAGAGGTGGGTTCATGACGATAAGTTGGTGAGAGTTTAGGGTTGACCCTAGTCCATGTCAAAAAGCGCTCTTATAATTCGGAAAATAAAAAAAGTCCTCAGGGGGAATTCATGGGCGATATCGCGAAAAAGTCGCGTCCGCAGTTTCGTAACATCCACGTTTCACAAATCCTTCAATATCGACTGCCTGCCGCGGGCATCATGTCGATTCTTCATCGGGTCAGTGGTCTCAGCATGTTTCTGCTGCTCCCCTTCATCCTCTGGATCTTCGATCGCAGCCTCACGTCAGAGCTCAGTTACGTAGAGCTCATGGAGGTCGTCGCCTCACCGCTCGTGAAGATTGTTCTCTGCGGTCTGGTCTGGGCATTTTTTCATCATCTTCTTGCAGGGTTTCGCCACCTGGTCTGCGATCTTCATATTGGCCTCACGAAAGAAAACGCGACCGCTTGGGGGGTTGGTGTCCTGGTCGGCGGTCTTGTGTTGTCGTTTGTCGCCTGGCTCAAAATCTTTGGAGTGTTCTAAATCATGAGTTCCTCTTCAATTGGACCGAAACGTCTTGTCGTCGGCGCACATTACGGACTTCGTGACTGGCTTGCCCAGCGCATCTCGGCCATCGTGATTGGTGTTTATGCGCTTGTGCTCTTTGTGAGTGCCCTGGTGGTGTCTGAGCCTGGCTATGGGGGCTGGGCGGGTCTGTTCGCAAACACATGGATGAAGGTACTGACCCTGTTGGCGGTCCTCGCCGTGATCTACCACGCCTGGGTAGGCGTGCGAGACATTTGGATGGACTACGTCAAGCCCGTTGGGGTTCGTCTTGCGCTGCAGATCTTCACGATCCTTTGGCTGATCGGGTGTGGCATCTGGGCCATTGAAATTCTCTGGAGGGTGTAACTGTGGCGAACACGCTGTCGAATCAAACAAGCAGTCTCCCACGCCGAAAGTTTGATGCGGTGATTGTGGGTGCGGGTGGCGCTGGAATGCGTTGCTCACTTCAGCTTGCGGAAGCAGGACTCAATGTTGCTGTGTTGTCAAAAGTCTTCCCGACACGATCCCACACGGTCGCTGCGCAGGGGGGGATCGGTGCATCGCTCGGCAACATGAGTGACGACAACTGGTATTGGCACATGTTCGATACCGTCAAAGGATCGGACTATCTCGGGGACCAAGATGCGATTGAGTTCATGTGTCGCGAGGCCCCGAAAGTGGTCTACGAACTCGAGCACTTCGGCATGCCCTTTGACCGCAATCCTGATGGCACGATCTATCAGCGTCCGTTTGGCGGCCACACGGCCAACTTAGGCGAGAAGCCGGTTCAGCGTGCCTGTGCGGCAGCGGATCGAACTGGTCATGCCTTGTTGCACACGCTCTATCAGCGCAACGTTCGGGCGCGCACGCAGTTCTTTGTGGAATGGATGGCGCTCGACATTATTCGCGATGCCGATGGTGACTGTGTGGGTGTGGTGGCGCTGGAGATGGAAACTGGCGAGATCATGATCCTAGAGGCCAAGGTCACCGTGTTTGCCACTGGGGGTGCCGGGCGTATCTGGGCAGCATCGACCAATGCCTTTATCAATACGGGTGACGGAATGGGCATGGCTGCTCGTGCTGGAATCCCGCTAGAAGACATGGAGTTCTGGCAGTTCCACCCCACCGGTGTCGCTGGGGCAGGGGTGCTCATTACCGAAGGCGTACGCGGCGAGGGCGGCATTCTTCTGAACAGCAATGGTGAGCGTTTCATGGAGCGCTATGCACCAACCTTGAAGGATCTCGCCCCGCGGGACTTTGTCTCGCGCTCCATGGACCAGGAGATCAAAGAAGGGCGTGGCTGCGGTCCTAACAAGGACCATGTGCTGCTCAAACTCGATCACCTTGGTGCTGACAAGATTCTCAAGAAGCTGCCCTCGATTCGTGAGATCGCGATCAAGTTCGCGAACGTGGATCCGATTAAGGAGCCGATCCCAGTCGTGCCGACCATTCACTATCAGATGGGGGGTATCCCGACAAACGTCTACGGCCAGGTTGTGGCCCCAAAGAACGGCGACCCGAACTCGGTGGTGACTGGTCTTTATGCGATTGGCGAGTGTGCCTGCGTCTCGGTGCACGGTGCGAATCGTCTGGGCACCAATTCACTACTTGATCTCGTTGTCTTCGGCCGCGCTGCGGGTAACCATATCGTGTCGCAGAAGTATGGGGCCCAGAGCCACAAGTCGCTGCCTGCTGACGCTGCGGACCTTGCGCTGTCACGCGTGGCCAAGATTGATGGATCGTCGAAAGGCGAACGTGTTCAGGACGTGGCCCAGAGTATTCGGGACGCGATGCAGCACTACTGTGGCGTGTTCCGCACCAGTGATCTGCTCAAGGAAGGCGTTCAGAAGATTATGGAGATCGGTGAGCGCGTAAAGAATGTTCACGTTGCCGACAAATCGAAGGTCTTTAATACCGCACGTGTTGAGGCCCTTGAGCTCGACAACCTGATTGAGACCGCCAAGGCGACGATCGTGTCTGCAGAGGCGCGCACAGAGAGTCGTGGCGCCCATGCCCATCGTGACTTCCCTGAGCGGGATGACGCCAACTGGATGCGACACAGCCTTTGGTATTCAGAGGGCAATCGCCTGGACTATAAGCCTGTAAATCTCAAACCAATGACCGTTGACTCGTTTGTACCCAAGAAGAGGACCTTCTGATCATGGCATCACGCAGCGTACGTTTTTCAATCTATCGCTACGATCCTGACAAGGATGCGAAGCCCTATATGCAGGAGCTGACCGTCGAGCTCAAAGAGACCGACAAGATGCTCTTAGATGCGCTGATGCGCATTAAGAGCGATGCGGATGACTCTTTGTCGTTTCGCCGTTCCTGTCGTGAGGGGGTCTGTGGCTCTGATGCCATGAATATCAACGGTAAAAACGGCCTGGCCTGTATCACGAACCTTCGTGATCTGAAAGAGCCGATTGTGCTGCGCCCGCTTCCCGGTCTGCCGGTGGTGCGAGACCTGATCGTTGATATGACGCAGTTCTTTAAGCAGTATCACTCGATCAAACCCTTCCTGATCAACGATACGCCCCCGCCAGAAAAAGAGCGTCTGCAGTCACCGGAGGAGCGTGAAGAGCTTGACGGCCTGTACGAGTGCATCCTGTGCGCCTGCTGCTCAACCAGTTGTCCTTCGTTCTGGTGGAATCCAGATAAGTTTGTCGGACCTGCCGGATTGTTACAGGCCTATCGGTTTATTGCAGACAGCCGTGACCAGGCCACCAGCGAGCGACTCGATAACCTGGAAGACCCCTATCGTCTGTTCCGTTGTCACACCATCATGAACTGCGTCGATGTCTGCCCGAAGGGACTGAACCCGACAAAGGCAATCGGCAAGATCAAGGAACTGATGGTCCGCAGAACGGTGTAGTGAGATCGCCATGGCCCTGATGACTCCGGATCCTTTTGCTGTCGCGAGCCCATCGGCAGCGACACAGGGGGGGCTGGCGCCTGAAGATCTTGTCAGACGTCTTCGGTGGCGTGCTCGCAGGGGCTTGTTGGAAAACGATTTATTGCTGAATCATTTTTTTGAGAAGTGGGAAGGTCAGCTTACCGTCGAGGATCACAACGGGCTGGGGAGGCTCCTCGACCTGACGGATAACGACCTTCTTGATTTGTTGGTTGGCAAAGAAGAGCCTGAAGGGGCCCTGGACCAGCCGGATGTTCGCGCGGTGCTCATGAAGATTCGTACCGCATAACTTTAGAGTGCACTGATCCCTTTGCCCGAAAGGAAAGATGATGTCGACTAACCAGAAAGCCACGATCTCGTTTACCGATGGAACGCCTTCCATTGATCTTCCGATTCTGAAAGGATCGGTCGGACCGGATGTCATTGATATTCGCAAGCTCTACGGCACGACGGGCAAATTCACTTATGACCCTGGCTTTTTATCGACCGCATCGTGCCAGTCGACGATTACCTATATTGACGGGGATAAAGGTGAGCTGCTCTACCGTGGCTACCCCATCCAGGAACTTGCGGTCCACTGCGACTTCCTCGAGGTCTGCTATCTACTGTATTACGGTGAACTCCCGACGCCCGCCCAGAAGGCGGAATTCGAGGACTTGGTCATGCATCACACCATGGTGCACGAGCAGATGCAGTTCTTCTTGCGTGGGTTCCGACGGGATGCCCACCCAATGGCCATCCTCACGGGCATGATTGGGGCGATGTCGGCGTTCTATCCCGACAGCATGGACATCAACTCGGCTGAACAGCAGGACATCTCCGCGATCCGTCTGATTGCCAAGATGCCAACGCTCGTGGCGCTGTCGTACAAATACAGTATCGGTCAGCCCATCATCTATCCGCAGAACGATCTCTCTTACACCGCAAACTTCATGCGCATGATGTTTGCAACTCCGTGTGAGAACTACAAACTGAACGATGTGCTCGTTCGTGCCATGGACCGTATCTTCATTCTTCATGCGGACCATGAGCAGAATGCATCGACCTCAACGGTTCGTCTCTGTGGTTCCTCCGGGACCAGCCCATTCGCGGCGATCTCATCGGGTATTGCCTGTCTCTGGGGTCCCGCGCACGGGGGGGCAAACGAGGCCTGTCTGACGATGCTGGAAGAACTCAATGCAAATGGCGGTGTTGCCAAGGTTGGCGAGTTCATGGAGAAGGTGAAGGACAAGAACTCCGGCGTTCGACTCATGGGCTTTGGCCATCGGGTCTATAAGAACTTTGATCCGCGCGCCAAGTTGATGCAAGAAACCTGCAAAGAGGTCTTGGGCGAACTAGGGCTCGAGAACGATCCGATCTTTAAGCTTGCTATGGCGCTTGAAAAGATTGCACTCGAAGACGACTACTTTGTCTCCCGCAAGCTTTATCCCAATGTGGACTTCTACTCGGGGATTGTGCAGCGTGCGCTAGGCATTCCCACGGATGCATTTACCTGCATCTTCGCCTTGGCGCGCACCATCGGATGGATCAGTCAGTGGAAAGAGATGATCACCGATGCCGAATACAAGATCGGTCGCCCGCGGCAGTTGTTTGTGGGCTCAGAAACCCGTTCAGTCAAACCTTTGGCACAGCGGGGATAAAGAAACAAGGGGCCATTGGTGGCCCCTTTTTTGTTGAAGAAGTGTTTGCGTTTGGAGGAGGGGCAGTGTTAACCTGCCATCGGCGTCTCGCAGTTGGGGTCGCCCCAGCAATCCGCTAACCGGTGAGGCCGTGTCGCGGAAGGTTAAACCTGCATCATTTCAGGCCAGAGGCCTAGAAGGGTGAAGCACCATGATGAAGAGCTATCAGCTCAACTCGTATCTATTTGGCGCTAACGCGCCTTACGTCGAAGAACTCTACGAGTCCTATCTCGACAACCCCGGTTCCGTTCCCGATAAGTGGCGAAGCTACTTTGACCAGCTCCAGATTCTGCCTGCCACGGATGGCTCAGAGTCCAGCCGCGATATTGCGCACGCGCCAATTGTGGAATCGTTCGCCCAGCGGGCAAAGGCTAACGCCTTTCTGCCGCGGGTCGCTGAACGAGACCTGTCGATTGCGCGTAAACAGGTACACGTGCAGTCCATCATCGCCGCCTACCGATTTCTCGGTGCGCGTTGGGCCGACCTTGATCCGCTCAAGCGCCAAGAGCGCCCAGCAATTCCCGAGCTAGAGCCTGGCTTTTACGACCTGACGGAAGCCGATCTCGACACGACGTTCCGCGCCGATAACCTTTACTTCGGTCAGGAGCAGATGACCCTTCGCGAGATTATCAAAGGGTTGCGGGATACCTACTGCGGCACACTTGGTGCCGAGTACATGTATATCTCGGACCCCGCAGAGAAGCGCTGGTTCCAGCAGCGACTGGAGACCATCCGCTCCACGCCCCAGTTCGCGCCTGAGAAGAAAAAACGAATTCTTTCGAAGGTCACGGCCGCAGAGGGTCTTGAGCGATTCCTTCACACTAAATACGTGGGTCAGAAGCGCTTCTCGCTCGAAGGTGGGGAGTCGTTTATCGCCTCGATGGACGAGATTATTCAACGCGCCGGTGAGCAAGGCGTTGAAGAAATCGTTATCGGGATGGCCCACCGTGGCCGCTTAAACGTGCTGGTGAACACCCTTGGCAAGGTGCCCAAGGAGCTCTTCTCGGAGTTTGAGGGTCATCACGCCGATGACCTCCCAGCAGGAGACGTGAAGTATCACCAGGGATTCTCAAGTGATATCTCAACGCCAGGGGGACCGGTTCACCTATCGCTCGCCTTTAACCCATCGCACCTTGAGATCGTGAACCCGGTGGTCGAGGGGTCGGTTCGTGCCCGTCAGGATCGACGTGGCGACGAAAAGGGCACCCAGGTATTGCCGATTCTGGTGCACGGGGATGCGGCCTTTGCGGGGCAGGGGGTGGTGATGGAGACCCTGAACCTTGCGATGACGCGTGGTTACGGTACTGGCGGAACCGTCCACATCGTGATCAACAACCAGATTGGATTTACAACCTCTGACCCACGAGATACCCGCTCGACAAGCTACTGCTCCGATGTCGTGAAAATGATTGAGGCTCCTGTGATTCACGTCAATGGGGATGATCCCGAGGCCGTGGTGCTCGCCACGCAGATCGCTGTCGACTATCGCATGGCGTTCGGTAAGGACGTGGTTGTCGACATCGTCTGCTTCCGTAAGCTGGGTCACAATGAACAAGATACGCCGTCACTGACGCAGCCCCTGATGTACAAGGTGATTGGCCAGCATCCTGGGACACGCAAGCTCTATGCAGATCGACTCGAGACGATTGGTGTGATTCGCATCGGAGAAGGCGACGAAATGGTCAAGGCCTTCCGTGCAGATATGGAAGAGGGCACCAATCAGTCGTCGCCCGTGTTGTCCAACTACAAGAGCAAGTTTGCAGTGGACTGGTCGCCCTTCCTTGGGAAGAAGTGGACCGATGATGCCGATACCTCGGTTCCTGCCACCGAGATCAAACGTCTGGCGGAACGGATCACCACCATCCCACAAGGATTCAAGGTCCACTCGCTCGTAGAAAAGGTGCTCAACGATCGGCGCAATATGGGTCGTGGTGAGATGAACCTGGATTGGGGGATGGGAGAGCACCTGGCGTATGCATCGCTTGTGGCGAGCGGATATGCCGTTCGAATCACCGGTCAAGATGCCGGTCGCGGCACCTTCACCCACCGCCACGCTGTGCTGCATGACCAGAACCGCGAGAAGTGGGACGCTGGTACCTATATTCCATTGCAGAACGTCGCTCCCGGGCAGGCTCCGTTTACAGTGATCGACTCTGTCTTGTCGGAAGAGGCTGTGCTTGGATTTGAATACGGCTACTCCACAGCAGAGCCAAATTCACTGGTGATCTGGGAAGGTCAGTTCGGTGACTTCGTCAACGGCGCCCAGGTCGTGATCGACCAGTTTATCTCCTCGGGCGAAGTGAAGTGGGGCCGACAGTCAGGCCTGGTCATGTTGCTTCCTCATGGCTATGAGGGGCAGGGACCAGAGCACTCTTCCGCACGTCCTGAGCGCTTCCTACAGCTCTGCGCTGATCTGAACATGCAGGTCGTTCAGCCGACCACGGCGGCACAGATCTTCCATGTGCTGCGCCGACAGATGGTCCGGCCGTTCCGCAAGCCGCTTGTCGTGCTCTCGCCGAAGTCCCTGCTTCGTAATAAGGACGCAGGCTCCCCGCTGGAGATGCTGACTAAGGGCAGCTTCCAGACCGTGATCGGCGAGGTCGACAAGGCGATTGATGCCAAGAAGGTGAAACGTGTCTTGGCCTGTTCCGGGAAGGTCTACTTCGAATTAGTAAATGCGCGTCGCGACCGTAAGGTGAATGATGTCGCCATCATTCGTGTTGAGCAGCTCTATCCTTTCCCACATAAGGCATTTGCCGCGGAGATGAAGAAGTTTCCCGCTGCGACCGAGGTGATCTGGGTGCAGGATGAGCCGCAGAACCAGGGCTACTGGTTCCAGATCCAGCACAACTTGCTCGAGAACATGATGCCCGGACAGAAGCTTGCCTATGCAGGACGTCCAGCATCTGCTTCGCCGGCCGTGGGCTATCTAGAAAAGCATATCGCGCAGTTGAAAGAACTTGTTGATACAGCCTTCGGAAAAGTTAAAGGCTTTGTTCACACCAAATAACGACCTTATAAAAGAGAAGAGACCAACATGGCAATTCATGACGTAAAAGTTCCTCAGTTATCCGAGTCGGTCGCTGAGGCCACGCTGCTGCAATGGAAAAAGAAAGTCGGTGAGTCCGTCGCCGCCGATGAGATTCTGATTGAGATTGAGACTGACAAGGTCGTGCTTGAAGTACCGGCCCCTGCTGCTGGTGTGCTCACAGAGATCGTCAAGGCCGATGGCGGGATGGTGGTCTCAAACGAGGTGATTGCCAAGATCGATACGGATGCGAAAGCCTCTGTGGCATCGGCTGCGCCCGCGAAGGCAGCAGCGCCTGTAGCGACCCCGGTCGCCGCAGCCCCAACTCCCGCCGCGCCGATTGCCTCAGCTAAGCCGGGCGCTGCGATCGCGATGCCGTCCGCTGCAAAACTTATGGCAGAGACTGGCGTTGTCCCGGCAGCCGGCACAGGCAAAGACGGACGGATTACCAAAGGCGATGTGCTCGCTGCGCAAAAGGCAGGTCCAGCAGCAGCACCGACAGGCGCTGCCTTGCCATCCGTCGCTGTTTCTGCGGGGCTGCCGCAGCCCTCGATCGCCTTTGGCCCCGAGGCCCAGCTCGACGGGCGCCCTGAGCAGCGTGTTCCCATGAGCCGTCTGCGCGCGCGTATTGCTGAGCGTCTGTTGCAGTCTCAGGCGACCAACGCAATTCTGACCACCTTCAATGAAGTCAATATGGCCCCCTTGATGGCCATGCGTAAACAGTACGGCGAACGCTTTGAGAAGGAGCATGGTGTGAAGCTCGGCTTCATGTCGTTCTTCGTGAAAGCCGCAGTCGCCGCATTGAAGAAGTACCCCGTGCTCAATGCATCGGTAGACGGCAATGACATTGTCTATCACGGCTACTTTGATATCGGTATTGCCGTCGGCTCACCACGCGGTCTAGTGGTCCCGATTCTGCGCAATGTCGATCAGATGACGTTTGCAGACATCGAAAAGAAGATCGCTGAATTCGGCGTGAAGGCACGTGACGGAAAACTCTCGATTGAAGAGCTGACCGGCGGTACTTTCTCGATCTCTAACGGCGGCGTCTTTGGCTCGATGCTCTCGACACCCATCATTAATCCGCCACAGTCTGCAATTCTTGGTATCCACGCAACGAAGGACCGCGCAGTTGTTGAGAACGGTCAGGTTGTCGTGCGACCCATGAACTACCTGGCGATGTCGTATGACCACCGAATTATTGATGGCCGTGAAGCCGTGCTGGGTCTGGTCACGATGAAGGAAGCGCTCGAGGATCCCTCGCGTCTTCTGCTTGAAGTCTAAGAGGGGATTTCGATCATGGCTCAGTCATACGACGTTGTTGTTATCGGCTCCGGCCCTGCAGGCTATATTGCTGCGGTTCGTGCAGCCCAGCTTGGGCTTAAGACCGCCTGCGTTGAGAAATGGCGTAACCCCAACGGGGAAATGGCTCTTGGGGGGACCTGCTTAAACGTGGGCTGTATCCCATCGAAGGCACTGCTCGCCTCTAGCGAAGAGTACGAAAAGATCCAGCATCACGCTGATGTCCACGGCATCACGGTCAAAGGGGCCACGATGGACATCAAGAAGATGCTCAAGCGCAAGGACGGTATCGTCTCGAAGATGAGCAAGGGGATTGAGTTCTTGTTTCGCAAGAACAAGATCACCTGGTTAAAAGGCCACGGTCAGTTCAGTGGCCGAAATGAATCGGGCTTCTTGGTGGATGTGGTGGGTGAGTCCCCTGAAACCGTGATCGCCAAAAACGTCATCATCGCAACAGGATCCAAGGCCCGGCACCTGCCAGGACTCAACGTCGACAATAAGATCGTCTGCGACAACGAAGGGGCCTTGGCCTTTGATTCGGTGCCTGGAAAGCTTGGCGTGATCGGCGCGGGCGTGATTGGACTTGAGCTGGGTTCTGTCTGGCGCCGACTGGGGTCGGAGGTCACGGTGCTCGAGGCGCTGCCGACGTTCTTGGGCGCCTGCGACGACTCGGTCTCCAAAGAGGCCTTTAAGCTTTTTACCAACCAAGGACTCGACATCCACCTGGGGGTGAAGATTGGTGACATTAAGGCGAGCGCCAAAGGCGTCAAGCTCGCTTACACCGAAGCCGATGGATCTTCCAAGACGCTCGAGGTCGATCGACTGATCGTCTCGATCGGGCGCGTCCCCAACACTGAAGGGCTTGCGCTAGACCAGGTGGGTCTGGCAACCGATGAGCGTGGCTTTATCCCCGTCGATGACCACTGCGCAACGGCAGTCCCAGGGCTTTATGCCGTGGGCGATGTGGTGCGCGGTCCGATGCTGGCCCACAAGGGTGAAGATGAAGGCGTGATGGTTGCCGAGATCATCGCAGGCCAGAAGCCACACATTGACTATGACTGCATTCCCTGGGTGATCTATACCTCTCCAGAAATTGCTTGGGTGGGTCGCACGGAGCAGCAGCTTGTTGCCGAGGGACGCAAGTATAAGAGCGGTCAGTTCCCGTTTGCGGCCAATGGTCGTGCGCTGGGTATGGACTCGCCTGATGGGTTCGTGAAGGTACTTGCAGACGAGGAGACCGAGCAGATTCTTGGTGTCCACATCATCGGTATGGCGGCCTCTGACTTGATTGCTGAAGCCGCTGTTGCGATGGAGTTCAAGGCATCCGCCGAGGACATCGGCCGGATCTGTCATCCCCATCCGTCACTGTCAGAGGCTATGCGTGAGGCGTCGCTTGCGATTTATAAGCGCGCCCTGAACATGTGAGACCGTCTCGTCTCTCAATTGTTCAGGCCTATCAGGATCAGCTGAAGGCAGCAGGATTTCAGGCCGACGCCGCGCAGCTTCGCGCGGCGGAACGGCTTGAACAGTGTGCCGCCGAGTGGGAAGACTACAAAGCCAAACGGGGCGGTACCCTTAAGAAAATGATCTCTAAGCCCAGTCTTCCCAGGGGGGTCTACCTTTGGGGGGGCGTGGGGCGCGGAAAGACGCTGCTCATGGACTGCTTTTTTAAGCATGTTCCCTTAGAGCGAAAGGTTCGGCTTCACTTTCACGAGTTCATGCGGGCGACCCATCGCGAGCTGCATGAGCTTAGGGGCGTGGAAGATCCCCTTGATGAGGTCGCACAGCGTGTCGCGCGTCGATATCGACTGATCTGTTTTGACGAGTTCCATGTCTCTGATATCGCAGATGCCATGATTCTTGAGCGGCTACTTCGTGCATTGTTTAAGAGTCGAGTGGGATTCATCATGACCTCGAACTATCACCCCGACACGCTCTATCCGGATGGTCTGCATCGTGATCGCGTGCTGCCGGCAATTGCATTACTGAAGGAGCAGCTCGATATCTTCGAGGTCGATGGTGGCCGAGACTATCGACAGATGTCGCAGTCACAGGTCCGCGCGTATATGACGCCGCTTAATGAAAAAACGGATCAGGAGATCATGGAATCCTTTCGTCGGATGACGTCTGGCAAGGCCGACGAGAGCCCCATGCTTCAGATCGAGGCGCGAGAGATTCGGGCAATTCGTCGTGCCGGCCGCGTGATCTGGTTTGATTTTCAGACGCTCTGTGGGGGGCCGCGGTCGCAGAATGATTATCTTGAGCTGGCGAATCAGTTCGACTGCGTCTTTCTGTCAGGCGTTCCTGCCATGTCTGCGGGTATGGCGTCGGAGGCGCGTCGGTTTACCTGGCTAGTGGATGTGCTTTATGACCACAAGGTGAAGCTGATTATCTCGGCTGAGACGGAACCTGATCAGCTCTACACCGCGGGGGTTCTCGCCAATGAGTTTCACCGTACGGTGAGTCGGCTCGTGGAGATGCAGTCTAAGGAATATCTCAGCGCCCCTGCGCGGCGCTCTCAGACGACTTTCCACGCGCAATAAATCCGTGATTAAGTCGCTGTGGCTTTCCATATCGCAAAGGTTGGCCGTCTAAGGTCTGCACGCTCCCCCCAGCGGCCTCTAGGATGGCCTGTCCTGCGCAGGTATCCCACTCCATGGTGGCGCCCCTTCGGATATAGAGATCTGCCTCCCCCTCGGCAACACGGCCAAACTTCAGCGCGGAGCCCAGCAGCACATGTTCGCGAACGGTCTCACCATCAAGCCGCGGATTACTTCGGCGGCTTGAGACCAAAACACCGCCATCGGCCGGTCGGCGTCGCGTGGTGATTGGCTCCCAGACTGCACCTGGATCGCTCAGCTGCCGACGCTGGGCGGGCAGGCCCATTCCACCGCGATACAGCCAACCCTGAATCGGTCCGTAGAGAAGGCCGAAGACGGCTTGATCGCCGCTCACAAGGCCGAGGCTAATGCTGAATTCACCCGTCCGGGCAATGAACTCCTTTGTTCCATCCAAGGGGTCTAAAAGCCAGTAGGTCTCAGCATTCGCGGGTCGTTCGTGGGTCGAACTGTCCTCCTCCGAGACCAGGGGCCAATCGGGGGTGAGCGCAGCCAGTGCCCCGGCCAGGATACTGTGGCTCTCTAGGTCGGCATCTGTGACAGGGGAGAGGTCGGATTTGGTCTGAATTCCAAGGTCAGATCGGTCATAAACGGCCAGAATTGCGGTGGACGCCCGCGCGATGGCCGGCTCCAAGGCGTCGGCAATCGTCATGAGCCTCTCGGGTGATGGTTGTTTTTCGTTCATCAAGGGATAATCCCATGAATGAAGATTCTCTTGTTTGCGCTCGGCTGCCTGGCTGGTGCACTTGCCCAGGCCGCCCCACCAGTGGGGACCCCCTTGGCAGGTCAATCGGACGAGGCGCTCAAGGCCCAGCGTCCGGCATTTCAGCAGCAGCTATCCGAGATCGACACAGCCCGACGGGCATTCCAGGTGGATCTCGCCCAGCGAGAAGAGGCCTGCCTAAAACGTTTCTTTTCGTCACGGTGCATGGATCAGATTCGACAGGAGCATCTGGAGCGGATGCGTTATTTCGATCTCCGGCGTGAGGAGGCCTTACAAGGGCTGCGCGATATTGACGCGATGCTTCGCGATCGTGAACGACAGAAACGACTCACCGGGCGAGGGCAAGGCTGATGCAGTTTTTGTCATCGATTCGAACGATTGAGATTCGAATTCTCGAGCTCGAGGCAGAGCATCGTGAGCTCGACAACCTAATCAGTCAGCTTGAAACGGACGGGGTTCGGGATGAGCTGCAGATTCGACGACTCAAGAAACGCAAACTTCAGTTGAAGGACACGATCGCGCAGCTGCAGAGTCAGCTCTCCCCTGATGTCCCTGCCTGATCCTGCGCTGAAAGAGATCTTCGGTCCTCAGGGTCCCTTACGACAGGCGACTCCGGAATATCGCGAGCGTGCTGGACAGCTTGCCCTGGCAGAGGAGATCGCCCAGACACTCGATGCCTCAGACTGTCTGGTTGCCGAGGCTGGAACAGGTGTCGGCAAGACCTTTGCGTATCTGGTGCCGTTATTGCGTCATGCAGGAAAGTCAGTGATCTCGACGGCCACGCGCCATCTCCAAGACCAGCTCTATTCGCGGGATCTTCCGCGTGTTAAGGCAGCGCTTGGCGTATCCCTTCAGACCGCAATCCTAAAAGGGCGGAGTAACTATCTCTGCCTGTATCGACTCGAGCAGCATCAGGCGGAAGGACGATTTCACCGTCGAGAAGATATCGCAGCGTTTCGAGAGATCGTGCGATTTGCAGGGACCACGAAGCACGGCGACATTGCCGAGTGTGAATCCGTTCCGGAGACCTCGCCCGTCTGGGCAAGTGCGACATCGACTCGAGAAAACTGCCTTGGGCAGCAGTGTCCGCGACTGGCGGACTGTCATGTCATGGCAGCCCGGCAACGTGCCGCAGAGGCAGACCTTTTGGTCGTCAACCATCATCTGCTCTGCGCTGACATGGCGCTACGTGACGAAGGGTTTGGCGAGCTCCTTCCAACAGTGAATCATCTCGTGATTGATGAGGCTCATGCGTTACCCGACATCGCCACAAACTTTTTTGGACAGTCAGTCTCAACCCAGTCCCTGAGCCATCTTGCTCGTGACCTGCTTGCCAGTGGCCTTACCCACGCCCGAGATGGTGCCGCCTGGCCTGAGCTCTGCGGACAGATCGAAAACGCGGCCGCTGAACTTCGTCTTTTGATCCCTGGGCAGCCGGCGATGGATCGACGTCTTGCATGGGAGAGTCTCTCACTTGCAGATCGCGAGCGATGGACGGCCCAGGTACATCGATCCGTCGATCGCTTAAATGAGGTGAAGGCTGCGCTGGAGATCAATGCCGAACGTCATCTCGAGCTTTCGCAGGCCTTAGCGCGAACAGAAGATCTGATCGCGCGTTTGACAGTGTTTGTTCGTGCATCAGACGATGACCTTGCGGTGCGTTGGATTGAGGTCAATCGATACTCGCTGGTGCTCCATGTCACGCCTTATGACATCAGTGATCGATTTCAGCAGGAGATGGGCAAACATCAACGTGCCTGGGTGTTTGTCTCTGCAACGCTCGCAGTGGGGGGGCGGTTTCAGCACTTTCAAGAGCGGCTTGGCCTTCGTCAGGCGAAGACCTTGATTGCCCAGAGTCCGTTTGATTTTCAGTCACAGGGGCTGCTGCTGGTGCCGGAGAAATGCCCAGACCCCAAAGCCTCCGACCTGATGACGCAGCTATTGGAACTGGACACCATCTCGCAATTGATTGATCGGTGTCCCGGTGGCGTGTTTGCTCTGTGCACTTCCCATCGGTCGGTCAATCTTGCGCAGCAGTGGTTTCAGCGTTGGGCGGCTGCACATTCTGATCGTCTTGTTCTCGTGCAGGGAGAGGCGCCAAGGCATCAGTTGGTCGATCGATTCCGAACCCATGGCCGAGCGATATTGATTGGCAGTCACTCATTCTGGGAAGGTGTTGATGTCCCTGGCCAGGCGCTATCGTTAGTGTTAATCGATAAGATTCCGTTCGCACCACCCGATGACCCAGTCCTCGAGGCACGTGCCAAGCAGATGACTCGTCAGGGACGAGATGCCTTTATGGGGCTATCGGTGCCCGAGGCGGCGATTCTGTTGAAGCAGGGGGTCGGACGACTCATCCGCACGGAAACGGATCGTGGCCTAGTGGTGATCGGTGACCGGCGCCTTGCAGAGACGCCGTATGGCAGACGCATCATCCACAGCCTGCCGGCTTTTCAACGAACGCGAGATGAGCAGTTCGCCTTAGACTGGCTGGTCTTACCAGAGCTTCAGTCGGTTGAGCGTCGTTGACCAGACCGACGGCTTTTCGGGCTTGGCCTGTTTCTGGGGTCGACGGTTGGGGTCGTAGGTGACCTTCAGAAAATAGCTGTCCGGGAAATTCTTTTCCAGCACCCGACGCGCATCTTTGCTGAGCTCTGGGAGTCCGAGTCGCTCGTAGCCCACCATCATGATGGCGAGGGCTTCTTCCGTTGCGGGGACGTCCTGGTATTGCTTCACGACGGCCTGGGCACGGTTGACGGCAGCGAGTGTTGCGCCTCTGCGCATATAGAACCGGGCGATGTAAATATCACTCGAGGCCAGCATGTTGACGAGGTAGTTCATCCTGGCGCGGGAATCTTCTACGTATTCGCTGTTCGGAAAGCGGGTTACCAGCTCTTTGAAGTTATCAAAGGCCTCGCGGGCTGCTTTAGGGTCGCGTTCGGCGACGTCCTCTCCCGTAAACGCGGTAAAGAGGCTTGTCTGGTCATTGAAGTTGATTAGCCCGCGCAGGTATAACGCGTAGTCTGCCCGTTCGTGATTCGGATACTGCTTTAAGAATCGATCAATGGCGGAGAGCGCGAGCGCAGGTTCGTTTTCTTTCCAGTGGGCATAGGCGGTGTCGAGTTGTGCCTGCTGGGCATGGCGACCAAAGGGGTAGCGTGACTCAAGGCGGCTCAACAGACGAACAGCGGCGGCCCAGTTCGAGGACGCCATTTCATCCTTCGCCTCTGCGTACAATCGGTCTGCACTCCAGTTCAGGGTCTCGTCTCGGGACATGGACTCGGTAGCACACCCTGCAAGGAATACCGACGAGGCGGTCAGGCTCAGCAGAACAACCCGTGAGAAACGTTGAAAACAGCGATGAATAGCAGTGCGCATGAGCGTGATGAGGACCTCGAGGAATGGTCGCTGGATTATAGCGGCGCGGGTCTATCGGGTTCAGAGGCGGGACTCGCGATGCCGCAAGAGCCCCATACCTTTGCGATTGACGGGGAGAGGGCTCACGGGCGTTTGGATCAGTTTCTTTCTGAACAGTTCCCAGCGCTTTCCCGATCGGTCCTTCAGCGCTGGATCGCTGACGGCCATGTCCTGGTCGGTGGCAAGACGGTCAAACCGAGTCTTTCGCTCAAGGTGGGTCAGCAGATCCAGGTCTCCCCGCCAGCACCAGAACCGGTGAACGACTGGGTTGCCGAGCCCATGTTGTTGGAGATCCTCTATGAGGACCCTGATCTTGTCGTCGTGAATAAACCGGTCGGTCTAGTGGTCCACCCCGCCGCAGGGCATCCGTCCGGAACGCTGGTCAATGGACTCATTCATCGCTATCCCGAAATCCGAGAGGTCGCCCGAGCGGGGATCGTTCATCGGTTAGATCGGGACACCACAGGCCTTATGGTCGCTGCACGGTCTCAGGCGGCGCAGATCGGTTTGGTTCGTCAGCTTCAAGACCGGTCGGTCTCCCGACACTACCTTGCCCTGGCCTGGGAACGGCTAAGCGGGAAAAGAACGATTCATGCATCGATCGGGCGTGACCCCCGGGATCGCCAGAAAATGGCGGTGCTGCCAGAGGAGAAGGGGAAACCTGCGATCACCCATGTCCAGTCCATCGCTACCGGTGCGCTATTTGGGCTGGAGGTTAGTCTTGTTCGTTGTCTGCTAGAAACCGGAAGAACCCACCAGATCAGGGTTCATCTAGAGTCCATAAAACACCCAATCGTGGGGGATATGACCTATACACGTCATGCACCCCACTCGACCCGTCTGTCAGGTGGAAAAGAGAAGATTCAAAAACTGATGCCTGGTCAGGCATTGCACGCCCAAAAGCTTCGATTTGATCACCCCGTATCTGGAAAAGAAATGACCTTTTCAGCGCCGATTCCTGTGAACTATCGTGAGCTGCTTGCGCTCGCGGGTATTCGTGATCCAGGGGTGGAGTAGGGGATGCCGGCACGCTACCTTGAGATTAGCCCAGGGCTTCTAGAGATCACGGATTTCTTCCCAAAGGGGTTTCGGGCGTTTCAGACCACTCGGCTCGGTGGGGTCTCCGATACCCCCTATGACACCTTCAATTTAGGAACCCACGTCGGGGATCAGCCTGAGAACGTCCGAACGAATCGACATCGGCTAGCCTCGTTGCTCCCGAATTCTCCGGTCTGGATGAACCAGGTCCATGGCGTCTCGGTCTCGGATCTGGATTCGGGTCCGAAGGCAGAGCCACCTCCCGCTGCGGATGCCTGCTGGACCGCCACCCCCGAACGCGTCTGTGCGGTCATGACCGCAGACTGCCTGCCGCTTTTGATTGCAAGGCCAGCCCACCAACAGGTTGCTGCTGTTCATGCGGGCTGGCGGGGGCTTGCAAGCGGCGTCATCGAGGCTACGCTGGATCGGCTGCTCGCCCAGGGGAGAGGCCCGGGTGGGACCCGGGGAGCAGGGGAGGACGAATCCGATCCCTGGTGGATCTGGCTTGGTCCCTGTATCGGACCAGAGGCTTTTGAGGTTGGCGTGGAGGTGCGTGACGCGTTTCTCGCACAAACGCAAGCGTCAGCGGTGGCATTTCGGGTGGCGGATCCCGCGCGACAAACCTGGTCTGCTGATCTTCAGTGTCTTGCAGAACAGCGACTTCGTGACTGGGCGAAGAAAAATCTTAAGAGAGGTGATGCTGGTCTGCATATCGATGCTGATCGCCGTTGCGTCTATCGTCATGTCGAGCTATTTTTTTCCTATCGACGAGCGCATCGAACCGGCCGTATGGCGAGTCTGATTTACTGCGGTAAACCCTAGCATTTCCGTGATTTGACACCCCTTGCGGTCCCTATGCAGAATGGACCAGAGATCATTTCTACTGGGGAGCGGTGGATATGGAGCAGGGTCAGGATAAAAAGAAAGCTGTGCGACCGCCTCGCTCGCGTGCGTCCGCGTCACCCAGCGCAAGGCCAAAGCCACAGGCCGCTGCGGCAAAAGCGACTGGAAAAAGAGCGGCTGGACCTGCGCAGCCCGCTGCGAGCACGGGTCAGCTTCCCGCCATGCCGACATTACCTGCGATGCAGCTTGTGCCGGAAAAGCTGCAAGAGATTCAGAAAGATTACCTCGAGTCACTCTCAAAGGTGCTGACCTCTAAACCCGAAATGGTGAAGATGGCAGCGCAGGACCGACGATTCGATAACCCCACTTGGCTCGATTCTTATTTTGCAGGTCTCGCCGCACTCTATGTATTGAATGCCAAGACGCTCACGGCGATGACAGATGCCGTTGAAACGGATCACAAGACCCAGGCCCGACTGAAGTTCATGGTCCAGCAGTGGATTGATGCTGCATCTCCCACGAATTTCTTTGCCACGAATCCTGAAGTGCAGCAGAAGATGGTCGAGTCCCAGGGAGAAAGCCTGAGAAGTGGGATTCAGAATCTGATGACGGATCTTCGCAAAGGGCGTATCTCGCAGACGGATGAGACTGCGTTTGAGATTGGCAAAAACGTCGCGGTCACGCCCGGGGATGTTGTCTATCGAAATGATCTCTTTGAACTGATTCAGTACCGGCCTGCCACCGAGAAGGTGAACGCCATTCCGATGCTCTTTGTGCCCCCGAGCATCAATAAGTTCTACATCATGGATCTGCAGCCCCACAGTTCGCTTGTGCGGTTTGCAGTCGACCAGGGACAGACGTTATTTCTCGTGTCTTGGCGTAATGTGCAGGAGGAAGACAGCCAGCTCACCTGGGACGACTACGTGGCCAAGGGGGTGTTGCAGGCGATTGATGTCGTCTTGGAGATTACAGGGCAGCCGAAGACCAATCTTCTTGGTTTCTGCGTTGGCGGGACGATCTCCGCAACGGCACTCGCAACACTCGCAGCGCGGCAGGAAGAGAAGGTCAACTCGTTTACGCTGATGACCACGTTGCTGGACTTCTCCGATAACGGTGTCTTAGATGTCTTTATTGACGAGCAGCACGTTCGCATGCGCGAGCAGCAGCTGAGTAAAGGGGGGCTGCTCAAGGGGAGCGAGCTTGCCAGTACGTTCTCGTTTCTGCGACCGAATGATCTGGTCTGGAACTATGTTGTCAACAACTATTTAAAAGGTGAGAAGCCGGTTCCGTTTGATCTTCTCTACTGGAATTCGGACAGCACCAATTTGCCTGGGCCATTTTTCGCCTGGTATCTACGCAACACCTACCTTGAAAATAATTTCGTCAAGAAGAACAAGGTCAAGGTTGCCGGCACGCCGTTGGATCTCTCTGCGATCAAGGTGCCCACCTATGCCATGGGCGCCCGCGAGGATCACATCGTGCCCTGGGCGTCCGCCTATCGTTCTCTACAGGTGCTCGGCGGACCCAAGCGGTTTGTGTTGGGCGCAAGCGGACACATTGCAGGGTCTATTAATCCAGCGTCAAAAAACAAGCGTTCGTATTGGGTCAATGATGCGCTTGGCCCCTCGGCTGACGCATGGCTAGAGAGTGCCAAGGAGATGCCAGGCAGCTGGTGGAATGACTGGATTGTGTGGGTTGCTGCTCAGGGAGGAGAGCAGGTGGCGCCACCGGCATCTTCGGGCAGTCGACGTCACGCGGTGATTGAGCCGGCACCGGGCAGTTATGTGAAGGTTCGTGCAGTAACCAGTTAGCGGTCTTTCTGACGATTAGATAAAAACAACCTAGGAGACACAACATGACACAGCGTATTGCGTATGTAACCGGCGGCATGGGGGGGATTGGCACCTCGATCTGTCGACAGCTTCACGATGCCGGCCATAAGGTCATCGCGGGCTGCGGTCCGACACGGGACTATCAGAAATGGCTCGACGAGCAAAAAGCGGATGGGTACATGTTTTATGCATCGGTTGGAAACGTCGGCGAGTGGGACTCCACGGTCGAGGCCTTCAACAAAGTGAAGGCAGAGCACGGTAACCCCGATATTCTGGTGAACAACGCAGGCATCACTCGCGACGGTATGTTTGTGAAAATGACGCCCCAAGCGTGGCAGGAAGTGATCGACACCAACCTGAATAGTCTGTTTAACGTGACCAAGCAGGTGATTGAGGGCATGGTCACCAAAGGCTGGGGGCGCATTATTAATATCTCGTCGGTCAATGGCCAGAAAGGCCAGTTTGGGCAGACGAACTACTCCACTGCAAAAGCGGGTATTCACGGATTTACCATGGCCCTGGCCCAGGAGCTTGCCGCGAAGGGCGTGACAGTGAATACCGTCTCCCCTGGGTATATTGGCACTGAAATGGTCCGTGCCATCAAACCAGAGGTCCTGGAGAAGATCGTTGCGACGATTCCGGTAAAGCGACTCGGCACCCCTGATGAGATCGGGTCGATCGTTCGTTGGATTGCTTCCGAGCACGGGGGCTTTGCCACGGGCGCAGACTTCTCGCTCAACGGCGGTCTGCACATGAGTTAAGCTGACTGGCAGCCCTGATCGGCTGCCAGTTGTTGATGAATTGATTCAACCAATAGAAGACTTTTATGACTGAAAAAACTGCTCGCCTTATCAAAAAGTATCCCAATCGTCGTCTCTACGATACGCAGACGAGCACCTACATCACGCTGGCTGATGTCAAGGAATTGGTATTAGCGGGAGAAGAATTTGTGGTCATGGATGCGAAGACCTCTGACGATCTCACGCGGAGTATCTTGCTGCAGATTATCCTGGACGAGGAATCGGGTGGTGTGCCGATGTTCTCGGCCAACATGCTCTCGCAGGTGATTCGCTTTTATGGCAATGCGATGCAAGGCATGATGGGAGACTATCTCGAGAAGAACATTGCAGCCTTTACCGAGATCCAGAAATCGATGCAGGAGCAGTCGCAGAAATTCGTCGGTAGCAAGAACAGTTTCCCGTCAGCAGATGCCTGGAGCCAGTTTATGCAAGGCCAAGCACCGATGATGCAGAACCTGATGTCGAACTACATTGATCAGAGTAAGACCGTCTTTCTGCAGATGCAGGAACAGATGCAGAAGAACGCGACGTCCATGTTTCCAGGGTTTCCATTTCCAGGGCAGCAGGGAAGCGACGCTAAGAAGAACGACTAGATATTGATTGGAAGAATGCGTTGACGACCCCGCGAATTGGTTTTGTTTCATTGGGCTGCCCTAAAGCCCTGGTAGATTCCGAGCGAATCCTGACCCAGCTTCGGGCAGAGGGCTATGAGATTGCCCCCGAGTATCAGGAGGCTGACCTTGTTGTCGTGAACACCTGCGGCTTCATTGATGATGCCGTTCAAGAGAGTCTCGATGCGATCGGGGAGGCCTTATCTGAAAATGGCAAGGTGGTCGTCACCGGCTGCCTCGGTGCGAAACAGTCCACATCTGGCGCAAACCTGGTTCAAGAGGTCCACCCGAAAGTACTGGCGGTGACGGGTCCGCATGCCACCGAAGAGGTCATGCAGGCGATCCACGAGCATCTTCCAAAACCGCATGATCCCTTTGTTGATCTCGTGCCAGAGCAGGGGATTCGACTCACCCCACGCCATTACGCCTATCTCAAGATCTCCGAGGGCTGTAACCATCGGTGTACGTTTTGCATCATTCCCAGCATGCGCGGAGATCTTGTCTCACGCCCAGTCGGCGAGGTCGTGCGCGAGGCTAACAACCTTGTGAAGGCCGGTGTTCGTGAGCTTCTGGTGATCTCCCAAGACACCAGCGCCTACGGGGTTGACCTGAAATACCGAACAGACTTTGTCGATGGTCGTCCGGTGAAAACGCGCATGACCGAACTCTGTGAAGAGCTGGGGGCCCTGGGGGTATGGGTACGACTCCACTATGTCTATCCTTATCCTCATGTCGATGAAGTCTTACCATTGATGGCAGAAGGCAAGATCCTGCCGTATCTCGATATTCCGTTACAGCATTCCCATCCTGATGTCCTGAAACGGATGAAGCGTCCTGCGTCGGGTGAAAAGCATCTTGAGCGCATTGCGAGCTGGCGAAAAATCTGTCCGGATCTGACGATCCGTAGCACCTTTATTGTCGGATTTCCGGGAGAGACAGAAGAAGAGTTTCAGCATCTCTTAGACTTTTTAACGGCCGCACAGCTCGACCGCGTGGGCTGCTTTACTTACTCTGCAGTGGATGGTGCTGCCGCGAATGCGCTGGCCGATCATGTTCCTGAAGAGATCAAACAAGAGCGTCAGGAACGCCTGATGGCCCTGCAGGCCAAGATCTCAGAGGCGAGACTGGCGCGCTGGGTCGGTCGGCGGGTGAGGGTGCTCATTGACGGTATCGATCCAGAGGAAGGGCAGTTAATCGGACGTTCGATGGCGGATGCGCCAGAGATTGACGGCATCGTGCGCATCTCGCCGGATCCGAATAGTCGTCATCCGATTCCTGCGCAGATTGGCGAATTCGCCATGGTCGACATTGTGGACTCTGACACGCACGATCTCCACGCGGTCTGGGTCAGCGAGGCGTAAAACGAAAGTCATGATTCATTGCGAGTACATCTATAAGGGAGAAGACCAATGAGAGAAGTCGTCGTGCTAAGTGCGGTTCGTTCCGCCGTGGGTGGGTTCGGAGGAACGCTGTCTAGTCTTGAGCCTGCCGATCTCGGTGGACTCGTTATGAAAGAGGCCATCGCTCGCTCAGGGGTTGATCCTGCGAAGGTGAACTATGTCTCTGTTGGTAACTGTATCCCGACGGAATCACGTTCGCCGTATGTGTCACGTGTTGCTGCGATTAATGCAGGCCTTCCCATGGAATCAGTCGCAGTGACGCTCAATCGTCTCTGTGGCTCGGGGCTTCAGGCGATTGTCTCTACCTCACAGGCGATTATGTTGGGCGACTGTGACTTTGGGATCGGTGGTGGTACCGAAAGTATGTCTCGTGGCGGTTATCTCTCGCCCGCAATGCGCACCGGCGCGCGGATGGGTGACACCAAACTGATCGACATGATGGTGGCCACGCTGACCGATCCCTTCGGTGTTGGTCACATGGGTATCACGGCCGAGAACCTGGCGTCGAAGTGGGGCATTAGCCGCGAGGAGCAAGATACGTTCGCGCTCGAGTCTCAGAACCGCGCCGCCAAGGCCATTGCAGAGGGTCGGTTTAAGTCTCAGATCGCACCGATTACGATCTCCAGTCGTAAGGGTGACATCGTGTTTGATACCGATGAGCATCCGAAGGCAACCTCGATGGAGGCGCTCGCCAAGATGAAGCCGGCGTTCAAGAAGGATGGCACGGTGACTGCGGGTAATGCCTCGGGCATCAACGATGGCGCATCCTTCTTCGTCCTGGCGGAAGCAAAAGCAGCCGCAAGTGCTGGGCACAAGCCCATTGCCCGGCTTGTGTCTTATGCCGTAGCCGGTGTTCCGAACGAGATTATGGGCGAGGGGCCGATTCCCTCATCCAAGATTGCCTTGACCCGTGCTGGCCTGACGCTCGACAAGATGGATGTCATTGAGTCCAACGAAGCCTTTGCAGCGCAGGCGCTTGCCGTCACCAAGGGGCTTGGGCTTGATCCCGCCAAGACCAACGTCAATGGCGGTGCCATTGCGCTTGGCCATCCAGTGGGTGCCTCGGGCGCCGTGATTGCCACCAAGGCGATCCACGAACTGATCCGCGTCAATGGCAAGTATTGTCTGGTCACCATGTGTATTGGTGGTGGACAAGGAATCGCGGCAATCTTCGAGCGCGTTTAAGGATTGAGTGCGGTTTGCCGCCTAGTCGGACGATGGGGCGGCGATTTCAAGAGCGGGGTAGCTTTTTCGGTGCCTCGCTTTTGAATCTCCACATTGGTTTACATAATACACATTATGCGACACAAGAAAGGTGCTTGAAGCGGGACATCTGCGCGCAAAAGGCGCCATTCCGGGGTCCCTACCGAATCCCGCCAAAGACCTCGACATCCCCTTTGGGCTTTTCCTTCGGGTCTTCGACAACGGGTGGCTTTGATGGCGTTAACGTGACAACGTCAGGAGTATCTTTGGCGCTTGAGACGGATGACGCAGCGCTTTTTGTCTGGCCTTTTCTAGCATCCAGCGGTTCAGAACTCTTCTTAGAAAGTCGATTCAAGTATCTGTTTGTAAATGCAATTTCTTCGCCCTCGATCCAGAATGCCAGATCCTTATTGTTATTCTGGTTGGCATAGTCTCTGGCGGTCAGCCCGGACTGGTTGCTCTGGGTGGGATCCGCGCCTGCCTCGATCAGTGCGGCAGCAGCAGGTCTGTGATTGAAGCGGGCCGCCATCATGATCGGCGTCGTACCGTTCGGGCTTGTCGCATCCACATAAGCGGCGTGGTCAACGAGCAGCCCAATCATCGAGACGTGTCCGCTAGTGGCAGCGTAATGAAGCGGCGTCCAGCCTTGACGGTTTACCTCCGCCCCGAGACGAATCAGTTCCTCTGCGACCGGGCGGACTCCTTTAATCGCGGCAAGCATTAGCGCGTTTTCGCCGAGCCGATTCTCGTGTTCCAGAATGTCCTTTTCCTGCCAGGTGGGCTCCTTCAGCAGGCCTAAGGCAAGACGCTCTCCCCCTTCTCGGATAGCAATCATGAGCAGGGTGTTACCAAGATCATCTTTTAGCCCTGGGGCGTAGCCCAGTTCAGCCATTTGACGCAATACAGTGGTGTCATCCGCACGCGCAGCCAGCAGGAAGGATTGGATCAGATCTCGTGCGGCGGCGGTCTGTGCCGTCAACATCAAGACAAGAGCGGGCAGGATGGCTGCAAGCCGCAGGAAACGAACGAGGCTTTTCAACGCTTCTCCCGGGGCCCATCGCCTAGTTTCCCTGCAATGAACCGGTCGAAGTTACGGGTAGTGGTAGCAGCGACCTCTTCCACCGTGCAGCCTTTCAGTTCAGCCACCCGCTTGGCGACATACGCCACATAGGCGGGCTCATTCACCTTACCCCGATGGGGTGCGGGAGCGAGAAACGGCGAATCGGTCTCAACCATCAGGTGATCAAGCGGGATCTCTCGGGCAACGTCATGCACCTGGTGGGCATTCTTAAACGTCACGATCCCCGACAGTGAAATCAAAAAGTTAAGGTCAATCGCCTCTCGCGCCACTTGAACGGATTCCGTAAAGCAGTGCATCACCCCGCCCACCGCTTGGGCGCCCTCTTCGCGAAGGATGGCAAGCGTATCGTCTGCCGCTTCGCGGGTGTGGATGATGAGCGGCTTATTCAGTGCCCGTGCCGCGCGAATATGCACTCGGAACCGCTCGCGCTGCCAGTCGAGATCATCCGTCTTTCCGTCTCCCTCGCGGCGGTAGTAGTCTAGGCCTGTCTCTCCAATCGCAACCACCTTGGGATCTTGGGCAAGACCGATCAGCCGATCGATGCTGGGTTCTTCTATCCCTTGATTGTCCGGGTGCACACCGATGGAGGCATACAGAAACTCATGGGCCCGTGCAATTGCTAAGACCTGTGCAGACTCTTCGAGCGTGGTACAGATGTTTAACGCGCGTTTGACGCCAGCCGCCTGCATCCGGGCCAGCACGCCCGCAGTGTCTTCATTCAGGCCGGGATAGTTCAGGTGGCAGTGTGAGTCCACAAGGTGGAGCTGTTCAGACAGATCGGTCATAGTGGTCGGCAGTTAAAGAAGAACGCGGCGAAGCCGATCGAAAATCGATTCATAAAACAGTTTTGGGTTCAGGGGGTGTTCCGAAATCGCACGCAGCCTTTGGAGCTCGGCCATCGTCTGCGTCCAGCTCTGATCGGAGCGAATCCGTAGGGCCTGTCGACGTAGTGCCGCAGACTGCTCCGGAAATGCGCGCGGTGTAAGACCAAGTCTAACGCGCGCGGCATCTGCCATCCACCGCATCAGCAGATCAAGGGTATCGGTCGGTGGCGCCTTTGCTGCTTTTTCTGCCCATCGAATGGGATCGACCTCATCCTCGGCTAATAGCGGTATCAGCCACGGTGCGGCCTGACTCTGTTCCGTGTGAACCTTGGCCAGTTGCGCATCAGGCACGGCCAGATTAATTCGTCTGCAGCGCGACAAGATGGTCGCTGGGAGCGCATGTAACTGGTCCGCGACTAAGATGAAGGCAAGTGACGGTGCAGGCTCCTCAAGGGTCTTTAAGAGTGCATTCGCTGCCGCGTAGTTCATGCGGTTCGCGGGGCTAATGACCACCAAGCGAAGCCCGCCGCGATGGGACCCGATATTGGCAAAGCTAGCAAGGCCCCGAATTTGTTCAATCCTGATGTCTTGTGATTTCTTCTTGGCGTCAACGGATCCGCTCTCACCCGCCCCGCTCTCCTCTGGGCCATCGGAAGCCGCGCCCTCTTCTGCGACCTCAGCATCGGGACGTATCCAGCGAAAGTCAGGGTGCTGTGCCTGGGCCATCCAGGTGCATGACGGGCACTGACCGCAGGCGTCCCCTGAGGGAAGCGGTGACTGGCATAACCACGACCGAGCGATTCGAAGGGCGAACTCTGTTTTGCCGATCCCCTTCGGCCCAACGAGCAGTAACGCGCTCGGCCGTCTATCCATCCCGGACTGGACCAATTTCCACCAGTCTTGTTCCCACGGAAAAGTATTATTAATCATATAGATAAAATACTTTTCTTAAGTAAATTTTGAATTTCTTCCAAGGGGTTAGATGAATCAATTACCTGGTACACCTGAGGAAATGCTTTAGCTCTTTGCAGGTAGACATCGCGGACGCGCGAGAAGAAATCCTGGTCCATCTGCTCAAAACGATCCCCCTCTTGCGCGCGAACTGTTCTTCTCGAATAGGCAAGTGCTGCAGACGCATCGAACAGAAATACCCGATCAGGTTCAAGCCCCGCGTGAACAGCAGTTGCAAGGCCATCAATCCAGGACATGGACACACCCCTGCCCCCACCCTGATAGGCCCTTGTGGAGTCCGTAAATCGGTCGCAGACCACCCAGTCGCCCCGCGCGAGCGCCGGTGCAATCACCCGGGCAATATGGTCGCGTCTGGCCGCAAACGCGAGCAAGACCTCGGTGCCGCCGTCCATCGCCTGGTGTAACAGCAGCTCACGAATTGCCTCACCAAGATCCGACCCCCCAGGCTCCCGGGTCAGGACGGTCTTGACCTTGAAATGGGCCTCGATCTCGGCGCAGATCAAGGGCAGGTGCGTGCTCTTCCCCGCACCATCGATTCCCTCGACGACGATGAACTTTCCTTTGGTCACCCGCTGCAGTTCCTTCCCTTGTCCAAGGCCAGAGCTTAACGCGTCACCAGGCGTCGGATAAACCGGTCAACGGCGGCGTTGTGTTCTTTCAGGGTCTCGGAAAACTCCGAGCTGCCATCGCCCCTTGCAACGAAATAAAGGGCCCGGGAATCGGCGGGTCGCATGACCGCCGCTACGGCCCTCGGCCCGGGGTTGGAGATCGGGGTCGGCGGAAGCGTCTTTCGCGTGTAGGTGTTGTACGGGGTATCCCGCTTCAGGTGGGCTTTAGTGATATCCCCCTGAAAGCTGGCCCCAAGGCCATAGATCACAGTCGGGTCGGCCTGAAGGGGCATCCCCACTCGGATACGGTTCGCAAACACCGCGGCAACCCTTTCGCGATCCCCTGGGTACTGGGTCTCCTTCTCCACGATTGACGCCACGATCAGGGCCTCATAGATCGACCGATACGGAAGTTCTGGCCCCCGCTGAGCCCACGCCTTTTGCACAAGGTCCTGCTGAATTTTTCCCGCACGCATGAGCAAATCGCTCGCAGCGGTGTCTTTGGGGACGATATAGATATCAGGGTAGATCCATCCCTCGGGGCTCTCACTGGGAAGCTTCAGTGCCTCGGCGAGTGCCCGGTCTGTTCGATAGACCCCGACATCAAAACGAATCTCAGGGACTTTTGCGATCGCATCGAGCGCCTGACGAACGGTCCAGCCCTCAAGAATTCGGACTTCAACCACCGCCGGGTCCTGACGCGACAGGCGTTGAATCAGCTGACGCTGTGTCACGCCAGGCTCAATCACATACACGCCTGCCTGCAGCTGGGTGTGAACGCCGAGCCAACGTGCTTGCAGTAGAAAAATCGACTCTTTTAGATCCAGGCCAGAGCTCTGTAGCGTCGTGGCGACACCGCGTGCGGATGTGCCGTAAGGAATCACCACCTGAATTGGCGCAGCAGCAGAGTCTTTCGGATGAACGACACGGTCTGACTCGAGAGAAAACCAGCCGATGCTGACGCCCGCAATGACAACGCTGCCCAGAATTACGGTGCGAATCAATCGAGCGAAGGCGCCAAAAATGCCAGACGAGCGAGTGGGACTTTTGTTTGCAGGGGCTTGTCGACGTGCCATACCGGTATATTAATGGCCATCTATGAACCTCAATGCCCTCCCCCCCCGTTGGTGGTCTCCGCTTCCCCTGTTTGGCGGATTTACCGTCACGGGGACTGATGCGAATACCTTTTTACAAGGTCAGTTGACCAATGATGTGATTGCCCTGACGCAGGGACGCAGTCAGCGCACCGGCTATTGCACCCCTAAGGGGCGACTGATGGCGAGCTTTCTGCAGTGGCGACTTGATGAGACCACGATCGGACATCTCCTGCCCACCTCGCTGCTGGAGAGCACCACCAAGCGGCTCAAGATGTTTGTGCTGAGATCAAAGGCAGTCTTTAGTGGACCCGAATCAGCATTCACCGCATTTGGTCTTTGGATAGACAGCCAATCGGCCCAGGCGTTGGGCGGCGCTGCGGGAGACGTACTGACCGTTGAAGGGTTAGCGGAAGGCCAGGCCTGGATTATTCGTGCGCCGGATTCTGATGCGGGGCCGCGTGCCTGGCTCATCGCAGATCGTGCCGCAGCGAATCAGGTACAGGCACATCTCAACGCTTACTCACATCGGAGACGACCAGAGGAGTCCTGGCTCTGCGCGGAGATCGTCAGTGGGCAGTCGTGGATCTGGCCACAGACGCTAGAGGCGTTCGTCCCACAGATGATTAATTTTGAACTCATCGGTGGCGTCAGCTTTAAGAAAGGCTGTTATCCCGGGCAGGAAGTTGTTGCCCGAAGCCAATACCTTGGCAAGTTAAAGCGTCGTACCTTTCATGCCTGTACAACGCTCTCAGTAGACGCCTTGACGTCCCTCTTTGGAGATCGTTCGTCGACGGGGGGGCACCCGCTTGCGGTGTTACTTGGCGCGGATGTCTGGTCACCGCTGGATTCGACTCAGCCGGTGGGACAGGTCGTTGATGCAGCCCATGCCGTAAACGCTGACGGAACGCTGAATACGGACACCGTGCACCTTCTGATTGAGGCAACACTTGATGCCTGGTCTCATGGCGGACTTCAACTCGGTGGCCTATCGGCCAGATCCCCTCAGTTGATGCAGCGATCGCTTCCCTACTCGCTCGCTGCACCTGAGTAAGGGTCGTCACGCATGTGTCTGATTGGGATTCGACTGCAATCCGACGGATTGTTAGTCGCGGCAAATCGTGATGAGGCTGCAGACCGTCCGACCGAGCCGATGCACTGGTGGCCCCAAGGCTTTGTCGCAGGCAAAGATCTCTCCGCAGGAGGTACCTGGCTCGGGCTCACAAGAAATGGTCGTTTTGCTGCAGTCACGAATGTCCGTGATCCTTCCATTAAAACCAATCCCATTCCACGAGCATCACGAGGACTCCTTGTGCGAGAGTTTCTGGAGTCTGACATCGATGTTGAGCAGTACCTCAACGATCTCCTTCGCCAGGTTACTGCGCCATCGCCCTTTAATCTCATTGTTGGGTCGATTTCGGCGCAGTCCGCGACGGGGTATTGGTTTGGCGGAAGAACACGAGAGTGCCGACGACTCACCCCTGGCGTTCATGTACTCTCGAATGCAGAACTCAATACGCCTTGGCCAAAGGCGGTCGCGCTTCGTCAGGCATTAATCGCGGGAACGCTTGCTGATATCGAGCGCGCCATGCAGTCAACTGAAGTCATGGAAGATCACCTGCTGCCCGATACGGGTGTGCCCATTGACTGGGAACGTCGTCTATCGGCAGCCAAGATCACTGGGGATGACTATCACACACGATCAAGTACGTTGATTCAGGTGAAAGGCGGAACGGCTGCCGTAAAAGAGACCGTCTGGTCACCGCGGGGCGAAGCCCTATCGACGTTTAAAGAGGTCTTCCTGCTGCAGGCGTAGTCGGATCCCGGCGCCGCCTTTTGCAGTCGGCTCAATCAGATCGGCTACGGTGCCTCAGGGCATCAATTCGCTTAAATGTCCCCATCGAAGACGCAATGAGTCGACCCGAGGGATCTCGGATCTCTCCGCGGCAAAACGCCATCGACGATGAATGGTGGTCACAAAACCCGTGGGCGTGTAGGGTCCCTTTCGCGGGCCGCAGAAAAGTCGTTTTCATCTCAATCGTGACCACGCCAAATCCGTTAGGGTCCGAGGACTTTGCCGCCATGGCCATCACCACATCCAGAAGCGTCATCACCACACCCCCATGGGCAGCCTGGAGACCATTTTCAAGGTGGGGCTTGAGCGCAAGCCGAATTTCAGCCTTACCGTGACCAGCAGAGACGAGCTCGGCACCAAGCTGGGCCATAAACGGAGTAAAAGTATGGTTTAGCGGATTATCCATGAACCGAACGATAGCAAGACTTACCATTACGAGTCATGGACATGCCGCTCTCCCATTACACCGCCGTTGGCACGAGTCCGCGCGTTCGCGTTGCAGACCAAGACACTGCCTGGACGCCAGGGCTCTCTGCCCTTTCCGAGGATTCTGACGAGCCCTTCGTTCGGCCTTGCGATCCGTTGCCGATCGCCGACCCCACTTGGTGCGCGGTCTCTCCGTCGGCGGCCGCACTGATTGGAATGGATCCGACGCAGCTGTTGTCGAGTTCTCAATGGCGTGATGTCCTATCGGGCTGCGCGGCACCCGATCACTGTCAGCCGTATGCCGCGGTCTATGCGGGGCATCAGTTTGGCGTGTTTGTCCCGCGACTGGGTGATGGTCGTGCACTTGGCCTTGGCGCCATTAAGGGCTGGGAGCTTCAGTTGAAGGGTGCAGGCCCTACCCCGTATGCCCGATTTGCCGACGGACGTGCCGTACTGCGTTCCTCAATTCGAGAGTTTCTGTGTTCTGAAGCCATGCATGCGCTTGGCATTCCAACCACCCGCGCCTTGTCATTGATCCGTTCTTCTTCCCCCGTGATTCGGGAGACGGTGGAGACTGCCGCCGTGGTCTGTCGTCTCAGTCCCAGTTTTATTCGATTCGGAAACTTTGAGTATTTCGCGTCGATCAATCGGCTTGATCGACTTGAGGAACTGGTTCGTCATGCCTGGACGCACATGGCACCGCAGACATGTGATGCATCAATGCCGATCGATCAGATCACCGGGCATCTGTTAAGAGAGACCTCGGTACGGACGGCGCGGCTGATGGCCCAATGGATGGCGGTCGGATTTATGCATGGGGTCATGAACACCGATAACTTCTCGATTCTTGGACTCACAATTGACTATGGACCGTTTGGGTTTATGGAAGCCTTCGATTCAGCCCATATCTGTAACCATTCAGACCACTCGGGTCGGTATCGTTATGAAGCACAGCCACAAATCGGCCTGTGGAATATCGCAAGGTTATGTGGCGCCTGCCACGGACTCATGAATGACACGACAGTCTTTGAAGAGGTCATCGAGACTTACAAAGCGACCTATGCCGAAGCGATTGATCAACGACTGCGACAGAAGTTTGGGCTTGAACGCCTGGACCAGGAACGCTGGTCCTCCTTGCTGGATGACTTCTATCGGCATCTACAACGACAGAAGATCGACTACCCACAGATTTTCCGAGCACTCGCATCCCCGCATGACGAAACGATTCTGCGCTGCTGCCCGGATCCAGAGGCCTTTCGTCCCTGGCTCACTTCTTATCGTGATGCCGCCCATCGCGCGCGTTCCGCAGCTGGTCTCACTGAGGCGGATCAGCAGAAGGCGATGAACCAGGTGAACCCAAAGTACGTCTTACGAAACTGGGTTGCCGAGGAGGTGATCGCAGAGGTGCGAGATCAGGGCACAACACGCGGCCTTGAGACCGTGATGACACTTCTCGCCGCACCGTTTGATGAGCATCCGGCATATGAGCGCTATGCGCAGTCGCCGCCCGACTGGGCGAAAGACCTCTGCGTGAGCTGCTCCAGCTGACAAACGACTAGAATCTTTCCCTCCTAAATGAGGTCTAAGAAGCGCCCATGAAAAAGACAGATGCGGAATATCGTGCACAGTTAACACCGACCCAGTACGCAGTAACGCGGGAAAAAGCAACCGAACGCCCGTTTTCTGGCAAATACTGGGATCATTTCGCCCCAGGGGTCTATCGCTGTGTCTGCTGCGGTCAGGAACTCTTTGATGCCGAGACAAAGTTTGATGCCGGCTGCGGGTGGCCCAGCTATTTCAAGGCGATCCGACCCGAGGCCATTCGGGAAGAACGCGACACAAGTCACGGCATGATCCGGACCGAAATTCTCTGCAGCCAGTGCGACGCGCACCTTGGGCATGTCTTTGATGACGGTCCGAACCCCACGGGGCTTCGTTACTGCGTGAACTCTACCTCGGTTGACTTTGAAGGTCCTGAGAAAGACGCATCATGAGACTGCTCGCAGACTGGCTTCCGATCGTATTGTTTTTCATCGTCTACAAGACGGTCGACCTCTACTGGGCCACGGGCGTTGCCATCGTTGCGACACTCGTGGTCATGCTCATCATGCGTCTTCGGGGTCATGCCATTGAGCCAATGCAGTGGGTGGGTCTGGGGCTCATTGTGGTCTTTGGGGGAGCGACTATCCTGTTACACGATGAACTCTTTATTAAGCTCAAACCCACGATTCTGTATGCCCTATTCGCAGCAGCCCTGTTGGGGCCGCAGCTATTTGGAAAGATTCTGCTCATGCAGAAAATGATGGGCAGCAAGATTGAGATGCCACAGGCAGCCTGGGCTAAGCTCAACGCTGCATGGGGGATTTTCTTTGCCGTTATGGCCGTGCTGAATCAGTGGGTTGCTGCCACCTTTTCCACTGATGTCTGGGTGAACTTTAAGCTCTTCGGAACGATTGGACTGATGATTATTTTTATCATCGGCCAAGCCCTCTGGATGAACCGGTTTGCGAAGGCCGAGTTACCCGACGTCCTGAAGGACACCGATCAGAAATAGCCCTCCAGGAGACTGAATTGAGCTTTCTTGCCCCCAGTAGTGAAGAGATTGAGACACGGCTACGCGCTGCGCTTCCTGTCGAGAGTATTTCGGTTCGCGATGACAGCGCCAAGCATCATGGCCACGAGGGGGCGAAGACCGGCGGGGGGCATTTTCATGTCCTGATCGTCTCCTCGGCGTTCGAGGGCAAAAACCGCCTCGCCCGCCACCGGCTTGTGTATGATCCGATTAGCGATTGGATCCCTGCGCGCATCCACGCGCTTTCTATTGACGCGCGCACCCCTTCGGAGTTTTCATGAACGTCTCTGTGTTGAACGTAAGCCCCTTGGCATCTCGTCGGTTTCGTCTCGTTGCTGCTGGTGCGCTCCTCTCTTTATCGTCAGTCGCATTCGCTCAGAATATCGCTGTGGTGAATGGAAAGCCCATCCCACGCGCCAAGGCAGATGCTTTTGTAAAAGAGCTCGTCAAGCAGGGTCAGCAGGACACCCCTCAGCTCCAGGCGCTGGTTCGCCAAGAGCTTGTCGATCGTGAAATCCTGGTGCAGGAGGCAGAGCGCCGTGGCCTATCGGGGAAAGCGGATGTGAAGTTCCAGCTGGATAACGCACGTCAACAGGTGCTGATCAATGCCCTCGTGCAGGATCAGTTGGCCAAAGCCGGTGTCTCAGACGCCGATATCAAGGCCGAGTATGACCGCCTTACCAAGGGCGACGCCGGCAAAGAGTATCGCGCACGTCACATTCTGGTTGAGAAAGAAGATGAGGCAAAAGCGATCATCGCCAAGCTGAAAAAAGGCGAGAAGTTTGAAGAACTTGCCAAGCAGTCGAAAGATCCAGGCTCCGCTGCAAAAGGCGGTGACCTAGACTGGGCGAATGCAGACTCCTTCGTTCCGCCCTTCTCGAAGGCAATGGTTGCACTCGAAAAAGGCAAGATTACGGAAACGCCAGTGCAGTCTCAGTTCGGATGGCATGTGATTCGACTGGATGATGTCCGCGTTGCAAAGCCGCCCGAGTTTGAGCAGGTAAAAGAGCAGCTCGGTGAGTCCATGCGTCGTAAAAAGCTGCAGGATTTTCAGCAGCAGCTCAAAGCGAAAGCCAAGATTCAATAAGGTGCGTCTCGCGTCGTCCACAAAAGGCCCGCCCGTGCGGGTCTTTTTGTTTCTGTCTTCTGTCAGCGGGTTGAATCTCTAGATCGCGGCTAACGAATATCGACGGTTGTTCCTGGTGCGACAAGATCAAAGAGCGAAACGATATCGCTGTTGCGCATGCGGATACAGCCAATGGATCCGGGGTCACCCATTTGGACCGTGTCCGGGCTGCCGTGGAGATACACGTACCGTCGCATGGTGTCGACCTCTCCGAATCGGTTAAATCCAGGCTCAAGCCCCGATAGCCACAAGATCCGAGTGAGGATCCAATCCCGGTTCGGGAAGGCCTTGGCAAGTTCTGAAGACCAGATCTCACCAGTCGGGCGACGTCCCACAAAGACGGTATTCCAGGCGGCACCTTTCCCAATCTTGGCGCGAATCTGATGCCGTCCCTGAGGGGTCTGATAGCTGCCTCGGGTCTGCCCCACGCCATTCTTGGAAGACGAGATGGCCACCTCCATCACCACGGTGCCAAGGGCGTCAGGTGCCCAGCGAAGCCCCCCCTCGAGTGCGTCCGGTGCGAGCGCCAGGACGGTCAGGGTCTGGGCCTGGGTCGAAATCCGAATATGGTGCTGGGGATTGGTCATGGGCCTGGATTATGCGTCACGCGACGCCTTGCGACGCGCAGCAAAAAAAGACTGCAACAACGCTGCACTCTCTTCGGCCAGCACCCCGCCGCGGACATCCGCGTGGTGATTGAGCTGGGGGGATTCGTAAAGATTGGTGACACTGCCCGCCACCCCTGTCTTGGGATCAGGTGCGCCATAGACAACATGACGTATCCGAGCATGAAAAATAGCCCCCGAACACATCGCGCAAGGTTCTAACGTGACATAGAGATCACAGTCGGTGAGCCGGTAGTTCCCAAGGCGACGGCTCGCGTCCCGAAGCGCCTGAATCTCCGCGTGTGCAGACGGATCATGCGATCCGATTGGGCGATTAAACCCGCGCCCAATTATCTCGCCGTTCTTCACGACGACAGCACCGACGGGGACCTCCCCCTCTCGCCCCGCTAAGCGAGCCTGCTCCAGGGCTTGGGCCATCCAGACATCGTCTGTGGGCTCAGCCGGCATGGACGCGACGCTCCTTCAAAAACGCACTCACGACAGCCTTCTCCAATTCGACAAGAAGAAACAGGGCGAGACAGAAACCGCCAATCATCTGCCATGCGTGTTCATCGATTGGCGACGTCCCGAACCAGTCATTTAAGAAGGGGGTATAGGTCAGCGCAAGCTGCACCATGATCAGCATCAGGATCGCCCAGAGCAGCCAACGATTACCCGTCAACGCCTTTGGTGTCAGCGACGAGCGTGTGAGATGTCGCACGTTGAATAGATACGCTACCTGGCCCATCACCAGGGCATTGATCGCCGTCGTTCTTGCGACCTCCACTGTGCTTGCGCGATCCAACTCCCACAGAAAGATCCCAAGGCATCCGGCAACCATCAGCCCAGACACAAAAATCACACGCCAGACCAGATGCGGGTCAATCAATGACTGTCGACTGGGCCGTGGGGGTCGCCTCATGACAGCCTCATCTGCTTGTTCGAACGCGATCGCGAGCCCCAGCGTAATCTCGGTCACCATATTCACCCAGAGAATCTGCACGGCCGTGATCGGCATAGTGACCCCCATCAAAATGGCGATGATCAGCATCCCCGCCTCACCCCCATTGGTGGGAAGCGTGAAGACAATCGACTTGCGAATGTTGCTAAAGACTGTTCTGCCCTCTTCGATGGCTGCAGCGATTGAGGCAAAGTTATCGTCCGCAAGGACCATCTGCGCTGCTTCCTTCGCTGCCTCTGAACCCTTTTGCCCCATCGCAACGCCGACATCAGCACGCTTTAACGCCGGCGCATCGTTGACGCCGTCTCCGGTCATGACCACAAGTTCGTCCAGCGCCTGAAATGCTTTCACGAGTCGCAGCTTATGTTCCGGAAGCGTGCGGGCAAAGATGTCGGTCACACGAACCGCACGCGTCAGCTGCTCATCAGACATGAGATCAATCTGACTACCGGTCAGCACATGCAGCCGGTCAGGGCTCGCCGAGAGTCCAACCGCACGTCCGATCGCTCGTGCCGTCTGAGGATGATCTCCTGTGATCATCTTGACGGCGATTCCTGCAGCCCGACACCGGGCAATGGCGTCAGCGACCTCTGGCCGTGGTGGATCCGCAAGCCCAACAAGACCGAGCAATAGAAACCCCCCACGCTGAACAGACGATAGCGAGAGCGATTGCCCTGAGGGATCGACTGGGTCAATCCGTTCCGCCAGCGCCAACACGCGCATGCCCTGTGCCGCCAGAGTATCGACCCTGGCCTGCCACTGGGCACGATCGATCGGTTGCTCGCCATGATCGACTGCGACCCGATCGCAGTGCTCCAGCACTCGCTCCGGTGCCCCTTTCATCAGGACCAGTGCGTGGGGCCCAGAGGAGTCCCGATGCTGTGTTGCCATCCAACGTAGATCCGGATCAAAGGGAATGATCGACAGTCGTGGATAGCGATCTTGCAGGGCACTGGTCGTCTCACCGAGCGTCTCTGCAAAGCGTAAGAGTGCAAGCTCGGTTGGATCCCCCACCACTTCCCCAGCGTCACCGTGGTGGTCAAGTTCCCCGCTATTACACAATGCAGCGACCCTGGCCATACGATTTTGCGCATCACCAATGGCCTCTTGGACTGTCATCTGATTTAGGGTGAGCGTGCCGGTCTTATCGGTACAGATCACACTGACTGCGCCTAATGCCTCGACCGCTGGAAGTCTTCTGATAATGGCTCGCCGGCTGGCCATTCGACGCACACCAATCGCCAGGGTGATCGTGACGATCGCGGGGAGCCCTTCCGGAATCGCTGCCACCGCGAGACTTACTGCAGCCATAAACATCTCGTCAGGGGCGAAGTTTCGCCACCAGACCCCCAGCGTAAACAAGAGCCCTGCCGTCAGCAGTATGACGATCGACAAGATCTGACCAAATCGCGTCATTCTTATCGTGAGCGGCGTCTGCAGGTGCTCAACTGAACGCAGCAATCGGCTAATCCGCCCAAGCTCCGTCTGAAGACCTGTGGCGGTCACAACGGCTCTTGCCTGACCTGAGGTGACGAGTGTCCCAGCCCAGAGCATCGAGTAGCGCTCGGTCAGTAGCGCCGATTCTGCTACGGGTCGATGGTGCTTCTCTACGGGAAGGGACTCGCCTGTGAGCACCGATTCATCAACTAACAGTCGATGCGCCTCGAGTAGCCGAAGATCTGCTGGAACACGATCGCCTGCGGAAAGTACCACCAGATCCCCGGGAACAAGATCTGCTATGGAGCGCACCTGTTTTCGGCCCTCCCGAATAACGGTGACGCTCGGCGACAGAATCGCACGAATCTGATCGAGTGCCGCCTCGGCACGACCTTCCTGAATCACCCCAATGACGGCGTTAATGACTGCAACAGAGAGAATGATCGCGCTATCGAGCCAATGCCCAAGCACTAGCGTGACGCCTGCTGCAAGCAGGAGAAGATAAATCAGGAGATTTTGAAACTGCCGCAGGAACCGGCGCCAGGTCGACTGACGCTGCGCCTGCGGCAAAGTGTTGGGTCCAACGTCTTTCAGACGCTGGGCGGCCTCGGAGTCGCTAAGTCCTGAGTCCGCACGAGATTCCGTAACCGCAACGATGGCCTCTGGCGTCAGAGACCATACGGCGGAAGGATCACTCGGCACTGGCTTTCTTAAGAATGACGTAAAGCTGGTCCTTCAAGTGAAGCTTTTCTTTTTTCAGTCTTTCGATCTCTTCATGGGATCCCGGCGCAATATGGGCTTCCATGTTCTTGATCTTCTGATCGAGCTCGTTGTGCTTGTCGAAAAGGCGTGAGAAATGGTGATCGGACGTCTTGAGCTTGCTAATGAGGTCGCGGTATTCAGGAAACATGGTCAGCCCTTTCTTTTTCAAGGATTGGTGTCACCATTTTAACCGAGACCACACCCCAAGGTAGGTGTCTTGCCTAGCGCGCTAAGACATAGGTGCCAGGAGCATCGGCCAACGCAGGATAGCGACCTTCGCAGTTCTGAATCGGGCCGGGGGTGCCAGAGTGAGAAACGAGCCACCTCTGCCATGCAGGCCACCAGGAGCCATCGTGCACAGGTGCTGTCTTGCACCATTGATCGGGATCTACAAATCCCGAGTGAGACGGTCGGCACCAGAGCCGATAGTGTCGCTGTCGCTGACCGGGAGGATTGGCAATTCCTGCGTTGTGTCCGCCGTCTGTCAGCACAAAAGTGATCTCGGCCTGCGTGAAGTAATGCAGCTTATAGACCGAGCGCCATGGTGCAACGTGATCTTTTTCAGTCGCTACACAGAAAATCGGCGTTGTCATGTCTGCAAGCGAGATCACGCGCCCGAAAGCCATGAATCGACCCTCGCTCAGATCGTCATTCAGAAACAAACGACGCAGATACTGACTGTGCATCTTCGCTGGCATGCGTGTGGCATCAGCATTCCAGGCAATCAGCGGTGTCACGGGTCGCCGCTCCCCCATCAGATACTCTCGTACCATCCGCGACCAGATCAGGTCACTTGAGCGAAGAATCTGGAAAGCGCCCGACATCTGCCCGGCCGTCATCACGCCCTTCTCGAGCATCTGCGCTTCTAAAAGCGTGACTTCACTCTCATCAATAAAAAGCGCGAGTTCCCCAGGCTCTGAGAAATCAGTCTGGGCAGTAAATAACGTCATCGACGCAAATGGGTGCTCGGGTTCGCGACCAGATACCGCGTTGGCAATCGAGAGCAGCGTCCCCCCAAGGCAATAGCCCGCCGCATGAATTTTGACGCCCGGATGGCAGTCTTGAATCACACGACCTGCATCGAATATTCCGAGTTGGAGATAGTCTTCCATTCCGAATTGGCTCTCCTCAGACCCGGGGTTCTTCCAAGAAATACAGTAGACCGTGTGCCCATAGCGAACCAGGTACTCGACAAGCGACTGTCCGGGTGTCAGGTCAAGCACGTAATACTTCATGATCCAAGCGGAAATTAAGAGTACAGGTTCGGGATGCACCAGCGTTGTCGATGGCGTGTAGCGGATAAGCTCGATCAGTGAATTTCTGTAGATCACTTTCCCAGGCGTGATCGCAAGCGCGCGTCCAACACGGTAGTCCTCGACCCCGTGCGGCGGCCGTCCCTGCGATAGCCGCGTGACATCCTCGAACCAGTTGCGCGCCCCGGAAAGTAGATTTCGTCCTCCGGTGTCGATGGTCTTCTGAAAGACCACCGGATTCGTCCAAGGGTAGTTCCCCGGAGACACGAGGTCTAACATCTGCCTGGCCCCGAAGGACACAAGGTGCCCGTGATGTCGATCAACCCCAGGCACGGCCGTCGTCGCGGCCTGCCACCATTGATCAAGAAGGGTAAAGGATGTCGCGTAAAGGGAAAATGGCCAGTGTCTCCATTGCTCGGACTGAAACCGAGTATCGATTAGCACAGGCGTATCTTCTGAGTCCGCGTCCGCCGGATCGGCATCGTCGGGGGTGGTGAGACGCAATGACTGGACCGCAAGTGTCGCCCACTGACGCTGTGCCAGCATCAGCAGATCAAGCCGTTTACCAGGCGATAGCGCCAGATGTCCCGCCCAGTCGGTTGCGGCAAGTAGGAGAGACATCGGGGATACCGATGACGTCACGTCTGCCAAGCGCGCGAACGCTTTCGCGTCTAGCAGATTGATGAGTGTTTCAGGGTTTTTTGTTAGGAGAGACGGATCCGACAGCGCAACGCAGGTGTCTAGAAGATTACTCCCACTCGATGGTGGCTGGCGGCTTTCCGGAGATGTCATAAACGACGCGGTTAATCCCTCTGACCTCATTAATGATGCGATTCGATACCTGGGACAGCAATCCGTGCGGCAGATGCGCCCAGTGCGCCGTCATGAAGTCACTGGTCACCACCGCACGCAGTGCGACGACCCACTCATAGGTTCGGCCATCCCCCATCACCCCAACAGACTTCACCGGCAGAAATACAGCAAACGCCTGACTGGTTAGGTCGTACCAGCTCTTCCCCACATCCTTCTCGTCACACAGCCCTGCGGCAACATCAGCCTGCTGGGCTTTCGTGGATCGAAGCGACTGAATGAAAATATCATCGGCCCGCTGCAGGAGATCCACATAGGCTGGGTGAATTTCTCCCAGAATACGCACGCCAAGACCCGGGCCGGGGAACGGATGGCGATAGACCATCTCTGGCGGCAGTCCAAGCGCAACCCCAAGACGTCGCACCTCATCTTTAAAAAGTTCACGCAACGGCTCAAGGAGCGATAACTTCAACGTATCCGGAAGACCGCCAACATTGTGATGCGACTTGATCGTGGTGGCCTTTTTGGTCTTTGCGCCCGCCGACTCGATGACATCTGGATAGATCGTTCCTTGTGCAAGCCACTTTGCATTCGAGAGCTTTGCCGACTCGTCTTGGAAGATGTGTACAAACTCGCGACCGATAATCTTTCGTTTCTGCTCGGGATCAGAGACGCCCTTCAGCGCAGACATAAACCGATCGGTAGCATTGACGTGAATCACCTTCACGCCCATATGCTGCGCAAAGGTCTCCATCACCTGATCCGCCTCTTTCCACCGAAGTAGCCCATGATCCACAAAGACACAGGTCAGCTGATCCCCAATTGCCTTGTGAATTAAGGCAGCAGCAACCGATGAATCTACGCCCCCGGAGAGGCCCAAAATCACCTGATCACTGCCCACCTGTTGACGAATATGAGCAACGGCCTCGTCGACATAGTCAGGCATGTTCCAATCCGCCTTCGCGGCACAGATCTCTAGAACAAACCGGCGCAGGATCGCAGCCCCCTGCTTGGTATGAGTGACCTCTGGATGAAACTGAACGCCATAAAAGCCTCGGGACTCATCGGCCATTCCCGCAATGGGGCAGCTCTCAGTCGAGGCCATCAGGACGAACCCCTGAGGCATGGTCGTGACCTTATCGCCATGACTCATCCAGACATCGAGAAGTCCATGCCCCTCTGCGTTCCGATGGTCTTCGATATCCTTAAATAATTTTGTGTGACCGCGGGCACGAATCTGGGCATAGCCGAACTCACGCACGGTACCGTTTTCGACTTTTCCGCCGAGTTGCTCGGCCATGGTCTGCATGCCGTAGCAGATGCCTAATACGGGAACACCGCGATCAAATACGGCCGCCGGAGCGCGGGGGGTCTCCTCATCGGTGACCGACATCGGCCCCCCGGAGAGCACAATCCCCTTGAGCGTGTCGGTACTGCCCTCACGCCCATACTGATCGACAAAATCATCCGAGACATCACATGAATGGATCTCACAGAACACCCCTGCCTCACGGATACGCCGTGCAATTAACTGGGTCAGCTGAGAACCGAAATCAAGAATCAGAATCTTTGAATGCATGGGGAAGGCGTTCCTAAACGACCCGCAGCCAGCGTTGCAGCTTGTCAGGAGTTCTTAGTCGATGTGATAGTTAGGAGCCTCTTTCGTGATCTGAACGTCATGGACGTGCGACTCACGAATACCGGCGCTTGTGATCTCAACAAACTGCGCGCGCGTATGAAACTCAGGGATAGAGGCACACCCGCAGTAGCCCATGCTGGAGCGAACCCCACCGGCTAACTGAAACAGGATCTGTTTGACGCTTCCTTTGTAAGGAACGCGCCCTTCGATTCCCTCCGGCACAAACTTGTCCGGGTTGGGATTGTCGCCCTCTTGGAAATAACGATCAGCCGAACCTGCCTGCATCGCTCCAACGGACCCCATACCCCGATAGCTCTTATACGAGCGGCCTTGGAACAGAATGATCTCGCCAGGCGCCTCGTCCGTACCCGCAAACATCCCGCCCATCATGACCGCATGGGCTCCTGCTGCTAATGCCTTCGCAACATCACCTGAATAGCGCACGCCACCATCGGCAATCAGCGGCACACCCGTGCCCTCTAGGGCCTTGGCGACATTTGCGATCGCAGTGATCTGGGGAACCCCGACACCCGCAACAATTCGCGTGGTACAGATCGATCCAGGCCCGATGCCGACTTTGACGCCATCGGCACCATGTTTGACCAACGCAAGCGCCGCATCCGCGGTCGCGATATTGCCACCGATGACCTGCACCTGGGGATAGTTCTTCTTCACCCACTGCACACGGTTGAGTACGCCCGCGGAATGCCCATGGGCGGTATCGACCACGATGACATCAACACCCGCTTCCGCAAGTAGCGCAACGCGTTCCTCTGTCCCGGCACCGACACCGACCGCCGCGCCAACGCGAAGCTTGCCCTGCGAATCCCGGCAGGCCTGAGGGTGCTCAATTCCTTTGAAGATATCTTTGACGGTAATCAGTCCGCGAAGCTCGAATGCATCGTTCACGACGAGAACGCGTTCAATCCGATGCTGATGCATGAGCGCCTTGGCCTCTTCGACGCTGGCGCCTTCCTTGACGGTCACCAGACGCTCACGCGGCGTCATGATGGCGGAGACTGGCTGATCCAGACGCGTCTCAAAGCGACGGTCGCGGTTGGTCACGATGCCCACCACTTTCCCGTCCTTGATTACTGGAAGCCCAGAGATCTTGCGCTCTGCGCTAAGCCTAAGCAGATCACGAACGGACATGTCCGGTGAGACCGTAATGGGATCCTTCACGACCCCGGCCTCAAACCGTTTGACCTTTGCGACCTCATTAGCCTGCTGCTCGGAAGTGAGGTTCTTGTGAATGATCCCGATTCCTCCCTCTTCCGCAATGGCGATTGCCAGGCGGGCCTCGGTAACGGTATCCATCGCGGCCGATACCACCGGCAGGTTAAGGTCAATATCACGAGTGATTTTTGTCGCGAGCGACGTGTCGCGGGGGAGGACTTGAGAGTAGTCCGGGACTAAGAGAACGTCATCAAACGTCAGGGCTTTTTGCAGCAGGCGCATGGGCGCTCCAAAATTCCAAAGCCGAATTATACCGACCGGCCTTCCCTAGCGGCGAGCAGGTTTCTTTTTAGCCTCGCGTGCAAGCCGCGCCCGCTCCCGGCGAGCCTCTTTCGGGTCGGCGACAAGCGGCCGCCAGAGCTCGACCCGATCGCCTGGGGCTAAGAGCATATCCAGCCCCCGGGGCTCGCCAAACACCCCTATGCCGCTCGCCTGATCCCAGGCGGTGGCGAGTTCAGGCAGCAACTCGGGATGGCTGCGTAGGTCCCTCAGGCGGGTCTGAGCAGGCACCGCAAGGTGCTGTCGCACCGCCCGGTCGGGCAAGGCCAGACAGACCTCAACCTGGATCAGCACCGAAGGGCCTATTCGCCGTAAACGGCATCAGCGCGTTGGACAAAGGCATCCACGAAAGTCGCCGCAATGTGCCCAAAGACGGGGCCGATGATCTTTTCCAAAATCGCGTTCGAGAAGGAATACTCGAGGCTGAACTCGACCCGGCAGGCCTCATCGGAGAGCGGTGTGAACCGCCAGTGGCCCTCTAGGGACTTGAACGGGCCCTCGCGAAGTCGCATGTCGATCCGCTCTCCGGGAACATTCACGTTGTCTGTGCTAAACGACTGCTTGATCCCCTTAAAGTCGATCTTCAGCTCGGCAAAGACGTGCTCCCCCTTTTGCTCTAGAATTCGCCCTCCCGCGCACCAGGGCAGGAAAGCGGGGTAGTCTTCACAATTCGCAACAAGCTCGTACATCTGTTGTGCGGAATGGGGTACTAAAACAGTTTTCGAAACGGCAGGCATTTTCGTATTTTATGTCCATCATCCAAAACAAGAAGGCTTTTCACGACTACTTCATAGAGGAACGCTATGAGGCCGGGGTAGTCTTGGAAGGATGGGAGGTCAAAGCGATCCGGGCGGGAAGAGCCAATCTGAAAGAGGCTTATGTCATTGTGCGTCAGGGCGAGGTCTTCCTGCTTGGGGCCCACATCTCGCCTCTGCCGGAGGCATCCACCCATATCCGCCCAGACCCTGTTCGGACGCGAAAGCTGCTGTTGAATGCGGACGAGATTCGAAAACTCATCGGCAAAGTAGAACGGGCTGGCTATGCCCTGGTTCCTATTGATATGCATTTCAAGCGCGGCCGCATCAAGCTCGAAGTAGGCCTAGCAAAAGGGAAGAAGCAGCACGATAAGCGGGATACCGAAAAAGATCGTGAGTGGGCCCGCGAGAAGCAGCGACTCCTGCGGGACACCGCGAAGCGTTCCTAACGCCAACGAGTGGCGATAGAGTCGCGAATTAGTGCTTCGCGATCGCCTGCCAAGTCTCAACAACCGTATCTGGATTGAGCGAGATCGACTGAATCCCAACATCGACAAGCCACTGGGCCAGGTCGGGATGATCCGAGGGTCCTTGGCCGCAGATGCCAACATATTTCCCGGCTCGGTTACAGGCATCAATCGCCATCTTCAATAGAATCTTCACCGCTGCATCCCGCTCATCAAACGCTGCCGCAACTAAGCCCGAGTCACGATCAAGCCCCAGGGTCAGCTGCGTCAGATCATTCGATCCGATCGAGAACCCATCAAAATGCTCTAAGAATTCGTCGGCAAGCAGTGCATTGGACGGAAGCTCACACATCATGATAAGGCGCAGTCCGCCCTGACCGGACGCATCGGCGCCACTGCCACGCTTGAGCCCATATCGTGCGAGCAGCTTCTCAACGCCTTCCGCTTCTGCCACCGTTCTCACGAACGGCACCATCAGCTCAACATTGGTGAGCCCCATCGTCTCCCGTACGCGATGCATGGCAATACATTCCATCTCGAAGCAGGCTTCGAAGTCTGCGGCGAGATAACGGGATGCTCCGCGAAAACCCAGCATGGGGTTTTCTTCCTCGGGTTCATATCGAGAGCCGCCAATGAGCTTTCGATACTCATTGGATTTGAAGTCAGACAGTCGAACGATCACAGGCTTTGGCCAGAACGCGGCTGCAATCGTGGCCACCCCTTCCGCGAGCTTGTCGATGAAGAAGTCGCGCGGGGTGTCGTGGCCGCGTGTAACCTTCTCGACAGCATTCTTCAGGTCAGCATCGACGTTGGGGTAGTCAAGAATCGCCTTCGGGTGGACACCGATATTGTTGTTGATGATGAATTCAAGGCGTGCAAGACCGACGCCGTGATTGGGGGTGGACTGGAAATCAAACGCCAACTGGGGATTCCCCACGTTCATCATGATCTTGACCCCAATCGGCGGCATCTCGCCAATCTGTACCGTTGAGACTTCGGTCTCAAGCAGTCCGTCATAGATCTTGCCGGTATCCCCTTCGGCACATGAGACCGTGACCATCTGCCCATCTTTCACATGGTCCGTCGCGTCTCCGCAGCCGACTACCGCGGGAATCCCAAGCTCTCTTGCAATGATCGCAGCGTGACAGGTACGTCCGCCGCGATTCGTGACGATGGCAGACGCCCGCTTCATCACCGGCTCCCAGTTGGGGTCCGTCATATCCGTGACCAGCACGTCACCAGGCTGTACGCGCTCCATTTCGCGGGCATCCTGGATCACGCGGACAGCACCGGCACCGATCTTCTGACCAATCGCCCGACCGTGGGCTAGCACATCACCGGTTGCCTTCAGCTTAAACTTTTGCTGCGCATCCCCAGCCTTGTGCTGCGACTTCACTGTCTCAGGACGAGCCTGAAGGATGTAGAGCTTGCCGTCTTGACCATCAAGACCCCATTCGATATCCATGGGACGCTGGTAGTGCTTCTCAATAATGAGTGCATAGCGCGCAAGCTCGATGGTCTGCTCATGGGTCAACGAGTAGCGGCTGCGATCGCTTATGGCGACATCCTCGGTCTTCACGGCCTTACCCGACGATGCACGTTCCGCGTCAGAGCAGAAGGTCATCTTGATTAACTTACTGCCCAGCTGGCGACGGATCACGGGGAACTTGCCCTTAGCCAGCATGGGTTTGTGGACGTAGAACTCATCCGGGTTCACAGCGCCCTGCACCACCGTCTCGCCAAGGCCATACGAACTTGTAATGAAGACCACATCCTGAAAACCGGATTCGGTATCCATCGTAAACATCACCCCGGCAGCGCCAAGGTCTGAGCGGACCATGCGCTGAATACCCGCCGATAAGGCAACGTCTGTATGGGCAAAGCCCTTGTGAACGCGATAACTGATGGCGCGGTCGTTATAGAGCGAGGCAAAGACGTGCTTGATCTTGTCGAGAACGTCTTCAATTCCGACAACGTTTAAGAAGGTTTCCTGTTGGCCCGCAAAGGACGCATCGGGAAGATCCTCGGCGGTCGCAGAAGAGCGAACCGCGACAGAGATGCCTGGGCTTTCATCAATGAGCTTCCGATAAGCCACACGAATCTCGTTTTCCAAGGCCTCGGGCAGGGGCGTCTCAACAACCCAGCGCCGGATCTCTTCACCGCAACGGGCAAGTTCACGAACATCATCGACATTTAATCGATCGAGTGCCTGATTGATTCGGTCGCGTAACCCACCGTGATCGAGGAATGCGCGAAAGGCGGCAGCCGTCGTTGCAAACCCCCCTGGTACCCGAACGCCAGCACTATCGAGCTGAGAGATCATCTCGCCGAGCGATGCGTTTTTGCCTCCGACCGAATCGACATCGGTCATACGGAGTTCTTGGAAGGGAACCACCCAACGTTGGGAAGATTGAACCGAGTTGTTCATTCAGACCACCTAAAAGATAATGAGGCTAACGCAGATAATTCGGGATTCTACCTAGTCTTTCGCCCATGCCCTTCTCCGCCCTGGACACTAACGCCCCGCAGTCGCCCGGAACCCCCGTTAAACCGGCAGAACAGACGGTTTTCTTTGTCTCTGACGGTACTGGCATCACGGCAGAGACCTTCGGGACATCGATCCTGGCCCAGTTCGACAGCCTTCGGTTCAGACTTCGTCGGATCCCCTTTGTGGACAGCCTAGAGAAGGCCGATCAGGCCGCCAACACAATCGTCACCCAGGGCCAGGAAGACGGAAAGCGCCCCATCGTGTTTTCAACCCTGGTCAACGCGGAGATTCTGTCGCGGATCCGAAAGGTCCCTGCCCTGCATCTAGACATGTTCCAGACCTTCGTTGAGCCACTCGAGCGAGAACTTGGCATGAAGTCGAGCCATACGATTGGCCGGTTTCATCATGCGACCGATACGGATGCCTACAAAGATCGAATTGAGGCCATTAATTTCTCACTGGCGCATGACGATGGTCAGTCCGTGAAAAATCTTCAAGAAGCAGATGTCATTCTGATCGGTGTCTCGCGCAGTGGAAAGACTCCGACAAGTCTTTACCTGGCCATGCAGCACGGCCTTAAGGTGGCGAACTGTCCGCTGATCCCAGAGGATTTCGAACGCAACAGCCTGCCCTCCACCATTCTTCCATTTAAATCAAAACTTTTTGGCCTAACGATCGACCCCGATCGGCTCTCTCAGATTCGCAATGAACGACGTCCAGGATCAAAGTACGCGTCTTTAGAAAACTGCCGGATGGAAGTCAGCTCTGCTGAACAGCTCATGAAGCGCGAATCGATTAGCTGGCTCTCAACCACCACAAAATCGATCGAAGAGATCGCCACTACGATCCTGACGGTCTTAGATATCGGTCGCTAGCCCTCGCTGCGATCGCTAGTGCTGTTGCTGTTGCCGGTGCTAGCCCTGTCGCCGACGCTGCATCTCGAACAGACAGACTGCGGCCGCATGCGAGACATTGAGCGATTCCACCCCGGTTGACTGCGGAATTCGAACCAGAGTCGACGCCCTGATCAACGTTTCCGACACGCCATCTCCCTCCTGGCCAAAGATCCAGGCACATGACGCCTTAAGCGCAAGGGATTCCGAATAAAGCGTTATCGCATTAGGGTGATTGGCAGTAGCAAACACAGACGTACCCAGCGCCTTTAACTCTGCTAAGAGTTCAGCCTCGGTGACCTGGTCACGAATCAATACGGCGAAATGAGCCCCCATTGCCGCACGCAGCGCCTTCGGCGACCAGGCATCCGTTGTTCCCTGAAGGCACCAGACCTGAGGTACCGATGCCGCAGCAGCAGTGCGAAGGAGTGAGCCGAGATTTCCGGGATCCTGGACACGATCGACAATCACGATGTCTCCTGCGTTGGCACCCGCCTGGGGAATGGAGATCACAAGCCCCCAGCCCACGGAGGTTTCCACCTGAGCAATCTCATCAAACAGCGCACGTGATAACCGATAGACCGACGCAATAGACTGCTCTGCCTGATCTTGAGTGATGCCCAAGTCATCTATGACCGAAGCAATAGCGACATTGTCCCGAACGACCAGATCGAACGGCGTCTGTCGTGCGATCGCCTGGGTGCAGGCCGCCTCGCAAAGGCGAACTCCCTCGACCCAGGCGCGCTGTAGCTGACGTCTCGTGCGAGGCTCCGTGACGATCTCACGCAGCTGCTTGAACTGGGTGTTTTGCCGTGAACTGATCTCGAGAATGGCGGGCATTATGTTTTCCGACCCGAATGATCTATTGAGGGAACCGAATGAGTGGATTGCACCATGAGCTGACGAATCGGCGCGAAGCTTGTCCGATGCGCAGGAGACACCCCGCGCTGCCGTAACTGCTCTAGATGCAGCGCTGTCCCGTACCCCGAATGCTTGGCAAAAAAGTAGCCTGGATAGACCTGATCCAACCGATACATTTCCGAATCACGGGTCGTCTTCGCAAGAATCGATGCCGCAGAGATCTCCGCAACCTTCTGATCCCCTTTAATAATGGCCTCTGTGGGATACGGCCACTGCCATGGGCCCTCAAAGTCATTCGGCCGATGGTTTCCATCGACCTGAACCAACACGCCCTGCAGTGAGATCTGCTTTGCGCGCTGCTGAAGTTGCAAAAAACAGTCTTCGGTTGCACGGGCCATGGCAAGAAAGGTTGCGCGAAGAATATTCAGCTGGTCGATCTCTTCCACACTCGCAAAGCCGACACCATACGCTAGGCACTGTTCACGAATTATTGGGGCAAGACGCTCTCGCTTGGCAGCAGAGAGTGTCTTGGAATCTGCAAGACCCGCGATCGGCCGCGCTGGATCGAGGCAGACGGCTGCCGCGCAGACCGGACCTGCAAGGGGTCCCCGCCCTGCCTCATCAACCCCGATGATCTGCACCATCAAGCTCCTCTGAGACAAGTGCCGCAATCCGCTCTGCTGCCCCACAGCGCAGCTGCTCGTGAAGCCCGTAAAACGCATCGATCATCGGCCTGCTCTTTTCAGGATGATCCAGGAGCTGGCGTACCGATTCCGCTAACCGAGACTCCGTCATCTCTTCTTGAATGATCTCTTCGACCACCCTGCGACGAAGCAAGATATTCGGAAGACCGATCTCGCTGATCAACGCACGTCGCTTCATCAGTCGGTAGGTCAGTGCAGGAACCCGATATCCAATCACCATGGGCTTTTTGAAAAGCGCCGCCTCAAGCGTGGCGGTGCCACTGGCCACGAGAATTGCATCGGCAGCAGCCATCACTGCATGAGAGACGGGCCGATCAGCCATCGTGCTCTGATCTGATGTGATCAGACGTACCCCCGCATCCTGGGCGCGTTGAAAATCCGGATGACGGCGTATCTGATCCGCGGTGATCGGCGATGCCGCTGGAATCACCACCTGAGCGTGCGCCGCTAACCGTCGTGCTGCGCCAAAAAATGAAGGACCGTTATAACGAATCTCCCCCTGGCGTGACCCTGGCAATATCGCCACGACGGAACCGGGGTCAAGGCCAAGTTGGGTCTTTGCAAACGGTTGATCGATCTTGAGCGCGATCTGATCCGCGATCGGATGACCCACATAGGTCGCACGCACGGAGGTTCCCCGATAACAGTCCGGCTCAAACGGAAAGATGCAGAGCATGTGGTCAACCGCCATCTCGATCAAACGAATTCGTTCAGGGCGCCAGGCCCAGATCGATGGACTGACGAGATGGACGGTTCGGCAATGCGACGACCGTAGCCTGGCCTCAACGCCAAGATTAAAATCAGGCGCATCAACGCCAAGATAAACGCAGACCGGCCAGTCTCTTGCCCGTCGGATGAGATTCCGACGAATAGAGAGAATCGAGACAATCTTAGATAAGGCCTCGACATAGCCCCGGACGGCGAGTGCATGGCTATCAAACCAAGTGTTCAGCCCCGCCTGCTTCAGCATAGGGCCCCCAATCCCTGCAGCCGAGAGCGTGGGACGTTGCTGTAACAGTCGAGAAAGCGCCTGTGAGGCGATCAGATCGCCAGAGGCCTCTCCTGCAACCGTGACCAGCCTATCGCACGATGCCACGCGTCGCTGACCTCAAAAACGCCAGCAAGGGACTTACGACCGTCTCGTGATCCTGCGAGGACGAATTCAGCTGTCCAGGATCTGCGAGCAGTGCCATCGCCTGCGATAAGGTATGTCCAGACTTGTAGAGTAACTTGTAGGCACGACGCAAGACCGACACCTGGTCATCAGTAAAGCCCCGTCGCTTGAGGCCTTCCGAATTGATCCCATGGGCGGAAGCAGGATTGCCGGTGGCCATGACATAGGTCGGAAGATCTTGAATCAGGGTGGTCCCCGCACCGGTCATAGCATGGGCGCCAATTTTTACGAACTGGTGGACACCAGTCAGACCACCAAGAATCGCCCAGTCCCCCACTGTCACATGCCCGGCGAGCTGAGTCGCATTCGCCATGATGGTGTGCGAACCCACTTGACAGTCATGGGCGATGTGAACATAGGCCATGATCCAATTGTCGTTTCCGACACGGGTAATGCCTTCATCCTGGGTGGTGCCGAGGTTGACCGTACAGCACTCGCGAAACGTGTTGCCATCCCCGATCACCAGCCGTGTCGGCTCTCCTCGATACTTCTTATCCTGCGGCGCACCGCCAATCACGGCATGGGAATGAATCGTGTTCTGCCGACCCAGTGTCGTCGCCCCGATCACCTGCGCATAGGCATGAATTGACGTGCCCTCCCCAATCTCGACACCGGGTCCGATCACTGCGAAAGGACCGACCTCGACTTGGTCTCCCAACAGGGCTTTGGAATCGACGATCGCTGTGGAATGAATACGCGCCATGCGACCTAATCCTTCTGCGGCAGATCACGCAGTGCGCACATGAGGTCCGCCTCGGCAGCAACTTGGCCATCGACCAATGCCTGGGCCTTATATTTCCAGAGCAGCCGAGACTGACGCTCAATGGAGACGTGCAGCATCACGATATCGCCTGGCACCACCGGCCGCTTGAACCGGCAGTTATCAATCCCGACAAAAAAGTACAGCGAATTGGCATCCGACTTACTGCCCATTGTCTTAAACGACAGAATCCCGGCCGCCTGCGCCAAGGCCTCGACAATTAACACGCCTGGCATGACAGGAAAATGCGGAAAGTGTCCATTGAAAAACTCTTCATTGATGCTCACGTTTTTCTGCGCAACGATTCGCTCGCCGGGGACGACCTCGACGACCTTGTCGACTAGCAAAAAAGGATAGCGATGTGGCAGCGTCTCAAGAATTTCGCGAATATCCATGTCAGTCTTTCTTTCAATAATCTCTAAAAGCGGGGCCTAGTCCTCAGTCGTTCGATCGGATAGCGTTCCCTTGGGACCGACAAGGCTGCGTAGCTGTTGACGCAGCTGCGGCAGTCGCCTCACCGTCGCTGCGCTCTTTTCCCATTGCGCCTGCGTCTGTAACGGGAAGACGCCAACATACTTGCCGGACGCATCGATACTCGACATCACTAGGCTCATCGGTCCAATAATCGTTCCGTCAGCGATTGAGAGATGTCCAAGAATTCCGGCAGCGCCACCAATTTGGCAGTGAGCGCCGATGACCGCACTTCCAGCGACGCCAACGCAAGCCGCCATGGCGGTGTGATCCCCAATCTTGACGTTATGGGCAATCTGAATCTGATTGTCGAGCTTGACCCCATTCCCAATCACGGTGTCCTCCAGGGTTCCCCGATCAATGCTGGTGTTTGCGCCGATCTCGACATCATCGCCAATGGTCACACCGCCCACCTGAGGAATCTTCATCCAGGACTCGTCCGATTGCGGTGCAAATCCAAATCCGTCGGAACCGATGACGGCTCCGGAATGAATCACCACGCGGCTCCCAATCCGGACATCGGGATAGATCGTGACCCGGGGATGCAGCAGCGCCCCTGCGCCAATCTGAATATTGCCTTGAAGAATGCAGCCTGCACCGATGTCCGCATCATCTCCAACCACACAATCGGCGCCGATGACGACCTGGTCCGCAATCCGAACGCGACGGCCGATCACGGCTGAGGGATGAACGATCGCCGAGGATGCGATCTGTGTCGTTGAGACACTCGCTATCCGCATCTGGCGCTGCATGAGCGTAGCGGCCCTTGCAAAATAGAGATACGGATCCGGAGTTTCAATGAGCGTGCACGTCAGACCGAGCTGACGGGCAAGCGAGGCATCCTTCAACACCACCAGACCCGCCTTTGTTCTAACAAGCTGGGCCTGATAGCGGGGATTTGCGAGGAAACTTGCATCGTCGCGCGTGGCGCTTTGAAGGCTTGCGAACCGCCGAACCGGGGTGTCCGGGGCCCCGTCAAGGCGACCGCCAAGCTCAGAGACTAAGGCCGCCGCGGTGAACCGAAGATCTGTTGGGTGGTTCATCGCTCGTTTGTTAGTGAGCAGCGCTGCACAGGGGCGGGGTTCACGGGAATCCGCCCGGCCCGGGTTACCGCGATCCCGAAGCGTTCAGGGCACGCAAGACCTTGTCCGTGATGTCAATTCGTGGCGATGCGTAGACAGCATCTTGGAACACGATATCAATCTTCTCGGCCTCAGCGACCTGACGAATCGCACGGGTTGCGCGCTCAAGAATCAATGCGGTTTCTTCGTTCTGCCGACGATTGGCGTCCTCACGGAATTCCCGCTGACGACGCTGAAGGTCCCGCTCAAAATCGGCCGTTTCTTTCTGAAGCTTGCGGCGGTCCGCCTCTGACATGACGGCAGCGTCTCGCTCAAGCTTCGCGGCCATTCCCTGCAGCAGCTTGCTGCTTTCTTCGAGACCTTGGCGACGCTTGGAGAATTCCTGATCCAGTTTCTGAAGCGCCGCTTTCGCTGCAGCAGAGTCACGCAGAATCCGCTCTAGGCTGACAAACCCGATCTTGGAGCCCTCGGCATACGCAATTCCAGACCCCAGACCCACCGTACCAGCCAGCGCCAGCAACAGCGCGGCAAAGCGGCGCGCGAAAGGGAACGAAAGGGCTCGCAGGGAACCCGCGCGGGGTGAGGACATCATCGTCAATTCATACTCCGTTCAAAAGAGGCCCTATTTTCTCACGATTTCAGCCACTTAGAACCCCGTACCAATTTGGAACTGGAAGCGCTGGGTCTCATCGGTTTCCTTCTTTTTCAGGCCGGTTCCAAGACTGATCTTCAAAGGGCCAACCGGAGAGAGCCAGGAAAGGCCCACGCCCGCAGAGGCGCGAAGGTCATCAAAGGCGACCGGTTCACCCTCTTGCCAGACGCTTCCCGCATCGAAGAAGGCAAATACGCGAACGGTCTTATCTTGAGACATTCCGGGCAACGGCGTCAGGACCTCGCTGTTAAAGACAAACTTGCGATTGCCGCCAAGCGAGGCGTTATCAATCGGATCTCGACCACCGATTCCGCCACCCTTAAAGCCACGAACCGAACCGATACCGCCCACGTAATAGTTCTTCAGCAAAGGATAGTTCTTGCCCCCAAGGCCCTCACCAATGCCAATCTCGCTATTGAGCGCCAAGGTCACCATCTTGGTGAGCGGATGAAAGTACTGATGACCATACGAAAGCCGGACGTACTCAAGCGTCCCAAAAGGCGTTGCGTAGTCTAGGTTTGCGTACTGGGATCGACCGCGTGTCGGTGCGATGCCACTGTCGCGAGAGTCCCGCGACCATCCCAGTGTGAGCGAATAGGCAGAGAAGGTGTCCGTGCCAAAACGATCAAGCTCTGCAGCGATTCGAGACGGCCAGAGCAGCCGGTTGCCACCGTATTGGCTTTGTTCGAAATTGGCACCAACAAAGATGCGGTCTTCCTCGGTATAGGGAAGACCAAACCGCACCCCTGCACCCTGTGACTTCACCGAATAAGTGTTTCCTGCGCTCAACTCATCGGGTTCAAACCGCCGAATATGGAAGTCCAGGGCACGGCTCACGCCGTCTTCCGTCCAGTAAGGATCGGTGTGACTTACCGCCAGTGTCTGGCTGATACGGCCAGTATTCACGTCAATCGATACGTTGGTCCCCGTGCCCAAAAAGTTCTGCTGACTGAGCGAGGCGGTGAGCACGATGTTCTCAGTGCTCGAGAAACCGATACCGCCGGAGACCGTTCCAAGCGGACGTTCCTCAACCTTCACCGTCAGATCCACCTGATCGGGCGTTCCCGGGATCGGCGTGGGATCGACCGAGACTTCTTTAAAAAATCCCAGTCGGTCAATCCGGTTGCGCGACAGTCGAATACGGTCGGCGTCATACCAGGACGCTTCAAACTGACGCATCTCCCGACGAATGACCTCGTCACGGGTTCGCGAATTACCACTAATATTGATCCGACGCACATAGACCCGACGACCAGGATCGACCTGAAGCACAAACTTCACAGTGCCTGTGGCCCGGTCAATGTCCGGATTCGGAATGACATTGGAGAAGGCATAGCCCAGATCGGCCATTCGATCATTGATCGCCTTCGTGACGTTCTGCAGCTCTTGATTGGAGAAGGTCGATCCTGGCTTGATTGTGACCAGTTTCTTAAACTCTTCCTCGCGGCCAAGCAGATCCCCAACAAGGCGGACATCCTGGACCTTGTACTTCTCGCCTTCATTAATCACGATCGTGATGAAGACATCCTTGCGGTCAGGCGATAGCGACACCTGAGTAGAGTCCACAGCGAACTCAAGGTAGCCGCGGTTCAGATAAAACGACCGTAGCGCCTCAAGGTCTCCCGTGAGCTTCTGACGAGAATACTGATCCGCCTTGGTATACCAGGTCATCATGGTCGGCGCAGAAAGCTTAAATTCCGCTAATAGGTCTTTCACCTTAAACGCCTTCGCCCCGACGATACGAATCTCTTTGATTCGGGCATCCTCCCCCTCATCGATAGCAATCTGAATGGCCACGCGATTCCGCTCTAAGGGCGTCACGGTGGTCACTATCTGGACGTCATACTTGCCCCGGCTAAGATACTGGCGTTTCAGTTCCTGCTCCGCGCGATCGAGCAGTGCCTTATCAAAGGTTCGCGACTCCGCAAGACCGGTATCCCGAAGTGCCTTCAGCAGCTGATCCTTATCGATCTCTTGGGAGCCACTGACCTCGACGATGCCGATCGCGGGGCGCTCTTCCACGATCACCGCCAGGACTTCGCCATCGAGTTCAAGTCGTACGTCCTTGAAAAAGCCGGTCGCAAACAAGACCCGAACGGCTTCGCGGGTTCCCTGTTCAGTGACACGATCCCCGATCTGAATCGGCAAATAAGAAAAGACGGTTCCCGGCTCTATGCGCTGAAGTCCTTCGATTCGAATATCGCGAATCGCGACACCCAGGCTTGGGGCCGTCGCCGCTGCGGGCGTCGCAGACTGAGCAAGAATCGGTTCGCTAAAGAGCAGTGAGACAGATGCGGCAATCAAGGCCGAAGAACGTAAGGCCACAACACCAGCCCCACCAAGTCGAGTAAGTCGAGTAAGCTTTTGAACCACCGGAATCCCTACCAGCCCGCAAGGCGAGCAAAGTCATTTAATAACGCCACCACCGTCAGACCCATGATGAGAACGAGCCCCATCCGTCTGCCGGCCTCTTGGACCTCGGCAGGAAGCGGCCTGCCGCGGACAAACTCCCAGAGATAATACAAGAGGTGGCCCCCATCCAACATCGGAATCGGCAGCAGGTTCAGCACTGCGATACTGATACTGATTAGCGCTAAAAATCCGATAAACGCAGTCAGCCCGCTCTGTGCGGACTGCCCCGCGGCATCCGCAATCGTGACGGGACCGCTGATCTGGCGCCATGAGATCTCGCCCATCACCATTCGTCCCATCGCCGAGAGCGTCAATAGGCTCATCTCCCATGATCGGGTCACCCCCTTCGCCAGGGCATTCACTGGGGACTCAGAGACATGAACGGTCGCAACATCGGCTGCAACGACGGCACCAATTCTGGGAACACCATCTGCGCCAACGGATGGTCGAATCGTGACCTTCTCGGTCGCCCCATCGGCAGACACCGTCAGTGACAGGGGCGCTCCACCAGACGTCTTCACGGTCTGGATCAAGCCTTCGGGCATCGACACGGGCTGATCTTGTATCGCGACAATCGTATCCCCGGCGATCAGACCTGCCTTCGCGGCCGCACTATCGGGCTGCACCTGCATGAGTCGAACCCCACGACTATTCGGTGCAAGGCCCATCTCGGTCAGAATCTTGTTAGCGTCTCCACTGCTCTTGCCATCTTTCGGCTGTGTCGGCTTGAGTGTGACCCGACGCTCAGTCCCATCGGGGCGTTGCGTAAGAAGATCAATCGTGGACCGCCCCTCCCCAACATAGGCCTGGGCAACACGCCAGCGAAGATCCGTGAAGCTTTTAATCGGCTGGCCATCGATCGTCAGAAGACGATCCCCTTGCGACAGACCGGCCAATGCCGCAGCGGAAGCAGCGGGAGGCTGTCCAATCACGGGCTCTGGCTCATCACGTCCGATCGAAAATAGAAGTGCATACGCAAGCGCTGCAAAAATAAGATTCGCAATCGGCCCCGCCGATACAACGATTGTTCGGGCAAGGAGCGACTTGGACTCAAAAGAGGCATCGTCCATCCTCACATAGCCCCCCAGCGGAACTGCGGCTAGCACCCATTCGGTATCGGATGTCCTGGGTCGCCACTGGATCAACGAGCGGCCAAACCCCACTGAGAAACGAAGCACCTTAATCCCGCAGGCCTTCGCCGCGAGATAGTGGCCCATTTCATGAATGACGACGAGAATGCCAATCGCCAGCAGGAAATACAGAAGCGTCATCATGCCGGGTTCCGCTGACAGAATTCAGTTGCCACTTGTCGCGCCTCCGTATCGAGTGCCAACAGCGCCTCGAGCGACTCGGGGGCTGTTGATCGATGCGATAACTTTTCAAGCGTTGACTCGACCACCTGGAAGATTCCGCCAAAGGCCATCATCTCAGCAAGAAACGCCTCCACGGCAACCTCGTTGGCGGCATTCAGAATGGCCGACGCTGCACCGCCAAGGCGAAGTGTCTCGCGGGCAAGCGCAAGTGAGGGAAAGCGATCGTCATCGGGCGGCTCAAATTCAAGCGTTCTAGCAGCACGCCAGTCCAGCATAGCAACCGACGAGGCCATCCGTTCAGGCCAGCGCATCGCGCAGGCGATCGGTGTGCGCATATCTGGAGATCCCATCTGGGCCAGTGTGGAGCCATCTGCAAACTCCACCATGGAGTGCACCACGCTCTGCGGATGGACAACCACATCAATCAGTGTCTCTGGCATATCAAATAGCCAATGTGCCTCGATCAGCTCAAGGCCTTTGTTCATCATGGTTGCTGAGTCCACGGAAATCTTGCGTCCCATACTCCAGTTAGGATGGGCAATCGCCTGACTGACCGTGGCGTGTTGGATCGCCTGTTTATCCCAGCGACGGAACGGCCCCCCAGAGGCCGTCAACAAAAGACGGGTCACGCCCTCTGGCCGGTGAAAGCATCGATACCCTGGTCCCAGACATTGGAAAATTGCATTGTGTTCGCTGTCGATGGGCAGGATCACGGCCTGCCCCTTCTTCGCCGCTGCGACAAACAGGCTGCCGGCCATCACCAGGGCCTCTTTATTCGCAAGCAGAATCTTTTTTCCAGCAGCCGCCGCGGCAATCGCTGAAGGAAGTCCTGCCGCGCCCACAATGCCTGCCACTACCATTGAAATCGTTGGCTCGGTAACCGCCTCAGTGAGCGCTGCCGCACCCGACAGAACCGCGATATCCCTCGCCCAGCTCGACTGCGACAGCTGACCGCGAAGCTGGTCTGCAGCGGTCTGATCCGTCATCACGATCTGCTTGGGTTTAAACCGCTGGGCCAGCCCAATCATCTTGTCGACCTGCCGATGGGCGGTGAGAACGGTCGCCTCGAACCTCTCCGGATGCTGCCCAATCAGATCTAAGGTGCTCTCACCAATAGATCCGGTGGCCCCAAGGACCGCAACGCGTTCAACCATTTTCTTAGCTCTCCCTAGCGCGACAGGGTCCCAAGTTGGATCAATGAGACCAGCCCCATGGTAACGGGAACGACCGCCAAAAGCGCATCGAGTCGGTCCAACACCCCACCATGGCCAGGTAAAAGACGACCAGAGTCCTTGACTCCCGCCGCGCGCTTCAGTAGCGACTCGTAGAGGTCGCCCATGACACTCACCAGCGTCAACAAGACCACGATCAACAGAAGAATCGGAAGCCCTAACTCAAGGCGCATCCAGAAGAAAAAGGTTCCGACCGGGTTCGCCGAGGAGACCGAGCCGGTCATCGCCAAAACGATCGCAAGCGCGAGATTTGCGACGAGCGCACCGATCACGCCCTCCCAGGTCTTCCCCGGGCTGATCTCGGGTGCAAGCTTGTGACGCCCGAACGCGCGACCCGCGAAATACGCCGCCGTATCGGCCACCCAGATCACCAGCAAGACCGACAACAGAAATTCTTTTCCAAGACCATCGGCCTGAATCAACGCAAGCCAAGTGGTGAGGGCAAGAAATATTGCAAGAGTCTTCGCTACCGCTCCCAGCCCCAACACCGCACGCTTTTTGGAAAGCGCATAAGGCACCAAAACCAGCCAGAAGAGGCTCGCAAGACCATAGAGCGGGAGTAACGCGCCGCCACTTCCGATGGCGGCCGCTTGAACGGCTGGGAGCCCAAGTAGCGAAGCGGCCCCAACGGCAACGAGCCCGAGGCCCACCATCCAGCGCGTCAACAGGGGCATGCCTAATAGGCCAAGCCATTCAACACAGGCAAGGCCAACCAGAAGGAGCAACAGGAGATCAAAAACTATCGGAGGGGCAAACCAGGCAATGACGATCAGCCCGGCTAACGCGATCAGCGCGGTCAGGACACGGGTGTAGAGCATTCGAGCAGTTGAGCCGAGGTACGACCAAATCGTCTCTCCCGCTGACGGTAGGACTGTATGGCCAACTCAAGCTGGGCATCGTCAAAGTCAGGCCAGAAACAATCCGTGAAATAAAACTCTGCATAGGCCAGCTGCCAGAGCAGAAAATTGCTGATGCGCTGTTCTCCGCCCGTGCGGACATAGAGATCCGGCTCGGGAGCAAATGCCATCGAGAGATACGGAGAGAGGAGTTCCTCGGAGATCGGTTTTCCTGTCTGCGCGAGTTCGGGATGCGCATCTAACATCGCCCGGGTCGCCTGGAGAATGTCCCAGCGTCCGCCATAGTTCGCTGCGACCGTCAGATGAAATGCGTCGTTATCTTGGGTATTGGCCTCGGCGCGACTGATCATGTCGCGAAGGTTTTTGTTAAAGGCACTTAGATCACCGATCACACGAAGGCGAACGCCGTTGGCGTTAAGCTCGCGGACTTCGCGCTCCAGGGCCTTGATGAAAAGTCCCATCAGAAAAGAAACCTCTTCCTCGGGGCGACGCCAGTTCTCAGAACTGAAGGCAAAGACCGTGAGATATTTCACGCCACGGCGCATGCAGGACTCGACCACACCGCGAAGCGCTGCGACACCGCGCTCATGCCCGACCATTCGAGGAAGGTGACGCTTTGAGGCCCAACGACCGTTACCGTCCATGATGACCGCGATGTGCTGCGGAACATCCGAGACCTGGGGAATGACCAGCGTCGAACTTGAGATGGGGTTAGCGTTGTTCAAAGGTGGCTTCCGATCGTTGATTGGTAAACGCCCTAGACCGTCATGATCTCGGACTCCTTTTGAGTCACGAGTTTATCAATATCCGCTATATATTTGTCGGTCAGTTTCTGGGCGTCTTCCTGGCCACGGCGCTCATCGTCTTCAGAAATCAGCTTGTCCTTGACCAGCTTCTTGAGCGACTCATTCGCATCCCGGCGAATATTGCGAACCGCAATCTTGGCCTCTTCCCCCTCGTGGCGGACCACCTTGGTCAGCTCGCGACGACGCTCCTCAGTGAGGGCAGGCATCGGGACTCGGATGAGGTCACCCGAGGTCGCTGGGTTCAATCCGAGATCAGAGTCACGAATGGCTTTTTCCACCGCAGTAACAAGCTTTTTTTCCCACGGCTGTACACCGATCGTTCGACTGTCGACAAGGTTGACATTCGCGACCTGATTAATCGGCGTGGGATTACCGTAGTAGTCCACCATGATGTGGTCGAGCAGCCCGGGGTGGGCGCGACCCGTACGAACCTTGGCAAGGGTGTTTTTCAACGCATCGATACTGCGCGTCATCTTCTGTTCAGCAGTGGCTTTAATCTCTTGCGGCGTGCTCATGATCTATTCCTTAAACGTGAACAAGGGTGCCTTCGGGCTCACCTTGAACGATGCGAGCCAGAGCACCGGCTTTAAAAATACTAAAGACGCGAATGGGCAGCTTCTGGTCTCGACACAACGCGAACGCCGTGGCGTCCATGACTTTGAGGTTTCGTGAGATGGCCTCGTCAAAACTCACCGTGTCGTAACGCTTCGCATTCGGGTTCTTCACCGGATCCTGGTCATAGATGCCATCGACCTTGGTGGCCTTCAGAACAATCTCTGCACCAATCTCAGCCCCACGCAGTGCCGCCGCGGTGTCTGTCGTGAAAAACGGGTTACCGGTTCCCGCAGCGAAAATCAGGACCTTTCCCTCTTCAAGATAGCGAATCGCCTTCGGGCGGATATAGGGCTCGACCACCTGGTCAATCCGCAACGCGGACTGGACACGGGCGGTTAGGCCGCAGCGACGCATCGCGTCTTGCAACGCCAGTGCATTCATGACGGTCGCGATCATGCCCATGTAGTCCGCGGTTGCACGATCCATACCGGATGCGCCTAATGCAACGCCACGAAAGATATTTCCGCCCCCAATGACGACTGCAACCTCAACGCCCTGCTTCGTGACCTGTGCGATTTCTCCCACAATGCCATCGATCGTCTCCCGGTTAATGCCGTAGGGATCTTTCCCCATCAGGGCTTCACCCGAGAGCTTTAGCAAGATGCGCTTGATTGCAGCGGCCATGGGTCGGTCTTTCCTCTTTACGCAGCCCGTGCGGCTGCAACCTGCGCGGCCACCTCGGCGGCGAAGTCATCCTGACGCTTCTCAATGCCCTCACCCACAATGTAGAGAGTGAACGAGGCGATTGAGGCACCTTTGCTTTTTAAGAGCTGCTCGATCGTCTGTTTGCCGTCTTCGGCCTTCACAAATACCTGGCCCATCAAGGTCACTTCTTTCAGAAACTTCTGAACAGTGCCCTCGACCATCTTGGCAACGATATCGGCAGGCTTACCGGATTCGGCAGCCTTCTCGGTCGCAATACGACGCTCGGTTTCGATCAGTGCAGCATCAACACCGGAGCTGTCGAGCGCCTTGGGCTTTGAGGCCGCAATGTGCATCGCCAGATCACGACCGAGCTGCTCATCCCCACCCACGAGATCCACTAGAACACCGATCTTGGCACCACCGTGGATGTAGGAATAAAACTTGCCTTTTGCGGTCAGCGCAGCGAAACGACGGACAGAGATGTTCTCGCCAATCTTGCCCACCAGCGCCGTACGCACGGACTCGACAGTTCCGCCTGACATCGGCATTGCAGCCAGCGCTTCAACGTTTGCCACATTTCCTGCAGCAACCATTTTGGCGATGTCACTTGAGAACGCGAGGAAGTCATCGTTCTTCGCAACGAAATCGGTCTCACAGTTGATCTCGACAATCGCGGCGTTATTGCCGGCCACATGCATCGCGACCACCCCTTCTGCGGTGACGCGGGTTGAGGCCTTGCTGGCTTTGCTGCCCAGTTTTACGCGCAGGATCTCTTCTGCCTTTGCCATATCGCCGTCCGCTTCGGACAGCGCTTTTTTACATTCCATCATGGGAGCATCGGTTTTCTCACGAAGCTCTTTCACCATTGCTGCGGTAATTTCCGCCATATTTTTCTCCTGTATAAAAAACGAGGGGCCGATTCGTTAAAGACTCAGGCCCCTCTCTTGTTTCGTCTCGCCCGGGTTAGGAAGCGTTCTCCACTTCCACGAACTCGTCACTCTCATCACGAATGGAGGCGACAACATCAGCAACGGCGTTCGCCCGTCCATCCAGAATCGCATCGGCAACGCCACGCGCATACAGCTTTACAGCACGGCTTGCGTCGTCGTTTCCAGGAATCACGTAGTCCACGCCCGCTGGGGAGTGGTTGGTATCGACCACGGCCACGACAGGAATACCCAGCTTGTTGGCTTCCTGGATGGCAATCTTGTGATAGCCGACGTCGACGACAAACAACGCATCGGGAAGACCGGCCATGTCCTTGATCCCGCCGAGCGTCTTATTCAGTTTCTCAAGCTCGCGACCAAATGAGAGCGCCTCTTTCTTGCTCATACGCTCGAGCCCGCCTTCTGCTGACGTGGTCTCCATATCCTTCAGACGCTTGATCGAGGTCTTCACCGTCTTGAAGTTGGTCAGCATGCCGCCCAGCCAACGCTGGTCAACATACGGCATTCCTGCACGAGCGGCCTCTTCGGCGATGATCTCGCGCGACTGGCGCTTGGTGCCAACGAAAAGCACGGTACCGCGACGCTGCGACAGCTGCTTGATGAACTTCAGCGCGTCTTGCAGATGGCTAACCGTCTGCTCAAGGTTGATGATGTGAATCTTGTTGCGATGGCCAAAAATATACGGGGCCATCTTGGGGTTCCAGAAACGTGTCTGGTGACCGAAATGGACACCTGCTTCCAGCATTTCACGCATTGATACTGACATGAGTTTTCTCCTGCAAGGGTTTATCTCAGCGCACGAACCCGTCAGATCCCAGATCGGTGATCAGACACCCTTGCGTCGCGCGCTTCGGTTTAAAAATCGGGCAGAATGCGAAAGCAGGCCACCCTTGGGATTGACATCAGAATCTTGGCCCTTCGCTAAGGCGAAAAAATCGTTTTAGATCAAGGGCTTCCGAAACTACGGGATTTTAACGCGTTATGGGCATTACCTTCAAATCAGGGCAAGAAATCGAGGCCATGCGGCTCGCCGGCCGTCTCGCCTCTGAGGTTCTGGACTACATCACCCCCTGGGTCAAAGTCGGGGTCACGACCGGAGAACTCGATCGGCTCTGCCACGATTACATGGTCAACGTCCAGGGGACCATCCCGGCCCCCTTGAACTACTGCCCACCGGGCTACAAGCCTTACCCCAAGTCGATCTGCACCTCCATTAACCATCAGGTCTGTCATGGTGTCCCTGGGGACAAAATCTTGAAATCGGGGGACATCGTCAACCTGGATATCACGGTCATCAAGGACGGTTTTCACGGGGATACGAGCCGGATGTTCATCGTGGGAGAGCCCTCCATCGCCGCCAAACGACTCTGCGAACTGACCCGAGAGGCCATGTGGGCGGGCATCCAGCAGGTCGCGCCAGGCAAGCGCCTGGGGGATATCGGAGCCGCCATCCAGCGACTTGCGGAATCGAGCGGTTACTCCGTTGTTCGGGAATTCTGTGGCCACGGTATTGGTCGCGGGTTTCATGAAGAGCCTCAGGTGCTGCACTATGGGCGACCCGGAACAGGCCTCGAGCTTAAGCCAGGGATGACCTTCACCATTGAACCCATGATCAACGCAGGTCGGCCAGAGATTAAAGAACTCGCAGACGGCTGGACCATCGTGACCAAAGATCACAGCCTCTCCGCACAGTGGGAGCACACGGTGCTCGTTACCGATATCGGTGTCGAAGTCCTGACCGTTTCCGAGCAGAGCCCAGACCGTGAGCGCGCCGCAGCCCTCAGCCCCCGCTAGCGATCCCCAGGGGGATGACCGAGCGGTTATTCCCCCTCTTGCAAGAACATTGCGCGCAGCGCTCCTGCTGGCGCGCCAGACCAACCAGGCACTCTGGTCCCAAAGCCACACTCCTGCTCTTGCGCTGGCCGATATGGCGGGGGCCGTGGATAAGATCCTTCAGACACTTTGGTCAGCGTCAGGACTGCCCACGGCAACGCTTGTCGCGGTGGGGGGCTATGGCCGTGGCGAGTTATTTCCGTATTCGGACGTCGATCTGCTAATTCTGATGCCCGAAGGCTATGTCGAGTCCGACGTAAGCCCCCAGATCGAGCAGCTCGTGAGTCAGCTTTGGGATATCGGTCTTGATGCAAGCCATAGCGTTCGCTCGGTGTCGGAATCAATCTCACATGCACGAGAGGACCTGACGATCGCGACCGCACTCCTCGAGGCACGATGGCTTGCAGGTCCAAAGAGTCCCGTCAAGAGACTGCAGCGCGAGTGGTTTGCAGCCATGAATATTCAAGAGTTCGCCCAGGGCAAACAGCTAGAACTGCACCAGCGACATGCCCGCCATCAGGACACGCCCTACAGTCTTGAGCCCAATTGCAAAGAGAGTCCCGGCGGGCTTCGCGACCTTCAGGTGCTTCGCTGGATTACCACCGCATTCGGTCTTGGAAAGACATGGACCGACCTAAAGCGAGCGGCCCTGATCACCGATCGGGAGGCGCGCGAACTGAACAAGGCCCAACGACTGCTTCAGACGATTCGAGGGCAGCTTCACCTTGCCGCGGGACGCCGCGAGGATCGACTGGTCTTTGATCTCCAGCATGCGGTCGCTGAGCGTTTGTTGCTGACGGGATCGGGCGGCCGCCGTGCGAGTGAGGTGCTGATGCAGCGCTACTATCGCGCAGCGAAAGCCGTCTATCAGATCAGCGCGATGGTTCTGGCTGAGCTTGGGCCACGGCTCTTCCCATCCGTTTCACAAGATGTATCCGTCGCCACACGACAGATCACGGGTGATTTCCAAGAAAGCTATGGACTGCTTGATATCCGCGATGAGCAGTGTTTCGCGCAACGGCCCGCAGCAATCCTAGAGGCGTTTCTGGTGCTCCAGCAGCATCCAGAGCTCAAGGGCTTTAGCGCCAGAACTTCGCGTGCGCTCTGGAATCACCGTGATCTGATTGATGCCGATTTCCGTCGGAACCCTGATCATCGTCGACTGTTTCTCTCACTGTTGCAGCAGCCTCAGGGGATCGTGCATGGTCTGCGGACCATGAACAATCTTGGCATTCTGGGCCGAATGCTCCCCGTGTTTCGAAAGATTGTCGGACAGATGCAGCACGATCTGTTCCATGTCTACACGGTCGATCAGCATATTCTTCAGGTCATTCGAAATCTTCGACGTCTGACCATGGACGAACACGCCCACGAGTTCCCCCTGTGCAGTCAGCTGATGGCGGACTTTCGATTCCCTTGGATGCTCTATGTCGCCGCGCTATTTCACGACATCGCCAAGGGGCGCGGTGGCGACCATTCCGTGCTTGGCAAAACAGAAGTCAGACGCTTTGCACGCGACTATGGGATTGATCCTGAAACGACGCAGCTCTTGGTCTTTCTCGTCGAACACCACCTGACCATGTCTCAGTTCGCTCAAAAGCGAGACCTCTCCGACCCTGACACGATTACCGACTTTGCCGCCCTCGTCAAAACCCCATATCGACTCACAGCGCTCTACCTGCTGACGGTGGCAGATATCCGTGGTACAAGCCCAAAGGTCTGGAATAACTGGAAGGCAAGACTACTTGAGGAGCTTTATCACCGAACGCTTGCCATCTTGACCAGTCGCGCATCACAATGGCAAGCACAGTCCATGCCGCAGGATGCGTATCACTTAAAGACACAAGAGGCCGAGAGGCTCTTGCGGCTGCGTGGGCAGACCATCGACATGGCCCATGCGTTCTGGCGAGGTCTTGAGCTTCAGTACTTTTTAAGGCACGAGCCTGAAGAGATCGCCTGGCATGCACGAGCACTCGCCCATCGATTTGAGTCACGCACACCGCAGGTGATCGCGCGTCTGTCGCCAGACCATGCAGGCCTTCAGGTCGTCGTCTATCAGCCCGACGAGCCGGATCTCTTTGCGCGGATCTGCGCCTACTTCGATCGTCAGCAGATGAGCATTCTGGACGCCAAGATTCAGACGACCGCCAATGGCTATGCAATGGACACCTTTGTGGTGGACCAGCGCCAGTTCATGGACCATCAGCGCGAGATGACTACCCTGATTGAGGCAGGTCTTGCCGAGGTCTTGCGCCAAAAAGGTCCGCTCCCAGAGCCTGCAAGAGCGCGCTTGTCTCGCCAGTCACGCTACTTCCCGATTCCGCCCACCGTGGATCTTCGCCCTGATAACCGCGGTCAATACCACGTGCTCAATATCACCGCAGCGGACCGAACGGGGCTCCTTTATGCGATTGCTCGTACGCTTGCCTCACACCAGATACGACTGCAGACCGCTCGGGTAATGACCCTTGGTGAGAGAGCCGAGGATGTCTTCGTCATCGAAGGCGAATCACTCCATGACAACAAGCAACAGATCGCGCTTGAGACCGATCTCTTACACGCGATTGCGGTCTAGCCAGGCGGTAAAGGCCGTGCCAATTTCAGGATGTCGCCCCGCTAAGGTGACCGAGGCCTGCAGATAACCAAGCTTGGACCCGCAGTCAAACCGACGGCCTTGAAATCGATAGGCCATCACCGCTTCCTCTTGCATAAGACGGGCAATCCCGTCGGTCAGCTGAATCTCACCCCCTGCCCCGGGTGTCTGGGTGGCAATCAGATCGAAGATGCGCGGCGTTAGGAGATACCGCCCGACCACGGCAAGGGTGGACGGTGCCGTCTCGGGAGCGGGCTTCTCCACAATCTGCGTCACCTGCTCAAGCCGGTCTGAAATGGGCGTTGCCGCAACGATGCCGTACTTGGAGGTATCTTGGCGTGGTACCTCCTCGACTGCGATGACACTCGTGCCCCGTGCAGAAAAGATGTCCACCATCTGCTGCATCACTGGGGTTCCGTTTTCGCCCGCATCCATCAGATCATCGGCAAGCAGAATCGCAAAAGGTTCGTCACCAATCACCGGCCTTGCACACAGCACCGCATGACCAAGCCCAAGTGCCTCCGGCTGGCGAATATAGATACAGTTGATGCTTGCAGGCGCAACGCTTCGAACCACCTCTAAGAGCGCCGTCTTATTTTTTGCCTCGAGCTCCGCTTCGAGTTCGTACGCCTTATCAAAGTGATCCTCAATCGCCCGCTTCGATCGTCCCGTGATAAAGACCATATCGGTGATGCCGGCGCGTGCAGCCTCTTCTACTGCGTACTGGATCAGCGGCTTGTCGACCACCGGCAGCATCTCTTTGGGGCTCGCCTTGGTCGCAGGAAGAAAGCGTGTTCCCAGTCCCGCCACTGGAAAGACTGCCTTACGAACGCGTGTTGACGCCGTTGCCATGGTTCACCTCCGTTTACCGAAATGGCGCGATGAGTCCGAGAAATTCGGCTTCGTCCATCACGCGAATTCCCAACTGTAAAGCCTTCTCTAGTTTGCTGCCCGCCGCCTCTCCCGCAATGACAAGACTGGTCTTTGCGGATACAGACCCCGTAACTCGCCCGCCAAGCGTTCTTACCCAGTCACCTGCCTCATCGCGGGATAGCCCCGACAAGGTTCCCGTGAGCACGACCGTCATGTTCTGAAACGGCAGACTTGTGGGCGCCACTGCAGGGCGATCATCGAGACGGTCGAACTGAATCTCTTGGCAGAGCGCATCAACAACGCGCTGCTGCTCTGGCTGGTCAAAGAAGTGCCGAATCGAGTTGGCCACCACCGGGCCCACATCAGGTGCTGCCTGAAGGCTCTCGACCGAAGCCTCTCGAATCGCCTGAAGCGACCCAAAGAATTCCGCCAGGTCTCGTGCGGTTCGCTCACCAACATGACGGATTCCCAGCGCGAACAAAAACCGTGAAAGGCTCGCGGATCGTGCGCGGTTAATCTGATCAAGCAGATTCTGTGCAGACTTCTCACCCATACGATCGAGGGATGCCAACTGCAAAAGACTTAATTGAAATAGATCGGCTGGTGTCGCAACCAAGCCCTGCTCGACGAGCTGATCGACAATCTTGTCTCCAAGGCCTTCGATGTCCATCGCACGACGTTGGGCAAAGTGAAGTAACGCCTGTTTTCGTTGTGCAGAACAACTCAGCCCCGCTAGACAGCGGCTCACCGCCTCTGACGGTTCACGAATCGTCGCGCCGCCACAGACAGGACAACGCAGGGGCATCTGAAACGGATGTGCCTCTTTTGGGCGAAGCGCCAACACCGGGCCAAGAACCTCTGGGATCACGTCGCCTGCCCGACGTACCCAGACCGTATCGCCGATCATCAGATCCTTCCGTCGAATCTCGTCTTCGTTGTGCAAGGTGGCATTCGTGACGGTCACACCACCCACGAAGACCGGTTTTAGCCGTGCTACCGGCGTTAGAGCACCGGTTCGACCGACCTGGACGTCAATCCCCAAAAGCTCGGTGCTCGCTTCTTCTGCCGGAAACTTGTGCGCAATCGCAAACCGCGGTGCCCGGGAGACGTATCCCGCGCGTGCCTGTAGCGATAACGACTCTAACTTATAGACCACCCCATCGATATCAAATGGCAGCGATGAGCGCATGGCCATCACCCGGTCATAAAACTGTTGAAGTCCCTGCGAATCTCGCCCGCTGCCGCGAGGCTGCCCGACGGGAAACCCCCAGGCGATGAGCTGCTCGAGCCATTGTGAATGGGTCTCACAGGACACCCTCTCTGCCGCAGCGGGAACAAACTCACCGATGCCGTAGGCAAAGAAACTCAGTCGGCGCTTGGCCGTAATCGACGGATCAAGCTGTCGAAGACTTCCCGCCGCCGCATTCCTTGGATTCACGAATCGCTTCTCTCCCAGGATCTCCTGGGTCTCGTTGAGCGCCTCAAAATCTTTCTTCAGCATCAGGACTTCGCCACGAATCTCAATCGCCTGTGGCGGCTGGTGACTCTTGAGACTGCGAGGGATATCGGCAATCGTCAGGATATTGGGCGTAACATCCTCTCCGACGGAGCCATCCCCACGGGTTGCTGCTTGAACAAGACGCCCATTTTCGTATCGTAGACTGATCGCAATGCCATCAAACTTCAGCTCCGCACTGAACCGAAGCTGAGCATCTGCTGGCGCCAGTCCAAGCCCTTGTGCCAACCGACTCACAAACTGCGTGACGTCAGACGTCTCAAAAGCATTATTCAGCGAGAGCATCGGCACGCGGTGCACGACCTCTTTGAACTCCCTCTTGGGTGCAAACCCGACCTGATCGACGGGCGACTCGTCTAGGCTTAACCCCGTACGAGAAGACCCGAACTGCGCCTCGAGTCGTTCAAGCTCTCTGACAAGGGCATCGTACTGGGCATCACTGATGATCGGTGCATCTTCTTGGTGGTACGCCTGTTGGTGGCGACGCACCTCTTCACGCAGGGCAATCAGCCGCTGGCGATCTGCTGATGCTGGGGATTCAATCGGCACAACACGCCTCAGGACAGAAAGAGTCGCTGTGCCACCTGGGACCCAGGAGTGAGCCCCATCTGCTCAAACTGCCCAACACGCTCTTCAACCTGCTGAGCAATACGGGCCAGCGCCTGCTCCGTCAAAGGGCGACCCGCCTCATCGGTCAATGCTCCGGAGAGGAATTCTGCGAACTGCTCCGCCACCTCGACCATCGATTGAAAGGCTTCAACCGGGTTCGCAGTCCGTGGCAGGTCAAGAAGAAACGTCAAACGTCCGCCACCATCGCCTGGGAAAACCACAAAACGCTGGTGGTGCAAAGGCCCCATGGCGTATCGAGACTCACCGCGCGACTCGAGCCCAACCCGCTCGGCCGCCGACTGAATCGCCGCTGACGAAAGGACCTCTGAGGTGGAGACCGACACAGTGAGCTGCGCATCCACTGCAGCGCACTGTTGATCCAGACTTCTGGCACGGCTTAACACGTCTGTCATTGAAGGAATATCTAACGAGGCACCAAGATCGCGTGCGAGTCGATCTAAGGTGCTCTGCCACTCAGAATATTCCATTGCATGCAACGGCCCTGAGCGTGTCGCAAGAAGTACGCCGATCTGTAGGCCCGTCACGAGACCCTGATCCGGCTGCGCAAGAAAGCGTTCGCCGTCGCACGACCAGGCAAAGGACAACGGCTTGGATCCAACATGTCGCCAGCCACGCAAGGCCTGCTGTACCTGGTCTATTGAATGGGGCTTTGAAAACTTCAGGGTCGCGATGGCATCGGACAACTCGTTGGGCGTCACGGACTCCAGCACACGCTCCACTGGCGGCGTAAAGATCGCGGGCTCTTGATCGCGTTTTGGTGCGACCGCCTCAGCCCGACGAAGCCGCATTCGATCTCGAAGATTGGCCACAAGAATCCATCCCACGGCGGCAACCGCTGCCACCGAAATGGCCATCTCAAGATCGGTCATGCCACCTCTTGGGCCATCGCGTTGGCCGCATCCAGGTCCACGGCGACGATTCGGGACACGCCCTGCTCCTGCATGGTGACGCCCATGAGGTGCTGGGCCATTTCCATTGCAATCTTATTGTGGGTAATAAAGATGAACTGGGTCGAGCTCGACATGTGCCGCACGAGGTTACAAAAGCGCTCGGTATTCGGGTCATCAAGCGGTGCGTCCACCTCGTCGAGCATACAAAACGGTGCGGGATTAAGCTGAAAGAGCGCGAAGACCAGTGCGGTGGCCGTGAGCGCCTTCTCACCACCGGAGAGCAGGTGAATCGACGTGTTCCGCTTGCCAGGAGGCTGCGCCATCACCTGAACGCCACAGTCCAGAATTTCTTCTCCGGTCATCACAAGCTTCGCCTCGCCACCGCCAAACAGTCGCGGGAAGAGCTGAGAGAAGTTCTGGTTCACCGTGTCGAACGTCTCCTGCAACAACGAGCGTGTCTCACGGTCAATCTTACGAATCGCATCTTCGAGCGTCTCCACTGCTGAGAGAAGATCTGCCGCCTGCGAGTCCAAGAACGTCTTGCGTTCTTTGGACTGCTCAAGCTCTGAAAGCGCCGCTAGGTTCACAGCACCCATCGCCTCAATCTCGCGGGATAAGCGCTGGACCTCGCTGTGCAGCGCACTGGGCTTGGGCCATCGACTATCGGGGAACGCTGTCTTGAGCTCTTCTGCAATCGCAGCAACATCGAGCTGATGATCGGTAAGCTGCTCATCAATCTGCTCAATACCCACCCGGGCACCAGAGGCATCTGCATCCATTTGGGATAAGGCCGTGCGCAGAGGTTCGAGCGCCCGCTCCGTGGTCAGTCGCGACTCTTCCAAGGCACGCAGCTGCTGACTCAACTGATCGGCACGCTCACGAATCTCCGCCACCGTGGCCTCACGACTCACCCGCTGCTCAAGCAACGGCTGCAGATCACTGTGATCAAGACTGGTCTGAATCTCAGCGAGTTCACGATCGGCCTCTGACAGTCGGGTCTGCGCCTGTGTCAACCGCGTAAGGGACTCTTGCATCCGCTCTTTAAATGCTCGCTGCTGCTCTTGCGCAACGCGCTGGGCCATCACGGCTTCCTGCACAAGACGGTCCGCCTGCTCGCGCTGCTGTCGCGCCTGCTGGACTTCCTGTACCTGCTGCTCTTGAAGTTCGCGCTGACGGTCTGACTCCTGCTGCTGCGTGGCCAGTTGCTGCCGCGCATCGTCAAGCGTCTGAGTAATCTGTGTCTGCTGCTCTTGAAGCTCTTTGAGCTCTGATGACAGTGCCTCGATGGAGGTATTCAGGGCCGTATCCTGCGAGGTGAGACGCTGAATCTTTTCATCAAGTCGAAGTTCAGCAAGTTCTAACTCGTGTGCACGTGCCTGCGCCGTCTGCGCCCGCTCGCGCAGACTGGCTAGCTGCTGCTTGGTCTCCACAAGCGCCTGCTCGGCACGGCCAAGGGCTAACGTGGATTCCTCGACAACCAATTGCTGCCCGCGCAAAGCGGTTTCGAGCTGTTCAATCTTGCTCTTCCTTGCCAGCAGCCCTGCCTGTTGGTCTTCTGCTGCGTAAAACCGGACCATCCCCTTACTGACACGATGTCCCTCGCGGGTGATTAGGGTCTCACCAGAGGACGTTGACTGCGACAGCGCTGCCGCCAAAGCATCCACACATCGAAAATCTGCAAGCCAGTCCTTGACGACCTGGGCAATCGGGCCTTCGCCCTGAATCTGATGGGCAAGGCTGTCGGCAGCAACCGCACGTCCCGTTGCTGCCTCTGGCGAGAACAGGGTGAGCCGCGCCGGAGGAAGATCCGCCGCAAGCGCCGACGCCATCGATAGCGACCCCACCTCGACCGCACCAATGCGATCCGAGAGGGCTGCTTCGACCGCAGTCTGCCAGCCCTCTTTGACTTTGACTCTTTCCCAGAGTCTGGGCGTCTTATCGAGGCCCTGGCGGCTCAGCCACGGACGCAGCTGGTCTTTTGCATCAATCTGTGTCTGAAGACTCTTTAACGCATCGGACTCTGCCTGAAGCTGACTGAATGACCGCTGGGCGGCAAGCAACTCTGCGGCGAGCTGTTCACGTTGTGAGGTGGCCGCATCAATTGCAGACTCTGCGGCGGCAAGACTTTCGGTCGCAGCCTTTGCTGCTGCAAGCGATTCCTGCCGCTGATTCGCAATCAGCGGCTTCGCAGAAGGATCGACGCGTTCAATTGACTGACGCTCTTTAGAGAGCTCCTCAAGACGCTGCTCAGTGCGGCGAATCCGCATGGACAGGTCCGCCTGACGCTCGCTCAGGGCACGAAGCTCAGCAGACGCAGTGGCAACATCGGTCTGAGCGGCGGTGAATGATTCATTCCGAGAGGCAAGCGCCTGTTCAAGCGGCGCAATCGTTGCCTCTAGTTTCGCAACCAGCTCACGCTTTTCAGCAAGCGCCACTTCCGCAAGAGTCTGCGCCTCTTGATCTTGTAAACGCTTTTGTTCCCCATCACGCTGCGCGGCAGATTCCGTGTCGATGACCTGCAGCGCCTGCTCACGGGTCACCACCGCACGCTCACGGTTATCCTTCAGACGACGCTGTTCGCCTTCAATGCGGGCAATCTCAGTGTTCGTCTCATACAACGCCTGTTGGGCATCGTGGACCGCATCGGACGCCTCATGGAATGCAGTCCGAGCCTGCTCAAGGTCACGCTCCACCGATCGAAGGGTCGCCGTCTGCGACTCAATCTGAAGCTCGGTCTCTTGGCGTCGCGCAGTGAGCTTTTCTAATGTCTGAACGAACTCTTCACGTCTTGTCCACCACAGCCAACGCTGCTTCTCGTCGCGACGACCACTGAGTTCCGTAAATCGCTGGGCCACCTCGGCCTGCTGCTCAAGCTTTGTAATCTGCCCGTCAAGCTCAAGGCGAATGTCTTCAATACGAGCAAGGTTCTCACGGGTGTCGGAAAGTCGGCCCTCGGTCTCTTTGCGGCGTTCACGGTATTTAGAGACGCCTGCCGCTTCCTCGAGAAAGACACGAAGCTCTTCGGGGCGTGACTCAATCACGCGAGAGATCATGCCCTGACCGATGATGGCGTATGCGCGCGGTCCGAGACCAGTGCCCATGAACAGGTCGTAGACGTCTTTGCGTCGCACCGCTTGGTTGTTGATCCAGTACGTCGACTGACCATCGCGGGACAGAATCCGTTTCACCGCAATCTCAGAGTACTGACCCCAGGGTCCTGTAATCCGTCCTTCGGTATTTTCAAAGACCAGCTCAACACTCGCCCGCCCGGAGGGCTTTCGCGTGCCGGAGCCACTGAAGATAACGTCTTGCATCGACTCGCCGCGAAGCTCTGACGCCTTGGACTCACCAAGCACCCATCGCACAGCATCAATCACGTTGGATTTGCCGCAGCCGTTCGGGCCAACAATTCCGACGAGGTCGCCTGGAAAGTGAAGCGTTGTTGGATCAACGAAGGATTTGAAACCAGAGAGTTTTAAATATGAGAGACGCACGGTGGACGTTTTTTATGAAAATTGGTCGATCGATCGGGGTCGCCGGTCTGATCCCCCCCCAGTGTGGCGGTCAGGCAGACAAGCCGGGCTATAATATCACCCAGCTTTTTCCATCGTTTTGGCGAGAAAATTAGGCTAAAAGTAGCTAATTTCGTCTAAATATAGCCTTAAGTTCGTCTTCTTCGTTTACCTACAACCGGATAATTCATGCCTAGTAAGCCAACCCAAAAACTCGAGACTTTCCCCAACCCAGAGCCGGGTCGCGACTACCTGGTGCATATCGAAGTGCCCGAGTTCACCTGCCTATGTCCACTTACAGGGCAGCCCGACTTTGCCACGCTGAGCATTGACTACATCCCTGAGAAAAAGAATCTGGAGCTGAAGGCGTTGAAGCTCTACATGTGGTCTTACCGAGACCAGGGCGCCTTCCACGAGGCAGTGACCAATAAGATCTTGAACGACATGGTGACCATCGCCAAGCCAAGGTTCATGCGCCTGACCGCGCGCTGGTATGTCCGTGGCGGTATCTTCACCACGGTGGTCGCAGAGCATCGCGCCCGCGGCTGGAAGCCGCAGCCTCGCGTCGACCTGCCGAGCTTTGACCGCCAGTCATCAACCACCCAGTGATGGGCCACACGACCAGACACCACTTTCCAGAGATCGGAACGCCGACATGACCACAGCTAACAACGCCTCCCTTATCGACACCATTGACGCCGCCTGGGAGGCCCGGACAAGCCTGAGCCCATCGAACGCCCCACGCGATATCGCGGACGCTGTGCATCGCGTTGTTGCGGATCTCGATCGTGGAGCCCTTCGCGTGGCGGAGAAGATCAACGGTGACTGGGTGACCCACCAGTGGATCAAAAAGGCTGTACTGCTGAGCTTCCGTCTAAAAGATAACCAGCCTGTTCGCTCAGGCGATCTACAGTTTTTTGACAAGGTCGAGACTAAGTTTGCGAAGTACTCAGAAGCGGACTTCAAAGCCAGCGGCGTTCGCGTTGTCCCGCCTGCCACGGCACGTCATGGCGCATTCATCGGGAAAAACGTTGTGCTTATGCCCTCTTACGTCAACATCGGCGCCTATGTCGATGAAGGAACAATGGTCGACACCTGGGCCACCGTCGGCTCATGTGCCCAGATCGGAAAGAATGTCCACCTTTCGGGGGGTGTTGGCATCGGTGGGGTCCTAGAACCCCTGCAGGCAAACCCCACCATCATTGAAGACAACTGTTTCATCGGGGCACGCTCAGAGATCGTGGAGGGCGTCATCGTGGAAGAGAACGCCGTACTCTCGATGGGCGTATTCATCGGCCAGTCCACGAAGATCTTTGATCGTCAGACGGGAGAGATCACGTATGGCCGTGTGCCGTCCGGCGCGGTTGTCGTGCCCGGCAGCCTCCCCTCCGCTGATGGTCGATACAGCCTAGCCTGCGCAGTGATTGTCAAACGTGTGGATGCACAGACGCGCGCGAAAACAGGGATCAACGAACTGCTTCGTGGTGACTGACCCATGCGCAACCCGCAATCAGCTTTAAGGCTATACGGCATCCCGAACTGTGACCAGGTTCGAGCGGCCCGCGCCTGGCTCAACAAACAAGGCATTCCGGCGGAGTTCATCGACCTGAAGAAAATAGGGCTTGCCCAGGCCACGCTCGACCGATGGCTGACGCATCTGCCGTGGGACGCCCTTCTCAATCGTCGCGGAATGACCTGGCGTGCACTTGATGCGGCTGCGCGCGCACAGATCGTGGACCAGCAGAGCGCCGCAGAACTGATGATGGCCCAGCCGCTGATCGTCAAACGCCCCGTGTTGGAGTTCGGGGAAAAGATTTCGGTAGGGTTCTCAGAGCCCCTCTACCAAAGTCTTTTTCTTGATGCTGTAGACACCCTTAAATAACCTCTCGACGACAGCAGAGCCCCATGTCACAGACCCCTGCCGAATCCGCTGAATCCACCCTCTCACTTGCCCGGGCGCTGATTCGACGCGCCTCCGTCACCCCTGATGATGCGGGCTGTTGTGAGCTGATAGCAGAGCGCCTAAAGCCGCTCGGTTTTACGATCGAGTTCCTGCGCTTCGGAGACGTCACGAACCTGTGGGCCGTCCGCGAAGGCGGTCGTCCTGGACCGACACTTGTCCTTGCGGGGCACACCGACGTGGTCCCAACGGGCCCGCTTGATCACTGGAAGCACCCACCTTTTGCGGCTGAGATCGACCAGGGCATGCTCGTGGGTCGCGGTGCAGCCGATATGAAGGCATCGATTGCGGCGTTCGTCGTGGCCACTGAATGCTTCCTGGCCGCCCGGCCCGTCTTCGAGGGCCGTCTCGCGTACCTGATCACCTCTGATGAAGAAGGTCCCGCAATCGACGGCACCGTTCAGGTGGTCCGCGAGCTTGCCCATCGTGGCGAGCTGCTGAGCTACTGCATTATTGGCGAGCCCACGAGCGTCGACTCACTTGGCGATATGATCAAAAACGGTCGACGCGGTTCGTTATCAGGCAATCTGATCATCAAGGGCAAGCAAGGACACATTGCCTATCCGCATCAGGCGCTTAACCCGATTCATCAATTCGCCCCCGCCTTGACGGAGCTTGCCGCCATGCGCTGGGACGATGGCAACACGTATTTCCCGCCGACGACATGGCAGGTCTCCAACATTCATGCAGGCACCGGGGCTACCAATGTGATTCCGGGAACACTGAGTGCCCAGTTCAACTTCCGATTTGGTAGCGTGAGCTCCCCAGAAGACCTTCGCAGTCGACTCGAAGCAGTGCTCACGAAACACGGACTGACTTTCGAGATTCAGTGGACGCTCGGTGGAGATCCGTACCTGACCGCCCCAGGCACGCTCTGCAATACGGTGTCGGACTCGGTTCGTGCGGTCACGGGGAAGACGGCGACCCTATCGACCACAGGTGGCACATCAGATGGCCGTTTCATTGCGAAGCATTGCCGAGAGGTCATCGAGTTTGGTCCAGTCAACGCGACCATCCACCAGATCAATGAATCGGTCGCCGTCGCTGATCTCGAGCCGCTTCGTGAGATCTATGAGCGGGCGATCAGCAGCCTCTTAAAGGCCCCGTCTGGGTAGGCCAGTGACACTTGGCGAGATGATTGCTCGCGCTGAGGCGCGGTTTATCGAGGCCGGTTTGGAATATGGCCAGGGCACGACAAACGCCTGGGATGAGGCGCGCTGGCTGGCACTCTCCGCACTAGCGCTACCTGTCGACAGCGATCAAGAGATTGAAGATCTCTCGCTCAGTGCAGCACAGCAGGATCAAATCCAGACGGTCATCGACCGCCGTATCCAAACCCGCGAGCCCGCGGCCTACATCACCGGTCTCGCCTGGCTAAAAGGCTACCCATTTCGAGTCGATCCACGGGTCATCATCCCCAGGTCCTTCATCGCTGAGCTGATCCTGCACCACTTCAGTCCATGGATCCGTGATCCCCAGTCGATCTCCCATGCGCTCGATCTCTGCACAGGATCGGGCTGTCTGGCGATCATGCTTGCAGATCAGTTTCCTGGCGCAAAAATCGTCGCGACAGATTTAAGCAGCGACGCTCTTGAAGTGGCCAGACAAAACTGTGACGACTACGAGGTCACCGATCAGGTGACCCTGATTCAGAGCGATCTTTTTGCGGCGATTCCACAAGCGATGGGGCGCTTTGATCTCATCATCTCAAATCCTCCCTACGTGCCGCGCGCAAAAGCCGCTGCCATGCCCAAAGAGTTCCAGTATGAGCCTTCGCTTGCGCTGTACGCCGAAGATGACGGGATGGCGCTGGTTCGGCGCATTCTTCAAGATGCCCCCGATTATCTCAGCCCACACGGTCTCCTGGTCGTTGAAGTCGGTCACGAAAAAGACGCCTGTGAAACCCTCTGCCGGCAGGAGTTCTCTGGACTACCGCTGACCTGGATTGAAACAGACGAACAGTCCGATAATGTCTTTTGTGTATCGAAAGATCTTTTAGACCAACATCCTTGGAGACTCACGTAATGATCACGCTCTACACCTGGCCCACACCGAATGGAAAGAAAGTCCAGATCATGCTCGAAGAGACTGGACTTCCCTACAAAGCCGTGCCCATCAACATCTCCAAGAATGAACAGTTTGCACCTGACTTTCTGAAGATCAGTCCCAACAATAAGATCCCCGCCATTGTTGATGACGAAGGCCCCGAGGGTGTGGGTAAGCCTTATTCCGTGTTTGAGTCTGGCGCAATCCTGGTCTATCTCGCAGGCAAGACCGGAAAATTCTTGGGCAAAACGGATCGCGAACGGTATGACGTTCTTCAGTGGCTCATGTTCCAGATGGGTGGGGTCGGCCCGATGCTCGGTCAGGCCCACCACTTTCGGATCTATGCGCCCGAAAAAGTCGCGTATGCGATTGATCGCTACACCAATGAGGCAAAGCGTCTCTACGGGGTGATGAACCAACGGCTAGCGTCTTCTGCCTTCCTTGGCGGGCGCCAGTACTCCATTGCCGATATCGCGACCTGGCCCTGGGTCTCTTCCGTTGAGCGTCAGGGCATTGTGCTCTCCGACTTTCCGAACGTTGAACGCTGGTACCGCACTATCGAAGCGCGTCCTGCGGTGCAGCGGGGGATCAGGCTCTTTGCTGACCTGCGCCCCTAGGATCGATACGCCCATGACAATACCCCCGCCATCTCCGGCGCGGTCGAGTGGCCCACGGATGGTCACCATCAGTGAGGCGGCAACTGACTGGTCTCAGTTTGACGAGATCATCGATGTTCGCACCCCGCTTGAATGGCAGGCTGATCGAATCCCTGGTGCAACCAATGCGCCTGTCTTAAGTAATGAGGAACGCGTGGTAATCGGCACTCGGTACGCCACGTCTGCCTTCGAGGCAAAAAAGATCGGAGCAGCACTCGTCGCAAAAAATATTGCTCTGGCGCTGGAGTCACAGTTTCATGATCGCCCACGCGATTGGCGCCCACTCGTCTATTGTTGGCGCGGAGGAAATCGAAGTAACGCCCTGGCGACTGTCATGCATCGGATTGGCTGGAAGACCGCCGTCCTGGAGGGCGGCTACACCGCCTACCGACGATTTGTCGTTGACGACATTAGTCGGCAGGTCGCACGGCTTCACTATGTGGTGATCTGCGGCGTCACGGGGTCCGGTAAGACAGAGTTTTTAAGGCAGCTATCGCGACAGGGACATCAGGTGATCGATCTCGAGGGACTCGCCCGTCATCGTGGCTCGCTGCTTGGGAGTGAACCAGAGGAAGATCAGCCGACACAGAAAGCATTTGAGAGTGCGCTCTGGAAGACACTCAGCAGCCTTACCGCAGAGCGACCCGTCTATCTCGAGTCTGAGAGCAAAAAGATCGGTCGAGTGCAGGTTCCCGACGCGCTGATGACGGTGATGCGGGAGTCACCTTGTATCGAACTCATCCCGTCCGTTGAAGACCGCGTGACTTTTCTCTGTAAGGACTATCAGCACTTTTTTGAGACGCCGAACGCGTTAAAGACGCAGCTTGGAAAGTTGAAAGCGCTGATCGGCAACGAGACACTGCATCGCTGGGAAGACATGATCGATCGCGCAGACTGGCGCGGACTGGTGGGTGCGCTTCTTGCAGAGCACTACGATCCGACTTACCACCGGTCGATGCGACGAAACTATCAGCGCTATGAGTCCGCCAAGAGACTCTCGATGCATCCGGGGCTCACGCCCTACCGTGCAGGCGACTTAGCAAGCTTTTCCGGGTAAAGCGTCACGCCGATCGCCTCGCGTCGAGCGGCGATCCAACGGTCCAAGAGATCCTGAGCACTGGCGCGCTCGAGCATCTGAAATTCACGACCGACCATATCGCGAACAGCCTGACTATCCGCTGCAGGCACCTTCGCCGAATCGATCACCACCACCCAGGCAGCAGCGTTGGTCGGACTCGTCGGAACGGAAATGACGGCAGGCAAGGACTTCAGCTCTGTTGAAAAAATCGCCTGATAGACATCCTGCGGAATCTCAGGCTTCTGACCTTCTTTGAGATTCGGGATTCGTGGGTAGTTCTTTGCAGGAGAGAGCCCCGTTAGTGAAGCAACACCCGCCTGCCCTGCCGCCTGCGCCTGCTGATTCGCAAGCTCAGCCGCTTTGCGGTCACGAAGCTCTTTTTCAATACGGGCACTCACCTGCGCCAGCGGCATCGGTGCTGCAGGACGATGGCTAATCACTCGACCGCTTGCAAGAACCCCAGGCGCAATCTCAACGGCTTCGGTGTTACGTTTATTCACCAGCACATCGGCACTGAAAAGCGCTGCGTTAAAGCGGCCATTGGTCAGTACCCGTTGGACCTCTGGGGCAGCTTTTGCGGCTGACGAGCCTGGCGCTATCCCCTGGCGACGTATCCCTTGAAGCGTCATGATCGGGAGCCCCAGCTTCTTCGCTGCCGGCTCAAGGCTATCGGACTGCTCATAAACGAGATTCGAGAACTGCTCCACCATGTCGGCGGAGCCGGGCTTGGTAAACATCACGAGTGCGATATCAAGCTCTTCTGGCGTCTGAAATAACGCCTGATTGGACTGATAAAAAGACGCGATGTCATCCTGGGTCACAGACACCCCAGAGGCAAGGTCCGCAATACCGAAACGCTTTGTTCTAACCGTCCGCTCCTCGAGCGAGACCTGTGCCAGACGCCTTGCAACAGAACGCGGTGCCAGAGATGAGCCGGCGAGCGCGGCAGGAAGTACTTCGATGGAGAGATCGGCACGTAACTGCGCCTCAAATCCAGTAGCGGTCAGTCCTTGTGCCTTGAGCACCTGCTGATACTGCTCCATATTGAAGCGTCCCTCACGCTGGGCCGCAGGAATACTGGCGATTGTTTTACGAATCTGTTCGTCGGTGACACGAATCTTGTAGTCGTTTACCGCATGCATGAGCAGCTGCTGGTTCACCAGATCGTTGAGCGTCGCCTTGCGGGCCGCATCCGAGTCAAAGAGCGCCGGATCGACACGCCCGCCGAGCTGCGCCTGAAGGCGGTTGAGCGAATCCTGATGGACACGTTCCCACTGGTTCAGGTCGATCTTCTGACGGCCGACCTTGGCCACGGTGGTGGCGTCGCTGGATGGGGCAATCAGATCCCAGGCGCCAACCACAACAAACGAAGGGATGATTAAGAGAAGTACAATGCCAAGGAAAATGCGCTGGTGCCGTCGGACAGACTCAAACATGGTGACCGTTATTCTTTGTTGAAGGGTTGGCGGAGTGGACGGGACTCGAACCCGCGACCCCCGGCGTGACAGGCCGGTATTCTAACCAACTGAACTACCACTCCATATGACAAAACCACAACGGTCGTGACCACCTTGGACGGAACATTTGGTGGGTGCTGAGAGGGTCGAACTCCCGACCTACGCCTTGTAAGGGCGCCGCTCTACCAACTGAGCTAAGCACCCAAAAGTCCGATCCTGCGCAAGACCTGCCAAAGGCCCAGAAAAACGACAACTAGACCTGAAGCAATCCGAAAGTATAGAAAAAAAGGGCCACTTGATCAAGCGGCCCTTTTTGCGCTCGTCGACGAGAAGATTCTTACTTATTGATGGCGTCTTTCAGCCCTTTTCCGGGACGAAACTTTGGAACCTTCGCCGCCTTGATCTTGATGGCAGCACCCGTCTGCGGGTTTCTTCCAGTTCGGGCGGCACGTTTACCAACAGCAAAAGTACCAAAGCCAACCAGCGTCACCGTGCCCCCTTTTTTCAGCGTGGCCTTGATGCCGCCCATCACGGCATCAAGTGCGCGGCCTGCAGCTGCTTTTGAGACATCGGCCTGTTTGGCAATGTGCTCGATCATGTCGTTCTTGTTCACTCGGTGTTCCTCTCTTGCGATGTGTCTTCGACCCTCTCCGAATGTGACGTTCAGAGTACGGATATATTTTTATTTGTTTGATGTGACCTGCGCGTCAACCTTGCACGCAACAAGTTCGCACTATTAACGCTGAATTCAACGGGAATGTCAACAAGAGAAAAGCTGGAAAGCCTCGTGAAATCGAGCTTTCCAGCCTATGGGGTGCACCGCTTTAGTGTGAAGTGCGCACGACTTTAGTGCGGTAATGCGTCCGGTGGTACCACCTTTTTCATCGCATCAGGCTCACCCACGTCGGACGCCACAGACGCAATCGCCTCTTCCTCTTCCGGCAGCGGCACAGGCGCCCTGGACAGTGCCAGGTCTAACACCTGATCAATCCACTTCACAGGAACGATCTCAAGCGCGTTCTTAACGTTCTGAGGAATCTCCGCAAGGTCACGCACATTCTGCTCAGGGATCAGCACCTTTTTGATCCCGCCGCGATGCGCCGCCAGCAGCTTTTCTTTCAGGCCACCGATCTGCAAAACCTCTCCTCGCAGGGTGATCTCACCGGTCATGGCCACATCCGCCCTGACAGGAATGCCCGTCATGGCCGAGACCATCGCGGTCGTCATGGCAATTCCCGCGCTCGGGCCGTCCTTCGGGGTTGCCCCCTCTGGCGCGTGAATATGGAGGTCCTTTTTCTCAAAGGAATCGTCCCGGATCCCCAGGCGGCGGGCTCGGCTTCTCACCACAGACCGGGCTGCCTCGACGGACTCTTTCATCACGTCGCCAAGCGATCCGGTTCGGATGATCTGCCCTTTGCCAGGCATCACGGCTGCCTCAATCGTCAAGAGTTCTCCGCCGACCTCGGTCCAAGCAAGGCCAGTGACCTCACCCACCTGATTCTCTTTCTCGGCCACCCCGTAGGTGTACTTGCGTACCCCAAGAAACTCCTCAATGTTCTCGGCGCGAACGGAGACCGGGATGACAGCCTTCTTTGTCAGCACCATCCGGGTGACTTTTCGGCAGATCTTCGAGATCTCGCGCTCCAGCCCACGAACGCCGGACTCTCGGGTATAGGTACGAATAATTTCCCGAATCGCGGACTCATCCACCGCAATCTCACCCGCCTTCAGGCCCGTCTGCTTAATCTGTTTGGGCAGAAGATACCGTTGCGCGATATTGATTTTTTCCTCTTCCGTATAGCCAGAGAGTTTGATCACTTCCATACGATCGAGCAGCGCCGGGGGAATGTTCAGCGAGTTTGCCGTCGCAACGAACATGACATCCGAGAGGTCATACTCCACCTCGACGTAATGGTCTACGAAAGCATGGTTCTGCTCCGGATCAAGCACCTCCAGCAGGGCACTCGCAGGATCCCCGCGAAAATCCATGCCCATCTTGTCCACCTCGTCGAACAAGAAGAGCGGATTGCGTACGCCTGTCTTGGTGAGGTTGGACAAGACCTTGCCGGGCATCGAACCGATGTAGGTCTTGCGGTGGCCACGAATCTCTGCCTCATCGCGGACACCACCGAGTGCCATACGCACAAACTTACGGTTCGTGGCACGCGCAATCGACTGCCCCAGCGACGTCTTTCCAACGCCCGGAGGACCAACAAGACAGAGGATAGGCGCCTTGACCTTATCCACGCGCTGCTGCACGGCAAGATATTCAAGGATCCGCTCTTTGACCTTCTCAAGCCCGTAGTGCTCTTCTTCAAGAACGCGTTCGGCATCCGAGAGGTTGTTATTGATCTTGCTCTTTTTCTTCCAGGGCAGATTCACCAGCGCATCGATATAGTTGCGCACCACCGTCGCTTCCGCCGACATCGGCGACATCATGCGCAGCTTCTTGAGCTCCGCATTCGCTTTTTCGAGTGCTTCTTTCGGCATACGAGCCGACTTGATCTTCTTGTCTAGCTCGTCGAGTTCACTGTCTTCGCCCTCGCCAAGCTCCTTCTGAATCGCCTTGACCTGCTCATTCAGATAGTACTCACGCTGGCTCTTTTCCATCTGGCGCTTCACGCGACCACGGATCCGCTTTTCGACCTGCAGAATATCGAGCTCGGTCTCAATCAGGGCGAGAAGCTTCTCAAGACGCTCGATCACCGGAACCACCTCAAGCACCGCCTGCTTCTGCTCAAGCTTCATGGGAAGATGCGCTGCAATCGCGTCTGCGAGTCGGCCTGCATCCTCGATACTCATGAGACTGTTTAAGATTTCAGCGGGGATCTTCTTGTTCAGCTTCACGAACTGATCAAACTGATTCAAGATCGTTCGACGCAGGGCCTCGACCTCGGGGCCTTCTGGAGACTCCGGTGTCATCGGCGTGCAACGGGACGTGAGATAGCTGCCCTCGTCTTCAACCTCGAGAACACGGGCACGCTGCGAGCCCTCGACCAGCACCTTCACCGTGCCATCGGGAAGCTTGAGCATTTGAAGGATGCTCGCGACACAGCCGATCTCATAGATATCCGTCGCCGCCGGATCATCCTGTGCGGCGCTTTTTTGGGCTGCCAGAAAGATGTGCTTGCCGGCTTCCATCGCGACCTCCATCGCCTTGATCGACTTGGGTCGACCCACGAACAGAGGAATCACCATATGCGGGAAGACCACAACATCCCGTAACGGCAGCATGGGCAGCGACACTGGCTCTTCAGGCAAAAGGTCAATTTTCGACATTACAGACTCCACAATTGGGGGTTGCCTTGAAGATGGGGCAGTTTTGGGGGGAAATCAAGGGGCAGAACAGCTTCCCCACGGACCATGAGGAGATTCCTGGAAAAAGACGCCTAGCTGGCGCTGGCAACCTTTTGGGCCTCGCCATAGATCAGAAGCGGCTTACCACCGCCGTCAATTGCGGAATCATCAATCACCACCTTGGTGACATTGGTCTGACCCGGAAGCTCAAACATGGTATCTAAGAGCACGTTCTCAAGAATCGAGCGCAGACCACGGGCTCCGGTCTTTCGCTTAATCGCCTTTCGCGCAATCGCCGAGAGTGCCGCAGGACGAATCTCTAGCTCGACACCCTCCATCGCAAAGAGTGCCTGATACTGCTTCACAAGGGCATTCTTCGGCTCGATCAGAATTTCTATGAGTGCTGCCTCATCGAGTTCGTCAAGGGTTGCCACCACCGGCAGACGCCCAACGAGCTCTGGAATCAGGCCAAACTTAATCAGATCTTCCGGCTCTACCTCGCGAAAGAGCTCACCGACATCTCGATCACTCGGCGAACGCACCTCAGCCCCGAAACCAATCGACGTTTTTTCTGTGCGGCCGCGGATGACTTTATCCAGCCCATCAAAGGCACCGCCGCAGATAAAGAGAATGTTCGTAGTGTCGATCTGAACAAAATCTTGATTCGGATGCTTGCGCCCGCCCTGCGGCGGAACGGAGGCAACCGTCCCTTCGATCAGCTTCAACAGGGCCTGCTGAACACCTTCGCCCGACACGTCCCGAGTAATCGACGGGTTATCGGACTTCCGAGTGATCTTGTCGATCTCGTCAATGTAGACGATCCCGTTCTGGGCCTTGTCGACTTCGTAGTTACAGTTCTGAAGCAGCTTCTGAATAATGTTCTCGACGTCTTCGCCGACATAGCCGGCTTCTGTCAACGTCGTGGCATCTGCGATCACAAACGGAACATTCAGCAGCCGAGCTAACGTCTGGGCCAGCAGCGTCTTTCCAGAGCCTGTGGGACCAATCAACAGGATGTTGCTCTTCGCAAGCTCCATGTCTGACTTTGTCTCGCCCCGATGGCGTAGCCGCTTGTAATGGTTGTAGACCGCAACAGACAGAATGCGCTTTGCAGTGGTCTGCCCGATCACATACTGATCAAGTCTCGCTAGGATCTCTTGGGGGGTTGGCAGCGAATCGCGATCTCCCTCGACAGTGGGATCCTGCGCCTGCTCATCACGAATGATGTCATTACAAAGATCGATACATTCATCGCAGATGAAGACCGATGGGCCGGCGATAAGCTTCTTGACCTCATGCTGGCTTTTGCCGCAGAAGGAACAGTACAACAGCTTTTCGCTAGACCCTTTCTTTTCAGCCATCCGTGCTCTCTCGATGTGTCAGAACCTTGTCAACAATGCCGTACTCTAACGCATCTTCAGCCGACAGGAAGTTATCCCGGTCTGTATCGCGAGCGATCGTCTCCAGTGACTGACCAGTTCGCTCCGCAAGAATTTTGTTCAGCTTGTCCCGCAGCGCAAGAATTTCCCGTGCATGAATCTCGATATCGGACGCTTGCCCCTGAACGCCACCCAACGGCTGGTGAATCATGACACGACTATTCGGCAGTGTGAATCGTTTGCCCTTAGCGCCTGCCGCCAAAAGGAAAGCGCCCATGCTCGCCGCCATTCCCACACAAAGTGTGCTGACATCCGGTTTAATAAACTGCATCGTGTCGTAGATCGCAAGCCCTGCGGACACTGATCCGCCCGGGGAGTTAATGTAGAGCGAAATATCTTTATCGGGATTCTCAGACTCAAGAAACAGCAGCTGCGCAATGACAAGGTTCGCAGACTGGTCATTGACGGGACCTACCAGGAAAACGACTCGCTCACGTAGTAGGCGCGAGTAGATGTCATAGGCGCGCTCTCCCCGACCGGATTGTTCGATTACGATGGGCACCATACCAAGCCCCATGGGCGTCTGGCCTGTACCCAGGCTATCCGGTGATCCTGTCATATGCGCTCCTCGATAGTATTCAGACATACTGACCTTCCTTAGCCACGACCACTGTCGGCCATCAGTCCCTCAACGGTGACCGACTCTTCTTGCACCTTCGCATTCGACAGCACCCAGGTCACCACGTTGTCTTCGATGACGACGGCCTCGGCCTCTGCGCGCTGGTTGGGCTGGGTCATAAACCAGTTCACAAACGCCTCTGGCTTTTCATACGCAGACGCCATGTCCTCGACCAGCGCCTTGACCTGCGCCTCGGTGGGCTGAAGGGACTTTGCTTTGACGATTTCCCCAACAAGCAGTCCAAGACGAACCCGCTTTTTCGCCTGATCTTCAAAGAGCTCAGGAGGAATCGGCGCTTCTTTGACATTCATGCCCCGAGCGGCCAGGTCTTGGCGTGTGGACTCGGCGAGCCGCTGTGACTCGCTAGAGACCAGCGACTTGGGCAGATCAAAAGTTGACAGCCCACTTAACGCATCCATTACGGCAGTTTTGGTCTTGTTCTTGCAGCGGCTTGCAACTTCACGCGCTAAGTTCTTGCGCACATCGGCCCTCAGCTGTTCGATATCCCCCGAGGCGATCCCCATGGTCTTGGCAAATTCAGCATCCAAGGCAGGCACCTTAGGCGCAGCGACCTCACGAACTGTGATCGTGAACTGCGCCTGTTTCCCTGCCACGTCCTTGCCGTGATAGTCCGCAGGAAAATTCAACGGAAATGTCTTTGACTCACCCTTTTTAAGGCCCACGCCAGCGTCATCAAACTCTTTGAGCATCGAGCCGTCGCCCAGCACAAACGGGTAGTTCTCAGCACTGCCGCCGTTAAATGCAACGCCGTCAATCTCCCCTTTGAAGTCGACCGTCACCCGATCGCCCTTTTCAGAGGCACGGTCGACCACCGCAAAGGTCGTCCGCTGACGACGCAGCGTCTCAAGGGTACGATCCAAATCGGCATCGGTGATCTCGCAGACCGTTTTCTTCACGTCGACGCCTGAAACATCGGGAACGGCGATTTCGGGGTAGACCTCGACGACCGCTTCAAACTGCAGCACAGTGTCCTGCTCAGATTCGCTCTTAATCGGCTCGATGGAGGGAGGACCCGCCACCCGCAGCTTTTGCTCCACCACAGCGTTGCTGTAGGCGCGGCTCACCACATCACCGATCGCCTCAGACTGGGCCTGGGCACCATAGGTCTGAGAAACCACCTTCATGGGCACCTTGCCGGGACGGAACCCAGGCATCTTGACGGTCTTGCTGATCTTGGCAAGACGCTTTTGAGCCTCTTTCTGGACATCGTCGATCGTGACCGAAAGCTTCAGTCGGCGCTCAAGGGAGTTGGAGGTTTGACCCGCAGTGGTTGTGACATTCATGACAGAGGAGGTTTTCGCTTAATGTCGCGCACCAAAGTGCACAATGTGTTCATAAAAAAGTCGGTTGGTGCGAAGGGCGGGACTCGAACCCGCACACCTTTCGGCGTCAGGACCTAAACCTGGTGCGTCTACCAATTTCGCCACCTTCGCAGGGCTGTCCGACGCTCAGGCGCCATTGTACTTAGA